>Ga0209169_10000462_pt1 | contig 24805 bp, 17 predicted proteins | sample HubBroMetageWRM4_FD_188346 | JGI IMG/M metagenome (GOLD analysis project Ga0209169, IMG submission 188346) | Warmed soil microbial communities from the Hubbard Brook experimental Forest, New Hampshire - Hubbard Brook CCASE Soil Metagenome WRM 4... | ecosystem: Environmental > Terrestrial > Soil...
GTAATCGTTGTTGAGACCTGCGGCTGCTGTCCGGTAACGGGCGGCTGGACCGCGGTCGTCACTGTATTGCCGTTGCCGTCGACGTACTGGACCTGCTGAGGCGTCTGCGTAGCGGCGGCTTGTACCTTCGCCTGATCGATCGCCTTCTGTTGATCGCTCTTGCATCCTGCTGCAAAGATGAGTGCAGTGAAAAGTGTCACCGCGGTAAGTTGAGCCCGGAGTCCCTGGGTCATTGATGTTTCTCCTTTCGCACATCGTTCGTTTTGAGAGTGCGGCAGCCATCTCGCTGCGTCCGAAGTCGAAATCCAGCAATGTGTGCGACTTCGCCCCAACATGTGATGCCTGTGAGACACACTGCCGCTGCCTGAGTGTGCATAGAAAGGTTTAGGATCAAGTAGTTATGGCTACCTTTTCCTTGACAACTGAAACCACACCGAAGCGTCCTCAATTGGCTCACCTGACCGCTCAACTGGACGCGTTGCGTGCGCAAGGAACCTACTTCAGGCTGCGCGTTCTGGATGACCAACAGGCGCCAGTGTGTCATTACGACGGGCGCGAGGTGATCAATCTGGCCTCGAACAACTACCTGGGGTTGTGCAATGATTCGCGGCTGCGCGAGGCGGCGATCGCGGCGACGAAGGAGTATGGCGTGGGGTCGGGCGCGGTGCGAACGATCGCAGGCACGATGAAGATCCACATGGAGCTTGAGGAGAGGATCGCCGCATTTAAGGGCGTGGAAGCGTGTGTCGTCTTTCAGTCAGGATTCACCGCGAATGCGGGTACCGTGTCGTCGATTCTCGGCAAAGAGGATTTCATCCTTTCTGATGAGTTGAACCACGCGAGCATCATCGACGGTGCGCGGCTCTCTCGCGCGAAGATCAAAGTGTTTCGACATAAGGATGTTGCGCACTGCAAGGAACTACTCAAGGAGGTTGCGAACGAGCCGGGACGCAAGCTCGTTATCACTGACGGCGTGTTTTCGATGGATGGTGATATTGGGCCTGTGGCTGCGTTGTGCGATTTGTGCGACAAGTATGGCGCGATCATGATGGTGGACGATGCGCATGCGTCGGGCGTGTTGGGACGCAACGGGCGCGGGAGTGTGGATCACTTCGGCTGCACGCAACGCGTGGATGTGCAAGTGGGAACCCTGTCAAAGGCAATTGGCGTGCTAGGCGGGTACGTGTGCGGTTCGCGTGATCTGATTGACTATCTGTACCATCGCGCGAGGCCGTTCCTGTTTTCGACTTCACATCCGCCAGCGGTCGCTGCAGCGTGCATCGCAGCATTCGAAATTCTGGAGCGGGAACCGGATCGTATCGAACGGCTCTGGGCGAATACCAGGTATTTCCAGGATCAGTTGCGCTCGGCGGGGTTTGATATCGGCGGAAGGTCAACACCGGCGAGCGAGACGCCGATCACGCCTATCATCGTCGGTGATGGACGGAAGACGATGGAATTCAGTCGCGCACTGTTCGACAACGGCGTGATGGCTACGGGGATTGCGTTTCCGACAGTGCCAGAGGGCAAAGCGCGAGTGCGGTGCATCATGACAAGTGAGCACACACGTGAGCAGATCGATCGAGCGTTGGAGACGATGACGTCTACGGCCCGCAAAATGGGCCTGCTAGGGTAGTCGTGAGACGAAGAAGTCAGACGAGCAGAATTCATTGCATGTACATGGTTACTGGCATCCAATGCGGATGAGGGCTGAGGCCTTCAACCGCAACCAAGGAGGGCAGTCATGGCTGACCAGAAAGCCTTAGAGCAGAAGTATTCGCCGGTGGGCCAGGTAATCTCTGACTTCAGTGAGTACGGGACCAAGTTTGACGGAATTTTCATGAACGGCGAGAAGCTAGTGTTGAAGTGCGAAGTGCCATCCAAGGTGATCTCAAATCGCGTATGGGACACAATCAAACAAGTGGATCCGAACTATCAGGATTTTGAGATTCAAATGACTGTGACGGGCGGCGACGACCAGCCCTACACGATCAAGAGCGGGGACAATCTAAGCAAGGTCTCGCAGACGTTTTATGGCAACCCAAACAAGTACCAGACGATTGCGCAGCATAACGGGATCAGCGATCCAAACAAGATTCAGGCGGGACAAAAGATCAATGTTCCACCGCTCTAGTGAACAGTGTGAAATGGAAAAAGGGCCGCCCGAGCGGCCCTTTTCAGCATGTGAAGGTACGGGTCTAGTAGTTGATTTGCACGGTTTGGATTTGATATGGGGCGATTGGCACGGTGATCTTGCCGTCGGTAACGGTAAGCGGACCGCCCTCGGGCTTCTCCATCAGGTTGACGAGAGTTGCCGACTTTGCTCCAGTGGGAATCGTGAGCGTGACTTTGTCGGCATCGCCGCTCCACTCAAAAAAGCGGGCGATGAGTGAGTTGCTGTCCTCAGCCTTCTTTAGAGCGGTGAGCGTGACGTGAGTCGCGTCGATGCCAAGGAACGAGTGACTGGATGGGAGGGTGCCTTCGTGCGAAGGTACCTGCATCGCGTGGAGCTTGTAGTTGAACTCCCATCCGCGAGCCATCGCGTTGGCCGCTTGCCATGTGCCCGTGTGCGGGTAGATGGCGTAGTCGAAGATCTGCGTTCCTTGATCGGCGACGGGGTCGGGCCATGTGGCGCCACGGAGCAATGAGAGCCGCAGGACGTTACCGACAGCGTCGTAGCCATATTTGGAACTGTTGAGGAGGCTCAGGCCGTGGGTGCCGTCGCCTTCGTCGGCCCAACGAAGGGCAGGGACTTCGAAGCGCGCCTTCTCGAAGCTGTTGTCACGAGTGGTCGGCCGTTGGATGGTGCCATAAGGGATTTCGTAGGTTGCCGATTTGCTCGTGGCCGCGAGAGGGAAGGAAGCCTTGAGCAAAATGTGTTGCTCGTGCCAGTCAAAGTCGTTGTGCACGATGAGTTCGTTGGAGCCGGCATAGAGGATGAGGTCCTGGATGAACTTTGACTTGTTCCAGGTACGCGTGACGCGAAGCACGGAACGCAGGGGGCCGGTCTCGACCATCTTCACTTCGTCGGCTTCGTGTAGCAGAGTTGGTGCTGCGTCGAGTGTGCCGGGGTCGACGTTCCAGGCATCGTAGTTCTTCGGATGATCGGCAAACGCCTGGAGTTCGTTGCCGCAGGAGTTCGGAGCTAGGGATTCAAAGCCGCCTCGCTTGTCGAAGAGAGACGTGATGCAGCCGGTCTTAGGATCAACAGTGATGCGGAGTACGGAATTTTCGAGCGTAAAGCCAGCGCTGGTGAGATCAGTGTGGAACTCGGGCTGCCCTTCGACGGCTCGCAGAACAGTGTAGCCCATCGACGGAACGTTCTCGAGCTTGAAGAGCAGATGGAAGGTGTGGGTGGGTAGATCGCTAGAGAGAATCTGCGATGGGATGGTGTTGCCGCGCTCGTCGGTGAGCGAGATTGCGTCAATGCCGTGCGGCATCTGCACGGTGACCTCCGCGATGCCGCCCCGTTCCCACGCGAGGGGGTTGAAGACGAGTACGGCTTCGCCTTTGCCTGCGGTGTTGATATGCGAGGCGAGCGTCTTTATAGAATTAGCGGCGACTTCATTGGTGGCCCAACGAACCTGGTCATAATCTTTCTGGGCTTCTTTGTAGATGGTGCCGATGCCGGAGCCGGCGGCTAGGTCATGGAACTGATTGAAGAGTACGTGCTTCCAAGCGTCATTGAGCTCGTTTGCGGGATAACTGCGGCCGTCGAGCCAAGCGAGCGAGGCGAGTTTCTCAGCGTTGAGCGTCTGCTCTTCTGCGTCACGCATGTTGCGCTTGTGGCTGGCCTGCGTAGTGAAGACGCCACGGTGGTATTCGAGGTAGAGTTCGTCCTTCCACGTAGGGATGCTGATCTCGCCGGCGGGTGGTGTTGCGAGTGTGGTGTTTCCGACCGCGAGCGTGCTGTAATTCCACGTCGGCGAGCCGGGCGCGACCTGCTTCTCGATGCGCTGGAAGTAGGGGAGCGCTGTGCCGAACTCTTCACTGGCTCCGACTTTGTCGGACTCCATCCAGTGCAATCCCTGATCGAGCATGGTGCGCGTTGGTCCGCCGCCATGGTCGCCGACGCCGAAGAGATCCATCATGTCGCGCATGCCGGGAGCTTGTTGTGCCGCAGTTGCCAGGTCCTGCGAAAGGCGCGCGGGATCGACATTCTGGTTTGCGTAGTCGTGTGGGAAGTAGGTGAGGACTTTGCTACCGTCGGGCGACTCCCACCAGAAGAGCTTCATTGGGAGCTTGTTGGTGTCGTTCCAGGTCATCTTCTGCGTGACGAAGTAGTCGATGCCGGAGCGCTTGTAGATCTGCGGGAGTTGCCAGTTGTAACCAAAGGAGTCCGGGTTCCATCCGATCTTCGCGGTGTGGCCGTAGAGCTTTTGGAAGGCGGCTTGGCCAACGAGAAGTTGGCGGACGAGTGATTCGCCGTCAGGCATGTTTAGGTCAGGTTCAACCCACATGCCGCCGACGAGCTCCCAACGGCCTTCGTTCACGCGATTCGCGATCTGCGCGTTGAGTTGGGGATATTTGTCCGCGATCCATTGGCTGTAGGCAGCGGCCGATTGGGTGTAGGTGTAAGTGGGGTACTCGTTCATGAGCTGCACGGCGCTCGAAAAGGTGCGCTTTGCAGTGTCGACTGTTTCGGTCCAGGGCCAGAGCCATGCGGCGTCGATATGGGAGTTACCAGTGAGATGGTAGTTCGCCTGCTTGAGCACAGGATTCAGTGTGCGCAGGGTCGTCTGGGCAGTACGCAGGGAGGCATCGAAGGAGGTTTGCTGCGCAGCAGTGAGTGCGCGGAGATCAATCTGCGCGATGGCCTTGCCAAGAGTGTCCCTGTCTGCGGAGGAGTTCGGAGCGAGTGCGGGAAGCAGGTTAGCGGCGGAGATGATCTCGGTGGCTACGTCGAGCGGATTGGGACGGTTGGTGGAGAAGCTAATGCGCATCTGCGCGCCCTGGAAGCTCTTGTCGTCAACGGTGGGAAGCAGCTTTACGGCGACCAGGATCGACTGACCCGGCTTCGCGTGGTCAAAGAAGGGAATTTGCTCGAGATCCTCGCCGAGTGCAACCCGGCGGCCGTCGAAGTAGATGATCTCGGGCATGGGCCCGTTAGCGTTCGCGACGAACTCGAAGGTGATGTCAACGCCCGTGAGGTCGTAACCATTGAGGGTTTTGGGAATTGTGATGCGCTGGCGATACCAGACAGCATCCTTGCCAGAGGTGGATGGAGCTTTCGCGACGGGCCAGGAGTGGTCGTCAAGAGTAGGCGATTCGCCGTGGGGGAGATCGCCCTCATGGATGCGCCACCCACCGTCGGGGAGCATATTGAGTTGCACCAGGCAGTTAACGGTCTCCTGCTGTTTTGCATTGAGCGATGGAGAGATCCATTGCTTGTTCGCCGGTACCTTGCACTGCGCGAAAAGGGTTGAAGCAGTAACTGCGAGAGCAGTCATGCAGAGCAAGCGGCGGATTCGACTCATCAGAGATTAGCCTCGTTAAAAAGTGTGCCGTAGTCGGCCTCAACAGTATGCAATCTTCAGCGGGGAATGAGTAGCACTGGGTGCTAAATCTTCTGGACGCGGTGCACGTCACGCACCCCGGGAACCTTGCGGAGGTTCTGTTGCAGGCGAGTAAGGTGACGCAGATCGACGGTTTCGATGACGAAGTCGACATGAACGGATCCGTCGGAGGCGGGACGGGTTTCGACGCTGCGAATATTAGTGCCATCCTCGGAAATGATGGCCGCGAACTCCTTGAGAAGGCCGGACCGGTCGTCGACGAGGAGCGTGAGTTTGACGGGATATGTAGTTGGCTTGGGGCCTGCGGCATCCTTGTTGCTACCCTGCGCCTCCGACCACTCGACCTCGATGCGCCGGTCAGCCTCGTAAAGCAAGTTCTGGACATTGGGGCAGCTTCGCGCGTGCACGGCGACACCTTTGCCACGCGTGACGTAACCAACAATCTCTTCGCCGCGAATGGGATTGCAACATCTCGCTCGATAGACGAGGAGGTCATCCTGCCCTTCGACCTGGAGTGACTCAGAGCCTTTGCCGAAGAAGACGCGCTTCACGGCCTCGCTCATGTGCGAGAGCGTATCGACGACTGCTCCCTGTTCGGATGCGGGTTCTTTTGCTTCGACGGCGCTACCTGGTTCGAGCTTGTTCAGGACCTGGCGCGTGGAGTACTTGCCGAAGCCGATACCAGCAAGGAGGTCCTGCTCACCATGCAGACCGTACTCATGAGCGACACGATCGAACTCGGGAGGCCCGAACTTCTGCAGCGAAACTTTGTACTTTCGCGCTTCGCGCTCGAGGAGTTTGCGCCCGATTTCGATAGCGCGCTCGCGCTGGTGTTCGTTGAGCCAATGCTTGATCTTGTTGCGCGCGCGGGAACTCTTCGCGAAGCTGAGCCAGTCCCGTGAGGGCGTGTGTCCAGTCTGCGTGGTGATCTCTACTATGTCGCCGTTGCGCAGGCGATAGCGGAGGGGGACGATGCGGCCGTTGACCTTGGCACCAGTGGTCGCGTGGCCAACGTCCGTGTGGATGGCATAGGCGAAGTCGATGGGGCTGGCGTCTTTGGGCAGGACGATGACTTTGCCCTTTGGTGTGAACGTGTAGACCTCCTCGGGGTACAGGTCGATGCGGAGCGTCGACATGAACTCGTTGGGATCAGACATCTCGCGCTGCCATTCCATAAGCTGGCGAACCCAGGCGAGGCGCTGCTCGTCCTTGGCGGAGACGTTGTCAGAGGCCTTGTACTTCCAGTGAGCGGCGATGCCTTCTTCGGCAACGCGGTGCATGTCCTCGGTGCGAATCTGCACCTCAAACTGGTGGCCTCCGTCGGCAATCAGGGTAGTATGCAGCGACTGGTAAAGATTGGGTCGCGGCATGGCGATGAAGTCTTTGAAGCGGCCTGGGACGGGCCGCCAGGTGGAGTGCAGAAGGCCAAGGACGGCGTAGCAATCCTGTTCGGTTTGCGTGATGACGCGAACAGCGAAGAGGTCGTAGACCTGGTCGACCGGGACGCCGTGCGCGGTGAGTTTTTGTTGGATTGAGTAGAGGCGCTTGATGCGAGACTCGACGCGCGCATGGATGTTGGCGTCACGCAGCTTTGATTCGATGACCGTCAAAATGCGATCGAGGAATGCTTCGCCCTCGCCTCGCAGAGCATCGACCTCAGTCGTGAGCTTGGCATAGGTGAGAGGGTCAACGTAGCGGAAGGCAAGGTCCTCCAGTTCGCCGCGAAGCTTGCCCATGCCGAGGCGGTGCGCCAAAGGAGCGTAGACGTCGAGGGTCTCCTTGGCGATGCGCTGTTGTTTTTCAGGGCGGAGATGCTCCAGGGTGCGCATGTTGTGGAGGCGGTCGGCGAGCTTGATGATGACGACGCGAACATCGGTGACCATTGCGAGTAGCATCTTGCGGATGTTCTCTGCCTGATGGTCTTCGCGGTTGGCGAATTTGATTTTGTCGAGCTTGGTGACGCCCTCGACGATATGAGCGACCTGCTCACCGAAGCGCCGGGCGATCTCCTGCGTGGAAACGTTGGTGTCCTCGACCGCATCGTGGAGCAAGCCAGCTGCGATCGCGGTGGCGTCCATTTTGAGATCGGCCAGTACCTGCGCAACCTCCAGGGGGTGAATGACGTATGGTTCACCTGAGGCGCGGCGCTGCCCTTCGTGCTGCTCCTTACAGAAGATCCATGCAGCGCGAATGAGATCGAGGTCATCATGAGGCCGGTTCGCGCGGACGGTAGCGAGAACGCGCTCGAAGCGTGCGCTGAAGTTGTCATCAAGTGGGGTAACTACGTGGGAGGGTGTGGAGGAAGGCGCTATTTCGGCCTTGAGTACCGGGCCGTTGATGTGTGCAGAAGGCGAAGCAAAGGCGCCTGACGGTTCGTCAAGAGAGGTTAGTTGCTCAGGGGGAAGTGGCCGTGGTGGAACGGATGGTAATGTCGCCTCGAGACCCATCCCGCTCTCGCTGGGAGCTGGCTCGGGTGCGCCGACTTGTCCACCTGTCCCTGTAGCTTGCGCAGGGTCAGGCCGTCCCGGCTGGACTATGGCCATAGTTCATTATACGGAGCGGACTTGACAGCTCCATAGAGGACGCTGGTCTGCCAGCCCTATTTGGGTTCGCTTTCGGCTTCCGATGGTTGGAGAGCCTGCTCGCGGAAGCCGGGATTAGGGCGCAACTCCTTCATCTGCCCGGCGGCGGGACGCGGGCCGCCGTGAGTCCAAGCAACCAGCTCGTCGAAGGCTTCACCGACTTCGTCCTGGCGGATGGTGCAGTGGCCGTCGCGATGGACATACTGCTGGATGAGGTTCTGGCTGAACCCGGCAGCTTCGACCTCGCGGCTATAGAGTGCGAGCTGCGAGACGGGGACGACGGGGTCATACACGGTGTGAAGGGCCAGCATAGGGCGGCCGAGGCGGCCGGTGGGAGTGTAGTGGCGTAGCAAATAGGCCCGGGCGGAGGGAAGGGCGTCGTAGCGGTGGACTTTGTCGTTGAGCTCGTAGTCGCCGAAGCTGTTCGTAGCGTTCGTGCCGGAGTAGATCGTGTTGCGGTTGTCGAAGGGATTGCCGCCGGAACGGCGCTGCATGTCACCGATAACGAATGTGAAGTATGCGATGTCGGAGGCGACCTCTGCGTCGCTGTGGACACCCATCAACGAGCGCATTGCTGCGGCACCCTGGGGATTCTCGCGGAGCGAGGCGCCGATGCGTTCGCGCTCCGCGCGATTGGCTTCGAAGTCGGTGGGAACGGCGACCAGGGGAGGCATCACGCCGGGAAAATAGTAGTCGAAGGCGGCCCGCATGGCGAAACGGCGATCGAATGATTCGGATGTCGGGCCGACCGCTCCGCAAAGGTCAAGCGCGCCGATGTAGGGTTTGGGATTGAGCTCGAGTGTGACCATAACTAGAGCTCCGCCCATAGAAGTTCCGACTACGTAGGTCTCTTTGGGCGCACCGAAGCGTTTGCCAAAGTACTGACGGAGTATCTCGGTCTCTGGGTAGGCCTGCGGGAGGGCCCAGCCGGTTTGCGAGTAGGCGCTTTGAACGACGGCGTAGTGGCGCTCGAAGAGAGGCTGCTGGTGGCCGGTCAGGCGTTCAGCGATATGAAAGGTGACTGGCTGCTGCGCGTAGCCGTGGTAGTAGACAACGAGTTTGTGATTCCAGTCGTTCGGAATATCGATACGGTAGGAAGCGCCGTCGAGTGTCCCAACCTCAGTGAGTCCCAGCGGGGAGCGGAGCTGAACAGGTGCCTCGGCTGGTCTGGGGTTGTGCTTAGAGCCAGCGCCCGAGTTCGCAGCCCAAGCTCCGGCCGCCGCTACAAGTAGCAAGGCCGCGGCCGCTGTCCAGGGTCGTGGTCGAGGAGTTGGACTCATCGTAAGTTCCCACGATTGTACAGTGACGCCGCGGCCGTTGCCCGGTTCGGTTGTCGTCAGGCGTTGTAGGTTGACGAGGAGACGCGGCCGCCGTGTCCGGTCCAGTTGGTGTGGAAGAACTCTCCGCGTGGCTTGTCGACGCGCTCGTATGTGTGGGCACCGAAGAAGTCTCGCTGCGCTTGCAGGAGGTTGGCGGGGAGCCGTTCAGTGCGGAAGCCATCGTAAAAAGCGAGAGCGGTGGAGAACGCCGGCATGGGGACACCGATCTCGATGGCGTGGATTACGGCTTTGCGCCAGGACCAGCCATACTTGTTGAGGGCGCCCGAGAAAAAGTCATCCAGGAGCAGGTTCTCGAGGTTCGGATTCTTGTCGAACGCCGCCTTGATATTCCCCAGGAAGGCGCTCCGAATGATGCAGCCGCCGCGCCACATGAGCGCGATGCCTCCCATATTGAGGTTCCAGTTCTGGTCCTTCTCGATGGCGCGAAGCAGCATATAGCCCTGCGCATAAGAGACCATCTTGGAGCAGTAGAGAGCCCGACGAACGTCCTCGATGAACTCCTTTTGCTCGGAGATGGTGAGCACCTTTTTCGGACCATCGAGAACTTTGGAGGCATTCACACGTTCGTCCTTCAACGCGGAGAGGCAACGGGCGAAGACGCTCTCTCCAATCAGAGTCACAGGCTGGCCGAGATCTAGAGCGGAGATGGCGGTCCACTTCCCCGTGCCCTTCTGTCCGGCGGTGTCGAGAATCTTATCGATGAGCGGTTGGCCGTCCTCATCTTTCTTCGCAAAGATGGTTGCGGTGATCTCGATGAGATAGCTATCGAGCTCACTTTTGTTCCACTCCGCGAAAACCTCAGAGAGTTGATCGGCGGTGTAGCCGAGGCCATCCTTGAGAAGTTGGTAGGCCTCGCAGATGAGCTGGATGTCACCGTACTCGATGCCGTTGTGCACCATCTTGACGTAGTGCCCCGCGCCATCCTGGCCGACCCAATCGCAGCAGGGTGTGCCGTCTTCTACCTTTGCAGCAATGGATTGGAAGATATCTTTCACGTGCGGCCAAGCTGCGGGGTTTCCACCCGGCATAATCGAGGGGCCGAAACGCGCGCCTTCCTCACCCCCAGAGACGCCGGTACCAATGAAAAGAATGCCCTTTTCTGCGAGATCCTTCGTTCGGCGGTTCGAATCGGTGAAGAGCGAGTTGCCACCGTCAATGATGATGTCGCCCTTCTCGAGGTGAGGTACGATCTGGTCGATCGTCTGGTCGACGACGTCGCCAGCCTTGACCATGATCATGACGCGACGAGGTGTTTTGAGTTTCGCGCAAAGCTCTGCGATGGAGTGGGCACCTTCAACTGGTGTTCCCTTTGCCTCGTGGACGAGAAACTCGTCGACCTTAGAAGTCGTCCGGTTGAAGACCGCGACCTTGAATCCATGGTCGGTCATGTTGAGCACAAGGTTCTGACCCATCACGGCGAGGCCGATCAGGCCAATGTCACAAGTAGCTTCTGGCATTCTCATTCGCTCCAAAAGCTTTATCGTATCGCAGCAGACAACGGCCGCGCATTTCGGCCATGAAGCGTGCACGCAGATCGGGAGCGTTATTTGTAAATCAGATGAATCGTGATCTCGGTGATGGGACAGGTTACCTGCATCGCGGCCTTGTCAAAGCTTGGCGCGCTGAGATTCACCTTAGGGTTGTTGGAGAAGCCGAAGCCCTCCTTCGGCCAGCCCATCATGTTCTTGTCCAGCTTGTGATTAGAGTTCTCATCATGCAGCGCTGCGATCGCGTACCGGCCGGGAGGTAGCTGTAGTTCCGTGGTTGCTTTGTCGCCGGTGAAGGCATGGCCGCTGTGCATGAACGCCTTGTCGTTGTTTTCGGGCCAGCCATCGGGTGAGGCGAAGACGGTAAGTCCAGCGTTGCCCTTCTGGTTCCGGAAGCCATCAATGTGCACGATTAATTTGCAGGTTGCAGCAGGGGAAGATTGGCAAAGAGCGGCGCTCGACAAGCAGGTGAGGAGTGCCAGCGAAAAGGTTGCGAGTCGCATCATCCTTTTGACGCTCCTAACGTCGCGGGCGTTTATAGCAGCCATGTCACGGTTTCATCTGATGACCATGCTTCGGGATGTTCGGCCCAAATTTGAATGTCGGACCAATGGAGAAACGATAACTCCAAAAGCCATTTGCGAGGATGCTGTTGAAAGGATGATTCCAGACAGCGTCCAATTGAGTGCGCGCCCAGACGTGCTCCGTTATTTTTAGATCGGCTCCCCCGCCTACGCCATAGGCGCCCGTCCAGTCGGTGAGAGAGCCGTTTGGAGCGAGGCTGTGAGCGACGGTTACCGCGAAGAGGTCCTGCGGGTTGGGATGAGGCGTCGCCGTGATTCGGAATGCGCTAAGTGATGGCCGTAGAAACAGCGTGGCGTATTCAAAATGCCGATACTCGAGTTGCCCTCCGAGCGTGAAGGTTTGCGTAAATGCGTGAAGAGGAAGGTTCAGGGTGTAGCCGGGAGGCAGCAGGCCCATTTGTGCAAATTGGGCGGCCAGCGCTGCCAGTTGTGCCTGCAGTTGCGGAGTCGCGAGGTTGGTAGTAAGCGAAGTGTCGCCGCTTTGGACGCTGTAGTCGAAACCTGTTCCGATGAGGCGATTAGTATTCAGGCCCGCCTGAAGATGGAAGCCAATCTGATTGAGGCTGTTCAGGCCCGGACTGGAGAGATCCGAGAAGCCAGTGTAGATGTTGTAGCGGCCAACATAATCCTGCTGCGCATGGCTGAAAACGGCCGCGGGAAAGAGCAGTCCAATGAGAAAGACGATTCGGCTAATTCCAACGGTGCGGAGAAAAGTGCTCATGGTCTGTCCTTCACGTGTCAATGCAATAGAACGAAAATGTGAACCGTTGGGCGGCCGTAGCCAATCGGTTGCGAAAGGAGAATCGGCGTCAACCGTGGGCCTTCTTGTCATCGTCGTCGCGATCCTGCCACAGGACCCGGCTCTTCGACTGTTCCCACTGAGTGAAGTTGTTGTTGAAGAGTTCCTCGAGCGCAGTGCGGCGGACCTTCAAGGTAGGAGTGAGTAGACCGTTCTCGATCGTCCATGGCTGGTGACATACCACAAGAAAACGCAGCTGTTCGTGTGAATCGAGTTGGTTGTTTACGCGATCGAGTTCGTGAGCGAGGGTCTGGCTGAGCGATTCGCGACGGAGACGGGATTCCGTTTCCTTTCGCAGGTCCGGAACGAGAACTGCCAGGCAGAATGGCGCCGACATCCCTGTGCCGAGAACGCACACCGATTCCAACATCGCTGAAACCGAGAGCAGCTTTTCTATCGGCGCGGGGACAACGTACTTTCCTTTGGCGGTCTTGAACTCTTCCTTTAGGCGGCCAACGATGCGCAGACGTCCCTGCTCATCGATTTCGCCACGATCACCGGTGTGGAAATATCCGTCGTCGGTGAACGCATGCTGCGTGAGATCAGGATTTTTGTAGTAGCCGAGCAGATTCATCGGACCTTTGATCTGGACTTCCCCTGCATCAGAAATGCGGGTGTCGGCGTAGGGACTGGCATTGCCCACATAGCCCGCGCGGAACTGTGAGGGCAATGGAACGTGTGTGATGCCCGTCTCCGTCATCCCATACCCTTCTACGAAATTGACACCGAGTTTGCGATACCAGTGGACAAGTTCGACAGGGATCGCGGCGCCACCAGACGCAACCAAGCGCGCATGTTTAAGGCCGAGTCCCTTCAGGACTTTGTTACGGACGATTCGATTCACAACGGGGAATTTGAGAAGGCGCGCAAGCTTCTTCTCGGGAACCTTTTCGAAGACGCCCTGTTGAAAGCGAAGAAAGAGCCGAGGAATCGAGAAGAAAACTGTGCACTGTGAGCGTTGAAGATCCGCGAGAAATGTCTGTTGGCCTTCAGTGAAAAAGATGTGGAGCGGCATTATAAGGGAGTTCATCTCGACGATCGCACGCTCTGCGATATGAGCCAGAGGTAGGTAGGAGAGTATCCGGTCGAGGGGATACGGAGAGTTGCCGAGGGCAGGCTCCATGGACTTTCCCATGAGACTGAGCGAGCGAAAGGATTGCATTACACCCTTGGGCTGGCCGGTCGTTCCGGAGGTGTAAATGATAGTGGCAAGATCTTCGGCTGCGCGGACCGGCCGGCCTTCGAAGGGGTTTCGGTTGCGGATGATATCTTGCCAATTTTCGCTCTCCGGCGACTCATGCTCTGGTTTGCTGTTCGGAAACCTGACAAACCTTACGCTCTGTAACGGAGCCGCATGAAACGGGGGAGGCTGATCGAGTTCTCCAAGAAAGCATGCGACAGGCTCGCTGTGTGCGAACAGCGCGGCTAGTGATTCATCACGGAGCGCGGGGTACAAGGGAACGCTGACATGACCGGACATCCATACGGCAATGTCCGCCATAATCCACCATGCACAGTTCTTAGACAGGATGACAATTCGAGAGCCGCTCGGCCAGTTCTGTGCCGTTATCCAGGCGACGATGCGTCTTATCTCGAGCAACGCCTCAGACCATGTCCAGGTCTGACTCTGTCCGTTCGTAGGCTGCGTGAGAAAGGGCTGTGAGGGCCGTTCTAGTTCAGACGAGTAGATTCTCTGGAGAGGCAGGTCGGTGTCGTCAAAACAAGTGGCCTCTAAACCAGTCTCCTTCGCTTGAGCTACACCTTGCACTGCTGCCTCGCTTTTTACCGATGGGTAAAGTAAATAAATCGCGGTAGATCTGTCACGAACAATCTTAGGGCGATTCTGGGATTGACAGAAATAGCCACCTCGTCGTGGAATTGGCCGTGAGATCGAGACTGTGATTAGTGGGCACGCGGGGCTGATCCATAAGCCTCCGATTTGTCGCCGCGATGGTGGTCGCCAATGGGAAGCGATCTAAAAATGGCCAGAACTGAGACGTCAGCCGTCGCCCGCCGTCCTTGGAAGAGCTTCCATGTCCGGCGACGTGACGGCGACGCAAAAAGAGAGGCCTTATTGGAGACTGCGGCGCACCTGTTCCTTGAGCGGGGATACCGCAGCACCTCACTGCGCGAATTGGCTTCGCTGCTGAAGATCACAAAGCCGGCGCTGTATTACTACTTCCAGAATAAGGAACAGATTTTGGTGGAGTGCTATCGGGCGGGAATCGCCTCGATCGAAGGATTGCTCCAAGAGGCTCAGCTCGACGATGGCAACGGTCTACAAAAGGTAGAGGCATATCTACGTGTTTATGCTATGGCTATCGTTTCCCATGATTTTGGCCGTTGTGTGGCGATGCTGGATGACTCAGAGTTGTCATCCGCAGCACGACGTGAGGTCCGAAGCTTGAAACGCCGCATCGATGCTTCAATCCGTGGCTATATCGAGGAAGGAATTGAGGATGGCTCGATTGACGATTGCAATCCGAAGCTCGCGGCATTTGCGGCGGCAGGAGCGATTAATTGGATCGGTACGTGGTACAGACCAGACGGGGGAATGGAACGCGACTCAATTGCAACGGGCTTTGCGAAACTGCTGACCCACGGACTCGCGAGGCGCAACGGTGTTGAAGCGCTGAATGGTGCTCGCGGGATCCACCTAAAGAAGCTTGCCAAGCGACGTTAACGATCAACTGATGACCAGCACCTCTTGTCATTGAGTTTGCGGTGGCTTGTAGTGAGACCGTTGACTTTCTGACCGATCGTTAAGTATTATTCCGCCCGACCGGATGCCGGGGCTGCTCTTCCCCGCGGACTGAGAGTGCTGGAGATGGCGTCAGTTACCTATCCAACGGCCAACGAAGCGGCTTCGAACCAGAAGGCATCCCGAGGCGGGCCTAATCACGAGATACATAGGGTCGCTGTTTTGGGAGCTGGTACGATGGGCGCGCGAATTGCAGCGCACTTCGCAAATGCCGGCCTACCGGTGCTGCTGCTTGATATGGCCTCCTCCGGTCCGCAGCGCAATGCAATCGCACTTCAAGGTGTCGATGGACTGAAGAGAGCGAAACCCGCAGCTTTCGCGGCCTCTTCCTTTGTTCCCCGGATTACAGTTGGCAATTTCGACGACGATCTCGGCAGGCTAGGAGATTGTGACTGGGTCATTGAGGCTGTCGCAGAGAACTTGGAGATCAAGCAGACCCTCCTCGCGAAGGTCCTGCCGCACCTGAAGGACAGGGCGATCCTTACGACTAATACCAGCGGGCTTCGAGTTGCGACAATTGGGGAGCAACTTCCGAATAGTCTCCGCAGGCGCTGGTTCGGAACACACTTCTTTAACCCACCACGCTACATGCGTCTGTTGGAGTTGATTGCCACGCCCGAGAGTGATCCAGGTGCCCTTCAATCGGTCGCAGATTTTGCAGAGATGAGACTCGGCAAGACCGTAGTATTTGCGAACGATACGCCAAACTTCATCGCAAACCGAATCGGCGTATTTGCAATGCTGAATACTTTCAGGGTGATGAGGGAACAGGAACTCACAGTCGAGGAGGTGGATGTCCTAACGGGCCCTGTGATCGGGTGGCCTAAAACCGGAACCTTTCGTCTCGCCGACATGGTTGGAATCGATGTGATCTACAGCGTTGCGCGCAACTTTGCTGCATCCGGAGGGGATGAGCGCGCCGACGTCTCCCTGCCAGAGACTATCGGGGCGATGGTTGAACGTCGGTGGCTTGGAGATAAGACCCAGCAGGGTTTCTACAAGAGAGCGCGAGACGCAGAAGGCAATGAAACTCGTCTGGTGCTTGATCTCGACACGCTCGAATATAAGCCGTTCCGCCAAGCCTCCTTTCCAGTCCTTGAGATCGTGAAGTCGCGCGACCTTCGCGAGGCACGCATCCGAGCGTTGATGAGTGGGGATGCGAAGGACAGGGCAGCTGCATTTTATGGTGCCATGTTGCCGGAATTGTGGATCTACGCCGCGAATCGTATAGGTGAAGTATCTCGGACATTGGTAGACATTGATCGCGCGATGAAGGCTGGGTTCAACTGGGAACTCGGACCATTCGAGATGTGGGATGCGGCTGGGCTGCAAGAGACAGTTGAGAGGATACGCGCTTCAGGGATGACGCTTCCTCCATCAGTCGAGAGTCTTCTTAGAGCAGGCGGAACCTCGTGGTATCGGAAAGATGGCGATGAGTTTTTCGATCCAGCGAGTGGCTCCTATCAACCTATTGACCGCAAGGCTGAGCTTTTGTCAGTTGCGCACTTTAAGCGAGCAAATGGCCTGGTAGCGGGTAATTCGGGCGTCTCATTGATCGATGTTGGCGATGGCATCGGTTGCTTCGAGTTTCATTCGAAGATGAATACGATCGGAAGGGATATCGTCACGTTTCTGCAGCGGGAGTTGAGACCAGACAGTTCGGCGATGTCGAATTTCGATGGTTTTATCATCGCGAGTGACACGACGAACTTCTCTGTGGGTGCCAATCTCATGCAATTGCTCATCGCCATTCAGGATGAGGAATGGGATGAGATTGATCTGATGGTCCGCAGCTTTCAGGGAATGACGAGGGCCATTAAGTTTTGCCAGCGGCCGGTTGTAGTAGCCCCGTTTGGCCTCTGCCTGGGGGGAGGCACTGAAATCTCACTGCATGCCGCTCGGCGTCAAGCCCATCTTGAGCTTTATACGGGCCTCGTGGAGACGAGCGTGGGCCTCATCCCTGCAGGTGGAGGCTGCAAGGAGATGTTGCTGCGAGCTGCAGCGGCTGCCGATAACGCTCGACACGACGCCAGAGCCGATTCGGTCGAGATACACGAGACGCTGAAGTCGGTTTTCCAAACGATTGCGATGGCTAAGATCTCGACGTCTGCATTTGAGGCGCGTTCAATGCGCATTCTTGACGAAGTCGATGGAATCACCGCGAACCGCGAGCGGATGCTGTTCGATGCGAAGGCAACAGCACTTGCTCTTGCGCGCGCGGCTTACACCGTTCCGCTTACGAAGACAGATATAGCTGCGCCTGGCTCGTCCGTATTCGCAACGTTGAAACTCGGGGTCTATCTGATGCGCGAAGGCGAATTTATCAGCGACCACGATGTGAAGGTGGCAAACCAAGTTGCTCGCGTACTGACCGGAGGTAATGTGACGTCCGGAAGTTTCATCAGTGAAGACTACCTGCTCGATCTTGAGCGAGAGGCTTTTTTGTCGCTATGCGGGGAGGCAAAAACTGCTGAACGGATTGGTTATACGTTGAAGACGGGGAAGCCCCTGCGCAATTAGAGGGACTGTTTATGAGGGACGCAGTTGTTGTAAGCGCGGTCAGGACTGCAGTCGGCAAAGCGCCGAGAGGAACTCTTAAGACAACGCGCCCCGACGATTTAGGGGCGATAGCCGTCAAAGGTGCACTTGCACGTGTACCGATCCTTGATCCGAAAACAATTGACGACGTGATCATCGGATGTGCGATGCCCGAAGCTGAACAGGGAATGAATATAGCCCGCGTTATCTCCTTTCGTGCAGGGCTTCCGAGCGATCCAGCGGCGATGACGATCAATCGTTACTGCGCGTCAGGCCTTCAGGCCATCGCGCTGTCGGCAGAGCGGATTCGCTCCGGTGGTGCCGACATCATCGTGGCCGGAGGAACAGAGTCGATGTCCTATCTGCCGATGGGTGGTAACAAAATCGCAGTTAATCCCTGGCTGGTAGACAACTATCCAGGTTCGTATATGTCGATGGGACTCACAGCCGAACGTGTGGCGAAACATTATGGGATTGCTCGCGAGGAGTCTGACCAATTTGCTTATGACAGCCATCGGAAAGCCCTTGCGGCTATCGGAGGTGGAAATTTTGAAGATGAGATTGTTCCGGTCCCAGTCACCGTTACGTCACTGGACGCGACTGGCAAACTAATAGAGCAAACAACAGAGTTCAAGATTGACGAAGGCCCGCGTGCGGACACGACGCTTGAGGCGCTGGCCAAGCTACGGCCAGCCTTTCATGCGAAGGGTAGAGTAACGGCGGGGAATAGCTCCCAAACCTCTGACGGGGCAGCGGCTGTGGTCGTGATGTCAGGCGAGCGTGCAGACGCTCTGGGAGCGAAGCCGCTTGCACGGTTTGTCGCCTTCGCCTACGCCGGGTGTGCCCCCCAGGAGATGGGGATCGGCCCGGTCTACGCTATACCTAAGGCGCTGAGATTAGCTGGCCTCACGCTCGACGATATTGACGTGATCGAACTGAATGAGGCGTTTGCAGCACAGTCGCTAGCTGTCATGAAAGCCATTGGCCTTGATCCAGCGAAAGTGAATGTCAATGGAGGCGCTATTGCGCTCGGGCATCCGCTGGGGTGCACGGGCGCGAAGCTTACGGCCACGCTGCTCGGCGAACTGAAACGCAAAAAGAAGCGGTACGGAATGGTGACGATGTGTGTCGGCGGTGGAATGGGCGCCGCAGGAATCTTTGAGAATCTGCAGAACTAGAGCGGGAGAGAGTCGTGGATAGCGTCACATCAGCAGTTGAGACGAAACGAGTGACAGGAGGCAGCTTCCTGATCGAGGACTTAACGCCAAATGATGTCTTCACACCCGAAGATCTTTCGCTCGAACAACGACAGATCGCGGAGATGACGGCGGAGTTTGCGGAGAACAGGATCGCAACGCAGATCACAGAGATCGAGGCCAAGAACTTTGAGGTAAGCCGTGCCCTGATGCGCGAAGCAGGTGAACTTGGCCTTCTCGGCGTGGACGTGCCCGAGGAATATGGGGGCGTCGAGTTGGACAAGGTCACTTCAGCGATCATCGCCGATCGCATCTCCGTCTCAGGGAGTTTTTCTGTAACCTTCAGCGCGCACACAGGGATCGGCACACTGCCGATCGTCTGGTATGGGACGCACGAACAGAAGAGCAAGTTCCTTCCAAAGCTAGTATCTGGTGAGTGGATCGCGGCGTATGCGCTATCAGAAGCATCCGCCGGCTCGGACGCGATGAACATCCGCACGACCGCAAAGCTTAGTTCTGACGGAAGGAATTACGTGCTGAACGGCGAGAAGATGTGGATTTCCAATGCCGGGATGGCGGACTTGTTTACGATCTTCGCCAAGATTGATGGCGAGAAGTTTTCTGCGTTTCTAGTGGAGGCCGACACGCCCGGCCTGACGGTCGGACACGAGGAACACAAGCTTGGGATTCGTGGCTCCTCCACCTGTCCGCTCGTACTAAGGGACTGTAAAGTCCCGGTCGAGAATGTACTCGGTGAACCGGGCAAGGGGCACCACATCGCCTTCAACGTTCTAAATGTAGGTCGCTACAAACTAGGTGCAGGAGGAGTGGGGGGCGCACGAAGCATCCTGCGCGAAGGGATACGTTATGCGAAAAATCGGATTGCATTTGGCCGGCCGATCTCATCATTCGGACTCATCCAGAAGAAGATCGCAGAATGCGCGGCTGGTGTTTTTGCCGGTGAAGCTGCTACGGCACGAATTGTTGGCGCAATTGATGCTGCCCTCTCCAGCCTGGACAGATCGTCACCGACGTATACGCAGGATGTACAAAAGTCGATCGAAGAGTTCGCAGTAGAGTGTTCCGTCTTAAAGGTGTGGGGATCAGAGATGGCGGGGCGTGTCACGGACGAAATGCTGCAAGTCTATGGCGGCTTTGGCTATGTAGAGGAGTTTCCAGCTGAACGTGCTTACCGGGATGCACGTATTCATCGGATCTTTGAGGGCACGAATGAAATCAATCGACTCATCATCACCGGTTGGACGATCAAACGGGCCATGCAAGGTAAGCTTGCGCTCTTGAGCGCCATTCAGAAGGTGATGGATGACGTGATGAATGGGCCTGGCACAAAGCACTCTTTCGATGGTCCCCTGGCGAATGAACATGCACTTCTTGCAAACCAGAAAAAACTTGGCCTCTTTTGCGCTGGAGTGGCTTCACAGAAGTTCGGTATGGAACTGGCCGACCAGCAGGAGGTCGTCAGCGACTTGGCCGACATTCTCATAGAGGTCTTGGTACTTGAGTCCACGATCCTGCGTGCCGAAAAGATGAGTTCAAAGAAGCCGCTTGGGGTGAAACTCGCGAAGTACTATGCCGCGCATTCGTTCAATATCGCCCGGAACGCGGCCGAGCGCGCCCTCGGGGCGTCGGCTGCAGGCGATACGCTCCAAACTCAGATGGCGATCCTGCGAAGACTGACCAAACATGAGCCTGTGAATTCAACTGAGCTTGGTCGTGAGATCGCTTCTGTAATGATCGATGCTGGCCGATACGCGGTATAACGGATCACCTGTAATTGAGGAGGCTCCGCGCCACGCCATTCGGTTTAGGTGAGAGCGCGATCCAAGTGCGTATAACCGCCATCAACGACGATGTGTTGACCTGTGGTGTGAGAGCTCTGCGTTGGGGAAAGCAGAAAGACGGCCATCGCCGCAATTTCGGCGGACTCGGTCATTCGATGCCCAAGAGGGATTCGTCGGGTGATATCGGCGAGGGCCTTCTCTGGATCCTCTCGCTGACTGATCCAACTTCGGTAGAGCGGTGTCATTACTTCGGCCGGCAGCACTGCATTGGCACGAACACCGAAGGGCGCAAGCTCAGCCGCCCATTCGCGGGTGAGGGCGAGTTGAGCCCCCTTGGCCGCCGCATATGCCGATGTGCCACCTTGGCCCGTTAGAGCGACTTTGGAACTGATGTTGACGACCGATCCTCGTGACGCCTTCAACATAGGAAGGGCGTAGTGCATCATGGCGTAATAGTGAACCAAATTCTGGTGAAGGCTTTGGGCGAACAGTGAGGGTGTTCCGTGCTCGAGTCCGATTCCATCATTCACCCCCGCGTTATTCACCAGACCGATCAGTGCGCCATACTGCTGTTCGACGTAATGGATCGCATTCTCACATTGACTCACATCGCTTAAGTCCGCTTCGAAGAAGTCACATTTTTGCCCCGTTCGCTTCATTTCGGCGATGAAGTTCGAGACGTGATCTGTGAGGCGGCTGACCACAACAGTGTTGGCGCCTTCCTGGAGACATAAGCGACTGATCGCCTCTCCGATGCCGGAGCCTCCGCCAGTTACGACAACCACCTTGTCCTTGAGTCCTAGGTCCACTCGGCTTCTCTAACGAAGATTGAAGTAACCACCATCGAGCGGAAGGTCTGCACCAGTGATAAAAGACGCTTCGTCCGAACACAAGTAATGAGCAAGAGCCGCGACCTCGTCTGGCGTTCCCATCCGGCCAATTGGCTGCGATTCCGAAAGAGCTTTCATCTTCTCAGACTCCTGCCCAGGGTAATTCTCGGCTAGGAATCCGTCGACGAATGGAGTGTGCACGCGGGCAGGGGAGATGCAATTGCACCGGATGCCGTGTGCGACGTAATCCTTCGCAACCGAAAGGGTCATCGACAAGACAGCTCCCTTTGTCATGGAGTATGCGAAACGGTCGCTTATACCGCGCGTTGCAGCGATGGACGCGATATTGAGGATGACGCCATGCTTGACCGCCGCCATATCGTCGATCACCGCCCGCATACAGAGGTACACTCCACGCACATTTACTGCAAAGAGGCGATCCATGTCCATCGGAGTTGTTGAGGTCAGGTTGCCAATGTGTGCGATGCCTGCAGAGGTAACCAGGATGTTGATGGGGTCGCCAACGTTCTTAAACGCGGCAAGAACGCTGGTTTCATTGCTTACATCGCAGGGATGAGCCGTCGCGGTGTAGCCGAGGTTGGTTAACTGGGTCGCCGCCTCTTGAACTTTACCGTGATCCAGATCGAGCAGATGCACGATTGCCCCATGTTCGGCGAACCGTTTCGCAATCGCGAAGCCGATTCCGCTGGCGGCTCCTGTGATCACCGCTCGACGTCCCTTCAGACTCAGGCTGGACAATCTCTCGCTCCCCGGGCACCTTTATGGTCGCCTCATCACTTTGTAAGCCGTCTTATATAGTGATGTCAAAAATTCAATATATGACACAAACCACAATATTCAGTAGAGTTTTATTGAAGACGGTAAGCACAGTTCCATACAATTCCGTTCTAATGGCAGCTGGTACGTGCATTCAAGGGGATTGTCGGGCTGCCAAGTCCCGTGCGAGGTTGCATCTTTGAAGTCTGTCACTATAACGCAGATCGAGATCATCGATCTCCGATTTCCAACGTCCCGCGAACAAATCGGCTCCGATGCGGTGAACAAAGATCCGGACTATTCGGCAGCATATTGCATCTTGTCGACGGATTCCGGGTTGAAGGGGCATGGGTTGACCTTCACCCTGGGGCGCGGAACAGAACTCGTTGCCCAGGCACTGGCATATCTTAGTCGCAACCTGCCCGGAAGAACTTTAAGTTCGATTACCAAAGATCTAAATGCTTTCTACCTTGAACTCACTGGAGACACACAGTTCCGCTGGCTCGGGCCGGAAAAGGGGGTAATTCATCTCGCTTGCGGTGCGCTGATCAACGCCGTTTGGGACCTGTATGCGAAGAGTGAAGAGAAGCCTGTCTGGAGGCTTCTGGCCGAGATGGAACCCGAGCAGATTGTTAGTGCAATCGACTTCCGGTACATCGAAGATGTGCTGCCGCGGCACGAGGCCTTGACGATTCTGAGAAAGGGCAAAGTAGGGCAGGCCGAGCGGCTCAGGAGGGTCGCAGACGAAGGATTCCCGGCCTATACAACCTCAGCCGGTTGGTTTGGGTTCAGCGACGAGAAGATCCGTCGGTTGTGTCGAGAAGGATTGGCAGAGGGATGGACTCACTTCAAGCTCAAGGTTGGAGGTGATCCGCAGGACGATCTTCGCCGCGCCTGGGTTGTGCGTGAGGAGATTGGTGCTGACAAGTTCATGATGGTTGATGCCAATCAGAAGTGGGGAGTTGAAGAGGCCATTCGGCGAACGAATCAGTTAGCTGAGCTTCAGCTGTGGTGGATGGAGGAACCGACGAATCCCGACGACATTCTGGGTCATGCACGGATTCGTCGCGAAACATCCGTTCGAATTGCAACGGGCGAACACTGCCACAATGCGGTGATGTTCAAGCAACTAATGCAGGCCGGCGCTATCGACGTATGTCAGATCGACAGCTGCCGAGTGGCTGGCGTCAATGAAAATCTTGCCATTATCCTAATGGCCGCGAAGTTCGGGATCCCGGTCTGCCCGCACGCAGGAGGTGTCGGGCTTTGCGAGTACGTCCAGCACCTTTCATTTTTTGACTATCTATCAGTGTCGTGCACGATTGAAAATCGTGTCATCGAGTTCGTTGATCACTTGCACGAACACTTTCGGGATCCGGTGAGGATGCAGCGTGGGCGCTACCTATTGCCAGAGGCTCCAGGCTACAGCATTGAAATTCTTCCGGAGTCGTTGGAGAGATACAGGTTTCCGGATGGCGAGATTTGGAGAGAAAAATCTAATGAAGATCGTTTCATTTAGACATGAGAGCGGCTGGACCGGTGCTGGGGTGCTAACGGGCGACAAGATCCGCAGGCTGCCGGCGAGCGGTAGCGATGATGTCATTTCCTACATAGAGTCTGGTGCGGCGTTGCCTTTGGGCGAGGAGCTTCCGCTGAACGAGCTGACTCTGCTCGCTCCCCTCAAACGGCCACCTCGCATCTTCGGTATCGGGTTGAACTATCGCGAGCATGCTGCTGAATCAAAAATGGCCGTGCAGAGTGTGCCCACGGTGTTCATTAAGTTGTCGTCCTCCATCACGGGTCCTGACTCTGACGTTGTGCTGTGGTCCGACGCGACTCAGCCAGATTATGAGGCTGAACTCGCCGTGGTCATTGGGCGGCCCGGGTATCGAATCGCAAAAGAACGCTGGCGGGAGCACGTGTTCGGTTACACGATTGTGAATGATGTGAGCGCGCGAGGCGTACAGCTTGCAACTTCGCAATGGACCTTGGGGAAGAGCTTCCCAACCTTTACGCCGATTGGGCCCTGGATCGTGACGGCGGATGAGATTGAGGATCCGCACAGGTTGGACATCCGCCTTACGTTGAACGATGAGGTTATGCAGTCGGCCAACACGCGTGACCTGATCTTCCGGATCCCAGAGTTGATTACGCATATTTCGAGCATCGTCCCGCTGGAAGCGGGGGATATCATCAGTACCGGAACGCCATCAGGAGTCGGCCTCGGCCGGAATCCGCAGCGATGGCTGTTGCCGGGTGAAACGATGACGATCGAGATCGAGGGCATTGGCACCTTGCAGAATCGAACAAGGCCCCAGCCCTAGCGTTTCGGATGTTCGCGTTCAAGAAGTCGCCCTCATGACCCTGTTAGAGATGACAGTATTGGTGACTTGCCTTCGGTCGGAACATTTGTCCAGTGCCGACTGCCGCGACTATATTTTGCGATCGACGCAGATGGTAACGACTACCACCACAACCAGTTCGGCTCTCGAATGAGATCTCGTACTCAACTCAAGGGTGTCCGTATCGCCGGGAATAGGAAGTTTGCAGAGGGTCGATCTCCTGCGCGATTGGCTATTGTGGCGAGTGTCCT
>Ga0209169_10000463_pt1 | contig 24729 bp, 20 predicted proteins | sample HubBroMetageWRM4_FD_188346 | JGI IMG/M metagenome (GOLD analysis project Ga0209169, IMG submission 188346) | Warmed soil microbial communities from the Hubbard Brook experimental Forest, New Hampshire - Hubbard Brook CCASE Soil Metagenome WRM 4... | ecosystem: Environmental > Terrestrial > Soil...
GCAGCGCTGGTCGGACCGGCGCAGGTGGCGGCGCGCCTGGTCGAGTTCGTCTTGCTGCGCAACGTACACCCGCTGGTTTCGGCACGGGTCGCCGCGCTGCTGCATCCGCTCGGAGCGGCAATTTTCGCCGTGTTCGGTCCCGCCGCCGTCCTTCCCTTCACGATCCTCTATGGTGCCGGCAATGGGCTCATGACCATCGCGCGCGGCACGGTGCCGCTCGCCGTGTTCGGTCCGCACGGTTACGGCGAACGCACCGGTTTGCTCGGTGCGCCATCGCGGGCCGCGCAAGCGCTGGCCCCGCTGCTCTTCGGACTGATGCTGAACGCGATCGGGCCGGCGGTGATTGCCGTATCGTCAGCGCTTTGTCTCGCGGCGTTCGCCGCGCTGTTGTTGTTGCGCGCAGCGCCGGTACAACAGCGCGAAGCCGACACCCAAGGTTCAGGGCGGAATTGAATTAGCGTCGCCAAGCGGGCGCTGCATCAGTACGACATCGAGCCAGCGGCCATGCTTGAAACCGACCGATTGCAGCGTGCCGATGCGGCGGAAGCCGAACGACGCATGCAAAGCGATGGACGCAATGTTTGTTTGATCGCCGATGATGGCCAGCATCTGGCGGAAGCCGCGCGTCTCGGCCTCGGCGAGAAGCCGGCGCATCAACAACCGGCCCAATCCAAGCCGCTGAAATTGCGGCGCCACATAAATCGAATTCTCCAACGTCCAATGGTAGGCGGGCCGGACGTGGTAATGGCCGGCATGGGCATAGCCCGCGATCGCGCTCGCGTGCTCGACGACGAGATAGGGAAAGCCGTCAGCCAGCAGCGCGCCGTGGCGCCGCGCCATTTCGGCCTCATCCGGCGGTTCGATTTCGAAGGTTGCGGTGCCTTCCCGCACGGCATCGCCGTAGATACGGGTGATGGCGGCGATGTCCCCAGGAACCGACGGCCTGATACGAGGCTCGTTCATCGCTAGCGGCCGACAAAAACAAAGCGCCCCGGAAAATCGCTCCGGGGCGCCATGCTCATTCGTGTTCCTTAGCGGCGGTCGCCGAACAGGCGCAGCAACATGAGGAACAGGTTGATGAAGTCGAGATAAAGCCGGAGCGCGCCCATCACCGCCTTGCGGCCGGCGATGGTGCCGTCGTCCATCGGGCTATACATCTCTTTGATGCTTTGGGTGTCGTAGGCAGTCAAGCCGACGAAGATGATCACGCCGAGCACCGAGATAACCCAGTAGAGTCCGCTCGATTGCAGGAAGATGTTCACCAGGCTTGCGATGACTATGCCGATCAAACCCATGAACAAGAACGAGCCGATGGCGGTCAGGTCGCGCTTGGTCGTGTAACCGTAGAGGCTCATCGCCCCGAACGTCGCCGCCGAGATGAAAAACACTCGCGTGATCGACGCTCCGGTATAAACCAGGAATATCGAAGCAAGCGACAAGCCGAGCAAGCCCGCATAGACGAAGAACAGCGTGAGCGCGGTGCCGGCCGACAGCCGGTTGATGCCAAAGCTGAGCAGCATGACGAGACCGAGCGGCGCGAGAACGAACAGCCACATCAGCGGGCTGCCGAAGATCGCTTGGCCGAAGGCGGTCAAGCCGGTGATCGAATGGCCGGCAATATGGATCGAATCGCCGCCAGCGGCTTGGTAGGCGAACCACGCGACCACTCCGGTCAGCGCAACGCCCGCAGTCATGTAATTGTAGACCCGGATCATATACGCGCGCAGACCCGCATCGATCGCAACCTGATCGGTGCGATAGCCCGTCCGGGCGGTCGCGATATTCCGGTCGAAGTCCGACATGGAAGTTACCCCTGTGCGTTGTCCCGGCAGTGCCGGGCCGGTGGCGTCCGGAAAAGCCGGACGCGAAGTTGAAAGGAATCTAATGGCAAAGACGGATGCGCGCTAGAGGATGGCCGCGTTAATTGCGGCGCGTTACAGATCTTTCATAAATATCGGGATGTTACAAATTCCTAAGTACCTCCATGGGCTTGCGGCCAAGTACCTGTACCGTTCCGAACAACCCTAGACCGACCACCACGATGAGCGCTGCGCACGCCGCGAGCACGGCTCGCCCCGCCAAAAACAAGAATGGAAAGTCGAATAGTCTGGACACAACAAGGCCCGCGGTGAGCGAGCCCGCTGCCAGGCCGAACAATACTGAAGCCAGCCCGACGAGCAGAAACTCCATGGCGTAGGCGGCGAGAAGCTGCCCGCGTGTCGCGCCCAATGTCCGCAGCACCACAGCGTCGTAGAGCCTAGAGCGGTGGCTCGCGGCCAGTGCGCCACCCAGCACCAAGGCGGCGGCAACAAGCGTCAACAAGCTGGCGCCGCGCAGGCCCGAAGCCAAATTGCCGACGATCCGATCCACCGCATCGAGCGCGTCTTTGACGCTCACGGCGGACACCGCGGGAAATGCATCCGCGACCGCCTTGACGACGGCGGCTTCCTCTGGCGGCGAGCCGCCGTCGGCGAATGTGAGTGTGGCGATATCGGTGTGCGGCGCCCCGGCAAACGTCCCGGGTGAGAAGACTAGAACGAAATTGATCCCCAGGCTTTCCCAATCGACCGCCCGAAGGTTGGCGATGCGCGCCATCACGTTACGGCCTAGCACGTTGACGGTGATCGTATCGCCAAGCTTTAAGCCCAAATCCTTCGCGGTTTTCTCTTCGATCGAAACAAGTGGCGCGCCGGAATAATCCGCCTGCCACCAGCTTCCGGCCACCAACCGCGAGCCCGCCGGCAGCGCGCCAGCGTAGGTGATGCCTCGGTCGCCGCGCAGCACCCAAGCCGAGTTCTCTCCGGGTTTAAGATCTTCGGCGTTGACGCCGCGGGCTTCGACGATCCGCCCCCGCAGCATCGGCGCCCGGTCGAGGGTGGCGTTCGGCGCTTGTTGGTGCACCACGGCGTCGAAGCGTTGAACTTCTGCTGATGGAATATCGACGAAGAAAAACGACGGTGCGTGCTCCGGCAGCGCCGCGGTGAGCGCGCGATGCAAATTGCCTTCGATTTCGACAACCGTCACCAGCAAAGAGAAACCGATGCCGAGCGAAACCACGATGCTCGCGGTCACGGCGCCGGGACGATGGATGTTGGCGACCGCGAGCCGCAGCAGCATCGAATGCAAACGCGGCATGCGCCGGGCGCCCGCCATGATCGCTCCGGCGACAAGCCGCAAAATTACAAACAGACCCGCAGCCGACACCGCGAAAATCGTGGTCACGCGCCGGTCGTAGCCGAAGCAAATCGCGAGCCCCACGACCGCCGCGACGGCGAGCGTGGCGGCGATCAGATAACGGCGCCGCGGCCATGACGGTTCGAGGCCGATCGCACCGCGGAATAGCGTCGACACCGGGGTATCGTGCGCCCGTCCCAACGGCCACAGCGCGAACGCAAAGGCGATCAGAAGGCCGTAGGCAACCGACAGCGCCAGCACATCGAGGTGAACCACTGGCGCTACCGGGAAGGGCAGCAATGCGCCGAACAGCCAAACGGCGATGAAGGGCAAAGCCGCGCCAAACGCCGCGCCGATGCAAGCTGCGAATAGCGCAATGAGCATGATCTGCCAGGAATAGACGGCGACCACGGTGCTACCGGATGCGCCGAGCGTTTTCATTGTCGCAATCGTCTGGCGCTTGCGCGCGAGATGCGCTGCGACCGCGTTGGCGACGCCGATGCCGCCGACCAAGAGGACGGCGAAGCCGATGAGCGCCAGAAATTGGCTGAAACGTTCGACGTTGCGTTCGAGCTGCGGCGAGACATTTTTGCGCGTGCGAATGTCCCAGCCGGCATTCGGGAATTCCCCGACCGCCTGCTTCTCGATTGCGGCGAGCGCGCCGTCGTCGGCGTGGCCGGCCGGCAAACGCAATCGATAGCGCCAGCGCACCAGGCTTCCGGGTTGGATAAGCCCGCTTGCGCGCAACGCTTCTTCGCTGATTAGAACGCGCGGTCCAAAGCCGATGCCGCCACCGAGCTTGTCAGGTTCGCCGATCAACGCTGCGCGGAGCTCAAGCGTAGCGTTGCCGATACCGATCCGGTCGCCGACTTTGAGTTGCAGCCGCGCCAAGAGCGACGGATCGGCGGCGGCGCCGAAAACGTCACCGTTGCGCGCGAACAGCGCGGAAGGCGTCATGTCCGGGTCGGTCTTGACCGTCCCAACCAGCGGATAGGCGCCATCTACGGCCTTGGCCTCGATCAGCGCCGACTTGCCGTCGCCGGCATGCGCCATGGTCGGAAGCACGGCGATCTCTGACACCGTGCCATGGGCGGCGAGGAAAGCGCGCTCGGGATTATCGGCTTCACGCAGCGGAAGCGTAAACGCGACATCGCCGCCGAGCAGTAAGGCGCCTGATTGCGCTAGTCCGTCGGAGAGAGCCGCTGACAACGAACCCACCCCGGCAATCGCCAAGACGCCGAGCGCAATGCAGGCGATGAACACACCGAAGCCGCGCAAACCGCCGCGGACCTCCCGCCAGGCAAAGCGCGCTGCGACCGTCGTCATATGTGCTTCGTTGTTTGTTCGGCGCGAGCCTGTGGCGGCGAAGCGGCGAGTCGTCCGGAATGCATGTGCAGCACCCGGTCGCAGCGGGTGGCCAATGCGGCGTCGTGAGTGACCAGCACGAGCGTGGTGCGGTGCTGCGCTTTGCCGCGGAACAGAAGCTCGATGATGTGCTGACCGGTCGTTTCGTCGAGATTGCCGGTCGGCTCGTCGGCGACGAGAATCGCCGGATTGGGTGCGAGCGCACGCGCGATGGCGACGCGCTGCTGCTCGCCGCCGGACAATTGCGCCGGATAATGATCGACTCGATCGCTCAATCCCACCGCCGCGAGCTCGCGTTCGGCGCGTGAGAAAGCATCGCGAGTGCCGGACAGTTCGAGCGGCACTGCGACATTCTCCAGCGCCGTCATGGTCGGAATGAGATGGAAGGCCTGGAACACGATGCCGATATTGGCGCCGCGAAAGCGCGCAAGTGCGTCTTCGTTGAGTCGGCCGAGGTCTGCTCCGGCAACCAGGACCGAGCCATTATCGGGCCGCTCTAGTCCCGCCATAACCATGAGTAGCGTTGATTTGCCGGAGCCCGATGGGCCGAGCAGGCTCACCGCTTCGCCGCGGCCTATATTCAGGGCGATATCTTTGAGGATATGAACGCGATTGGCGCCGCTGCCGAGCGAGAGATTAACCGCGGAAAGCGCGACGGCGTCGCCGACCAGAGGATGCCCCGAAGTGTCATTCATGTCAGAGGCTGAACGGCGTCCTGCGGCGTCGAGTAACCGCCGCTCATATGGGTATGAAAGAGGCCTGCGCCACATCGCGACGGCCGCGATTGCAACGCTGGCGTTGGCGTTATGGATGATCGTCCTGCATGCCGGGCCGGCAGTGCCGGTGAAAATCGTGGCGCTCGGGGATTCGCTGACGGCAGGTCTCGGCTTGCCGGTCAGCCAGGGATTTGCGCCGCGCTTACAAGCCGCGCTTGCCGCCAAGGGCGATGCCGCAGAGATCATCAATGCCGGCGTTTCCGGGAATACCGCCTCTGACGGGCTGGCTCGGCTCGACTGGTCGGTACCGAGCGGCACGGACGCCGTCATCCTCGAACTCGGCGCCAACGACATGCTGCGCGGATTAAACCCGCACGTGACGCGCGAGGCGCTGATGACGATTTTGCGACGCTTGTCCGAACGGCACATCCGCGTTCTGCTTTGCGGCATGCGTTCGGCGCCGAATCTCGGGGGCGATTATGCAAAATCCTTTGAAGGTATTTACCCCGAACTTGCCGCCGCCTTCAGCGTTGCGCTTTATCCGTTCTTTCTTGACGGCGTGGCGGCCGATCCGAAGCTTTTGCAGAATGATGGCCTGCACCCAAATGCCGCAGGCGTTGACGTTATTGTCGCCCGCATTTTGCCCGACGTAGAAGCGCTAGTCGCCGAAGCGCGGAAATCCGGTTCGCCCTGAGGGTTGCGCTAATGCCGCGTTCCTCGCATGCTGTGGCGGCGCCGCGATTCGCTCTTAGATTTGGGAGCGTTGTTTTATGCCCCGTCTTTTCACGGCTCTGGAAATCCCGCGGCACGTCGGCGACTCGCTGGCCATCATGCGAGGCGGCATGCCTGGGGCGCGCTGGATCGATCCTGACAACTATCATCTGACACTGCGCTTCATCGGCGACATCGACGATGCGCTCGCGCGCGATATCGCAGGCCTGCTCGGACGTGTGCAGCGCCGGCCGTTCGAGTTGCGTCTGGACGGTCTTACCTCATTCGGGGGGCGAAAGCCTCGTGCCGTGGTCGCGACAGCAACACCGATTGCGCCGTTGCTCGAGTTGCAAGCCGAACACGAGCGGCTGTTGCAGCGGATCGGACTTGAACCCGAAGGCCGCAAATATATTCCGCACGTCACGTTGGCGCGGCTTCGCGATTCATCGAGCCGCGACGTTGCCGATTATCTGGCAATGCGCGCACACTATCGCTCTGCGTCGTTCCAAGTGTCGCGGTTCGTGCTGTTCTCGTCGCGTTCGTCGGTCGGCGGCGGCCCTTACGTCGTCGAGGCCGATTATCCGCTCACGGCGCCCGAGCTGCGGCTGGCGCCGAGCTACTAAAGCCAGCACGCATCACAGTCTTCGATAATGTCGGGGTCTACGCGCGCAGCATGCGGGACTGCAAATCGAGGATCGCGGTGGCGAAGCCGTGATGATCGGCGATCAACTCCTGCATCACCGATAACGGATTTGCCCGCATCGATTCGACTTCGCCGACTACGCTGCCGAAATCGAACGACAGCTCGGCGGCAAACTTGCGGGCCAGTTGCTGCATGCGCCGATTGTCTGCCAGGCAAGCCATGTGCAGGTGGCGGAAGCCGCGGTTTCGCGCCGCGAGCAACGTACGCCGCAAAAGTCCCGATCCGACGCCGTGACTTTGCCACGGCTTTTCGACGCTTATGGCCGCCTCGGCTTGACCCGGAGAATGATTGCCCAGTTGCCGCAACTCAGCGGCGCCGCGCATGACGCCGTCGACAAAGAAGCCGTGAACGACCGCCTCAAGCGAGATCGTCAGATCGACGTAATTGCGGATGAAATCGTCGGCCACTCCGCCGCCGAAGCGGCTGTGCCGGCTTTCCGGATCGAGCCGTAACAAATGGTCGCGGTATTTGTCGGCTTCTCCGATCCACAATTTACGGATCACGCCGCCTGCGGGTAGAAGGTCCTGCATTCCAAGGGTCTCCTGACGTTGTCGTCGAAAAATCCCTTGTCCGCGTCCTCCACCTCAGCGCTAGCCCGGGCGAATGTCGTTTAGCACGCCAAGAATCTAGTTCGCTGCGACTTGTTCTATATGTTGGTTGTCGCCGAAGTTAGACAAGGCGAAGTATTGAGCATCATGGGCGCATTCGGTACGCGCATGCCTAATAACTGGCGTATTTGACGGTTTGGCGACTACGTGTTGGCACACCGAGTGGAGCGGATTTGACATTCACTACCTACCGCGCGGCAAACTCGCGAAGCGAATGTCAAATCCAAAGCTCCACTGGCACTTATATACGCTAATGGTCCTTTGATTCTAACATTCGCATGATTAGCCAGCCGAACCGGGATGCGAATGTTAGAATCGGACCACTAGTGCACTACGGTTAAAGAACCGCGTTCCTGCCACGTTTTGCCCGCACCGGTTAACAGCAGCATGGCGAGCTCAATAAAAGCGCGATACGCCGCCGGCGTGGCCGGCGGCCTGATCGAGCCCGACTCCGCGCAACTTGCCGTCGTCGACAAGCTCGCGAGACTTGAGGTTGAGATTGCCGAACACCGCCTGGCGCGGAAATCATCGTCGCTTGGATGGATGTTCGGCAGCCGCGAAAAACGGCAGACGCGAATCAAGGGCCTCTATATCTACGGCGATGTCGGCCGCGGCAAAACTATGCTCATGGATTTGTTCTTTGCGGCGAGCCCGGTGCTACGCAAGCGGCGCGCTCATTTTCACGAATTCATGCTCGACGTGCACGAGCGCATTCACGAGCTTCGCCAGAAAATGAAGCTCGGGGAACATCCCGGCGCCGATCCGATCGAGCTTGCCGCGGCGGACCTCGCCAAGGAGGCGTGGCTTCTTTGCTTCGACGAATTTCATGTGACCGACATCGCCGATGCCATGATCCTCGGCCGGTTGTTCGCGCAATTATTCGCGCGCGGGGTCGTGCTGGTCGCCACTTCGAACGTCGAGCCCGCGGAGCTTTACAAGGACGGCTTGAACCGCGCCTTGTTTCTGCCCTTCATCCGCATGCTCGAAGACAACACCGAAGTGGTCCGGCTTTCCTCGCGGGCTGACTTTCGTCTGGAGAAACTTGCCGGCATGCACGTGTGGTATGTCCCGGCCGATGCGGCGGCCGATGCGGCGCTCGATCGCGCATGGCGCCAGCTGACCCGAGGACGCAACGGCGAGCCGCAAGCGCTGCCGCTCAAAGGACGGTCGGTGCACGTGCCGCGCGCCGCCATGGGAGTGGCGCGCTTCTCGTTTTCCGACCTTTGCGAACAACCGCTTGGTGCCGCCGACTATCTGCGGATCGCGCGTGAATATCACACCATCATCCTCGACCACGTTCCGGTGATGACATTGGAGACCCGTAACGCCGCCAAACGCTTTATTATCCTCATCGACACGCTGTACGACCTCAATGTGAAGCTCATCGCGTCGGCCGAAGCTGAGCCCGACGGCCTCTATCGCGGCGACGAAGGCTTCGAAGCGCAGGAATTCCACCGCACCGCCTCGCGGCTCATCGAGATGCGCTCGCAGGATTATTTGGCCCGGCCGCACGGTGCGGCGCATGGACAAGTTTCAGGCGCGTCGACTGGGATCGTCGAAACCTGATCGCGCCTAACCGACAACCGATGCGACGAAGAACGCCGCGACGACCGCGCCCATGAATACCGTCGCAAGCCACCCGAAAGCGGCCAGGAGCCGGGAGGCGGCGAAATTCCCCATGATCTTGCGGCGCGTCACCACCACCATCATGCCGGCCATCAGCGGGACGGCGACGATGCCGTTGAACACGGCGCTCCATACCAGCATCCGGATCGGATTGATCGGGAGAAGCGCACAGAAAGAGCCGATCAAGGTCGCCGCAGCGATGATCACGTAGAAGCCCTGCGCCCGCCACGGCGCGAGGCCTAAGCTGTTCTTCCACCCGAAAGCTTCGGCGACGGCATAAGCGGCCGAGCCGGCGAGTGCTGGAATCGCCAGGAGGCCGGTGCCGATAATGCCGACTGCGAACAACAAGAATGCAAGCTCTCCGGCCAATGGCCGCAGCGCTTCGGCCGCTGCTGCCGCGGTATCGATTGTCGTCGTGCCGTGCGCATGCAGCGTCGCCGCGGTGGCGACGATGATGAAGAAGCCGATGACGTTGGACAGCACCATGCCGGCCCAGGTGTCGAGCACGATCGGGCCAAACCGCCGGCGCGCCGAGGCGTCGTCATTCTTAAGCGGCGCCGCCTTCCGTCTTTCCTTGATCCGGCGCTCCTCGACTTCCAGCGAGGCTTGCCAGAAGAACAGATAGGGGCTGATCGTGGTGCCGAGAACGGCAACCAGCATCAAGATGGCATCCCGATTCCACGGCAGATGCGGGAGGAGCGTCGCCAGCAGGACCTCGTTCCAGGGCACATGCACGACCAGCGCGGTGGCAACGTAAGCGAACAGGACCAGCGTCAGGATTTTCATGTACTGGGCGTAGGGCCGATAGGGGATCGCGATCTGTGCCGAGAGGCAGATAATTCCGAAACACAGCGCGTAGACGGGCGCCGGGCCGCCGACGAGAAGTTGCATCGCCGCCGCCATGGCCGCGATGTCGGCGGCGATGTTGACCACGTTGGCGGCGGTCAACAGCGCAATGATTGCAAATAGCAGCGGGCGCGGCAGCACGGCGCCCAGATTGGCCGCTAGACCCCGCCCGGTGACCGAGCCGATGCGCGCGCTCACGATCTGGATGGCGACCATGAACGGCGTGGTGAGAAACATGGTCCAGCACAGCGTGTAGCCAAGCTGGGCGCCGCTCTGCGAATAGGTAGCAATTCCGCTTGGATCGTCGTCGGCCGCGCCGGTTAAGAGCCCCGGTCCCAGCACTCGTGACAGTTTGGCAATCAGCGGCGAGCGGCGGCTCGTCATGTCATTACTCGGTGCAGCCGAAAGGCCGCCTCAGCCCGAGGATGAAAGTCCGGGCCCTGCATCCGGTTCCGGCGATGGCTGCGGTGCGCGGCGGCGGCTTGAATGCGCAGCCCGAAAAGGTTAATCACCGCGGCGGCCGGGCGAGTTTGCATCAAGGATTTTTCCACGATGGCGCGTAATAAAATCGCATTGATTGGTGCCGGGCAAATCGGCGGCACGCTGGCCCATCTGATCGGCCTCAAGGAGCTCGGCGATGTCGTTCTCTTTGACGTCGCCGAGGGCATTCCGCAGGGAAAATCGCTCGATCTGATCGAATCCTCGCCAGTCGAAGGCTTTGATACCCGCTTTACCGGCACGAATTCCTACGAGACGATCCAGGGCGCTTCGGTATGCATCGTCACTGCCGGCGTGCCGCGCAAACCGGGAATGAGCCGCGACGACCTCCTCGACATCAATCTGAAGGTGATGGAGCAGGTCGGCGCCGGCATCGCGAAATATGCGCCGACCGCCTTCGTCATCTGCATCACCAACCCGCTCGACGCCATGGTGTGGGCGCTGCAAAAGTGTTGCGGCCTGCCGAAGCACATGGTCGTCGGCATGGCCGGCGTGCTCGACTCGGCGCGCTTCCGCTACTTTCTCGCCGACGAATTCAACGTCTCGGTCGAAGACGTCACCGCTTTCGTGCTCGGCGGCCACGGCGATAGCATGGTGCCACTGACCCGGTATTCGGCGGTGGCCGGGATTCCACTGCCCGATCTCGTCAAAATGGGTTGGACGACGGCGGCGCGGCTCGATGCGATCGTCGAACGCACCCGCAACGGCGGCGGCGAGATCGTCAGCCTACTCAAGACCGGCTCGGCGTTCTATGCGCCGGCGAGTTCGGCGATTGCGATGGCGGAGAGCTATCTGCGCGACAAAAAACGCGTGCTGCCGGCGGCGGCCTGGCTCAACGGCGAGTACGGTATCAACGATCTCTATGTCGGCGTACCGGTCGTCATCGGCAGCAAGGGAGTTGAGCGTGTGGTCGAAATCGACCTCAACGGCAGCGAGCGCGGAATGTTCGAAAAATCCGTGCAAGCCGTGTACGGCCTGGTCGAGGCCTGCAAAAAGATCGCTCCGAATCTTGGCAATTGAGCTATTTGTCGTGGCTGAGGCGACGGTCGCCGCCTCGGAAAGCCAGCAGCTTTCATGAACATCCACGAATACCAGGCGAAGGCGGTGCTGCGCGAATTCGGCGTACCGGTGCCGCGCGGCATTCCAGCCATGAGCGTCGATGAAGCCGTCAAGGCGGCGAAGGATCTCGGCGGTCCTATTTGGGTGGTCAAAGCGCAAATCCATGCCGGCGGGCGCGGCAAGGCCGGCGGCGTCAAAGTGGTCAAGTCGATCGATGAGGTGAAACGCGAGGCGGAGCGGTTGCTCGGATCGACGCTGGTGACGCATCAGACCGGCCCGCATGGCAAACAAGTGCATCGCCTCTACATCGAAGAAGGTTCGAACATCGCCCGCGAATATTATCTCTCGGCGCTGGTCGATCGCTCGACTTCGCGCGTTTCGTTCGTCGCCTCAACTGAAGGCGGCATGGAGATCGAGGAAGTCGCGCGCACCAATCCGGAGAAAATTCTCTCGTTCTCGGTCGATCCGGCGACCGGCTTTATGGTGCATCACAGCCACGCCGTAGCGCAGGCGCTCGGTTTGAGCCGCGAGGTCGGCAAGCAGGCGGAAACGGCGCTGCCGAAGCTTTATGACGCCTTCCTCGCCAAAGACATGAGCCTTCTCGAAATCAATCCGCTCATTGTCACCAAGGACGGCAAGCTTCTCTGTCTCGACGCGAAAATGGGCTTTGACGACAACGCGCTTTATCGTCATCCCGACATTGCCGCCTTGCGCGATCCAGCCGAGGAGGATGCCAAGGAAATCGAAGCCTCGCGCTATGATCTGAACTACGTGGCGCTCGATGGCACGATCGGCTGCATGGTGAACGGCGCCGGCCTTGCCATGGCCACCATGGACATCATCAAGCTCTACGGCGAGACCCCGGCAAACTTTCTCGACGTCGGCGGCGGCGCGAGCAAAGACAAGGTGACGGCCGCCTTCAAAATCATCACGTCCGATCCGCATGTGAAAGGCATTTTGATCAATATTTTCGGCGGCATCATGCGCTGCGACGTGATCGCCGAAGGCGTTGTTGCCGCGGTCAAGGAAGTCGGCTTGCGCGTGCCGCTCGTGGTGCGGCTCGAAGGCACCAATGTCGCGCTCGGCAAGGAGATCATTCAAAAATCCGGCCTTAATGTCATTTCCGCCGACGATCTCGATGACGCGGCGCGCAAGATTGTGAAGGCGGTGAGGGATGGGACCTGAGCTGATGCGCGTGTCCGCCGTTGCCGTATCGCTGGTTTGCGTCGCGACCGCCCGCGCAAGCGAGCGCACCGCGGAGCTGATCCATTCCTTTCAAAGCTTCTGTCTTCCCACGCCGGACTTCGCCGCACTTGAGGTTAAGGCAACGGCTATGGCGCTTCCGGTCCGCAAGGATTCGGTGTCGCCGCCCAAGCCCGGCGAATCGGGCCACGTCAAATCATGGGTTGTCTCGCTTGCCAACGGCCGGCATGAGCTGGTGGCGTCTCAGGCGCGCGGTGCCAAAGGCGATCTCGACTCCTGCGGCATCGGCGTCGAGGACATCGACGGCGAAGATTTGCGGCAGGAAGTGGTGAAGGCGCTCAATCTTGGCCCGCCGCTTCGGCAAACTTGGTCGGCCGACGGTGCGCAGCGGGTGACGACGTGGACATACAGCGACGACGAATTGTTTCTCGCCGACGCTTCGTCAGTGAAGATTCCGGGCGCTTACCTCACGTTGCTGCATCAAATAAAGAATCATTGAGCCGTGGCGATCCTTATCAACCGCGACACTAAAGTGATCTGCCAGGGTTTTACCGGCAAGAACGGCACCTTCCATTCCGAACAGGCGATCGCCTACGGCACCAAAATGGTCGGCGGCACCTCGCCGGGAAAAGGCGGCTCGACCCATCTCGGCCTGCCGGTGTTCGATACCGTGGCGGAGGCGCGCAATAAGACCGGCTGCGACGCCAGCGTTATTTACGTGCCGCCGCCGGGCGCAGCCGACGCGATCTGCGAGGCGATCGACGCCGAAATCCCGCTCATCGTCTGCATCACCGAGGGTATTCCGGTGCTCGATATGGTCAAGGTCAAGCGCGCGCTTTGCGGTTCGAAGTCGCGGCTGATCGGACCGAACTGCCCGGGCGTCATGACCGCCGGCGAATGCAAAATCGGCATCATGCCCGGCAATATTTTCAAGCCCGGTAAAGTCGGCATTGTCTCGCGGTCCGGCACTTTGACTTACGAGGCCGTATTTCAGACGACTGCCGAGGGCTTGGGTCAAACGACGGCCGTCGGTATCGGCGGCGATCCGGTCAAGGGCACCGATTTCATCGAAATCCTGGAAATGTTTCTGGCCGATAAAGCGACCGAGGCCATTGTCATGATCGGCGAAATTGGCGGCTCGTCCGAGGAAGACGCGGCGAAATTCCTCAAGGACGAAGCTGCGCGCGGACGGAAGAAACCGACCGTCGGTTTCATCTCCGGCCGAACCGCGCCGCCGGGCCGGCGAATGGGCCACGCTGGCGCGATTATTGCTGGCGGCAAGGGCGGGGCGGAATCCAAGATCGAGGCGATGACGGCGGCTGGGGTTACCGTTTCGGCGTCTCCCGCGCGCTTGGGTAAAACCCTCGCTGAAGTATGGAAATAACGATTCACTTCTTCAGTCTTCCGGTTGCCGCACTGCCGCATTAAATATGTAGCGTGAACGCCCAGCCGGGGATGGGCGGGTTGGTTGGCGCGCCGCGCCATCGCTGGTTTGTCGCTTTCACCTAGGAACCATCATGTCTCGCCAGGACGCGAACGCCGCTTTCGCCCGGACCTCTTTCCTCTACGGGGGCAACGCCTCCTACATCGAAGACCTTTACGCGCGTTACGAGACCGACCCGGCGGCGCTCGATGCCGAATGGCAGGCGTTTTTCCGCGACCTCAAGGACGACGCGCGCGAGGTTGCCGCGAACGCACATGGACCGTCGTGGCAGCGCGCGGATTGGCCGGGCGCTGCGCGCGATGACCTTACTGCAGCGCTCGACGGCGACTGGAGCGAAACAGCCAAAAACCTTGGCGGCAAGGTCCAAGCGCACGCGCAGCGAACCGGTGTTGAGCTTTCGGCCGCCGACGTCGAACGCGCGACCCGCGATTCCATCCGCGCGCTGATGTTGATCCGCGCCTATCGCGCGCGGGGACACTTTCACGCCGATCTCGATCCGCTGCATCTGCAGCCGCAGCCGGCCGAGCAAGAACTTGATCCTTCGACCTACGGCTTTACCGAAGCCGATCTGGACCGGCCGATCTTTCTCGACAAAGTGCTCGGCCTCGAATTCGGCACCATCCGCCAGATTGTCGCCATTCTGCGGCGCACCTATTGTCAGACGCTGGGCGTCGAGTTTCTGCACATTTCCGACGGCGCGCAGAAGGCCTGGATCCAGGAACGCATCGAGGGGCCTGACAAGGAGATCAGCTTCACCCCGGAAGGCAAGCGCGCGATTCTCAACAAGCTCGCCGAAGCCGAGGGTTTCGAGAAGTTCTGCGACGTCAAATTCACCGGCACCAAGCGCTTCGGTCTCGACGGCGGCGAATCGATGATTCCCGCACTCGAACAGATCATCAAGCGCGGCGGTGCGCTCGGCGTGCAGCAGATCGTGATCGGCATGCCGCATCGCGGCAGGCTCAACGTGCTGGCGCAGGTGATGGGCAAACCGCATCGCGCCATCTTCAACGAGTTCAAAGGCGGCTCATCGACGCCCAACGAAATCGATGGCTCCGGCGACGTGAAGTATCACCTCGGCGCTTCGTCCGATCGCGAGTTCGACCAAAACAAGGTGCATTTATCACTCACCGCCAATCCGTCGCATCTGGAAATCGTCGACCCGGTGGTGCTCGGCAAAACGCGCGCCAAGCAGGATCAGCTCGGCGCCACGCCCCAAGACCGCACCATGGTGATGCCGTTGATCATTCACGGCGATGCGTCGTTTGCCGGCCAGGGCGTGGTCGCCGAGTGTTTCGGGTTGTCCGGGCTGCGCGGCCATCGCACCGGCGGTTCGGTGCATTTCATCGTCAACAATCAGATCGGGTTCACTACCAGCCCGCGCTACTCGCGCTCGTCGCCCTATCCGTCCGACGTCGCCAAAATGATCGAGGCCCCGATCTTTCACGTCAACGGCGACGATCCGGAAGCGGTGGTTTACGCCGCCAAGGTGGCGACCGAGTTTCGGCAGAAATTCCAGAAGCCGGTCGTCATCGATATGTTCTGTTATCGCCGGCACGGCCACAACGAAGGCGATGAGCCGTCGTTCACCCAGCCGCTGATGTATAAGGCGATCGCGGCGCATCCGACGACCCTGGAAATCTATAGCAAGAAACTCATTGGCGAGGGTTTGATCACTGCCGCCGAAGTCGAGAAGATGAGGGCGGATTGGCGGCATCGGCTCGACGACGAACTCGAAGCGGCGCAAGGCTATCGGGCCAACAAGGCCGACTGGCTCGACGGCCGCTGGTCTGGTTACAAGACCGGAGGTGACGCCGACGATCCGCGGCGCGGCAAGACCGGCGTCGAAATCGGCGAACTCAAGGAGATCGGCCAGAAGATAACGACACTGCCGCCCGGCTTCCATCTGCACCGCACGCTTAACCGGTTCTTCGACAACCGTCGCAAATCGATCGAGTCCGGCGTCGGCGTTGATTGGGCGACGGCCGAAGCCCTGGCGTATTGCTCGCTGTTGCTTGACGGTTACCGGGTGCGGCTCTCCGGGCAAGACAGCGAGCGCGGCACCTTTTCGCAGCGCCACTCGGTTCTGGTCGATCAGGAGAACGGCGAGCGCTACACGCCGTTCAATCATCTGAGCGACCATCAGGCGCGCTTCGAGGTCATCAACTCGATGCTGTCTGAAGAAGCCGTGCTCGGCTTCGAGTATGGCTATTCGCTCGCCGAGCCCAACGCGCTGACCTTGTGGGAAGCGCAGTTCGGCGATTTCGCCAACGGCGCGCAGGTCCTGTTCGATCAGTTCATTTCGTCGGGCGAACGCAAATGGCTGCGCATGTCGGGCCTGGTTTGCCTGTTGCCGCACGGCTACGAAGGGCAGGGGCCGGAACATTCCTCCGCCCGGCTCGAGCGTTTCCTGCAAATGTGTGCCGAAGACAACATGCAGGTCGCCAATTGCACGACGCCGGCGAACTATTTTCATATTCTGCGCCGCCAGCTTAAGCGCGATTTCCGCAAACCGCTCATTCTGATGACACCGAAATCGCTGTTGCGCCACAAGCGCGCGGTATCGCGGCTCGACGAAATGGGTCCGGATACGTCGTTTCATCGCCTGTTGTGGGACGATGCGCAAAATAATCCCGACGAAAAAACCAAGCTCGTCGCCGATGAGAAGATTCGCCGCGTCGTGATAAGCTCCGGCAAGGTCTATTTTGATCTTTTCGACGAACGCGAAAAACGCGGCCTCAACGACATTTATCTGCTGCGTATCGAGCAGCTTTATCCGTTTCCGACCAAGGCGCTGATGCTCGAGTTGTCGCGTTTCAAGCAGGCCGAGATTGTTTGGTGCCAGGAAGAGCCGCGCAACATGGGCGGCTGGGTCTTTGTCGACATCTTTTTGGAATGGGTGTTGAACCAGATCGGCGCCAAGCACCGGCGCGCGCGTTACGCCGGCCGACCGGCTGCGGCGTCGACAGCGGTGGGCCAGATGTCGTTGCATTTGGCCCAGCAAGCGAAGTTTCTCGAAGACGCGCTCGGATAGCGGCCGGCGCGGGACGGACAGCGGCAGACAGAAAAAATTTTTAGCCTCTGTCGTTCGTTGTGTGTCGTCGGTGCGGTGCGAATAAGGAACGGACCTATGGCTGAGATTCGCGTGCCTGCCCTCGGCGAGTCGGTGACCGAAGCGACCATCGGCAAATGGTTCAAGAAGTCGGGCGACGTGGTCGCGGTCGACGAGCCGCTGGTGGAACTGGAAACCGACAAGGTCACCATCGAGGTGCCGGCGCCGGCGGCCGGCGTTCTCGCCGACGTTGCGGTCAAGGATGGCGACACGGTCGCGGTCGGCGCCCTGCTTGGTTCGATCAAGGAGGGCGCCGGCGCGGTGCCGACCGGGCGGCCGGAGCAAAAGACCGAGACGACCAAACCAATCGGCGCCGGGCCGGAGCCAATCGCGCCGCGGCAGGCTCCAGCGCAGCCTCCGGTTCCCCTAAAAGCGACCGACGCACCTTTGGCGCCTTCCGTGCGCAAGATCGCAGCCGAAACCGGCGTGGATGCTTCCGCGGTGCCCGGTACCGGCAAGGACGGCCGCGTCACCAAGGGTGACATGCTGGCGGCCATTGAACGGGCAGCGGCGCAACCGACGCCGGTCGCTGCGTCTGCCGCCGCGGTGCAGGCGCGTGCGCCGTCGCCGCCCGATGATGCCGCGCGCGAGGAGCGGGTGCGGATGACGCGGCTGCGTCAGACCATCGCGAGGCGGCTCAAGGATGCGCAGAACACCGCTGCCATGCTCACGACCTTCAACGAGGTCGACATGACACACATCATGGCGCTGCGCAGCCAGTACCGCGAGATTTTCGAGAAGAAGCACGGCGCCAAGCTCGGCTTCATGGGCTTTTTCGTTCGCGCCTGCGTGCAGGCGCTCAAGGAAATTCCGGCGGTGAATGCCGAGATCGACGGCGCCGACATCGTCTACAAAAACTATTATCACATCGGCATTGCGGTGGGCACCGAGCGCGGCCTGGTGGTGCCGGTGGTGCGCGACGCCGATCAAAAATCGATTGCCGAGATCGAGAAAGCGATATCCGATTTCGGCCGCCGCGCCCGCGATGGCGCGCTCAAGATCGAGGAATTGCAGGGCGGCACCTTCACCATCACCAATGGCGGCATCTACGGTTCGCTGATGTCGACGCCGATCCTCAACGCACCGCAATCCGGCATTCTCGGCATGCACAAGATCCAGGAACGGCCGATGGTGGTCGCCGGTAAGATCGAAGCGCGGCCGATGATGTATCTCGCGTTGTCCTACGATCACCGGCTCGTCGACGGCCGCGAAGCGGTGACCTTCTTGGTGCGGGTGAAGGAATCGCTGGAAGAGCCGGCGAGGTTGGTGCTGGATTTGTGAGTTTTTCATCACGTCATGGCCAGGCTTGTGGGCATGACGACTGATAGGTAGTTGCTTTATGCCCTACGACGTCATTGTCATCGGCACTGGCCCCGGCGGCTATGAGTGCGCCATCCGCGCCGCGCAGCTCGGCTTGAAAACCGGCGTTGTCGAGAAAAACGCGACCTTCGGCGGCACTTGCCTCAACATCGGCTGCATTCCCTCGAAGGCCCTGCTGCACGCTTCGGAATTGTACGAGGAGGCGGGCGAGAATTTCGGCAAGATGGGAATCAAAGTCGGCAAGCCCGCCGTCGATCTCGCCGCCATGCTCAAATACAAACAGGGCAACGTCGATGCCAATGTCAACGGCGTCGCGTTCTTGTTCAAGAAGAACAAAATCGACGCGTTTCACGGCACCGGTCGAATCACGGCCCCGGGCAAGATCGAAGTGAAAGCGGACGACGGCAAGACGCAAATCGTCGAAACGAAAAACATTATCATCGCTACCGGCTCGGATGTCGCGCGCTTGAACGGCATCGCCATCGACGAAAAACGCGTTGTCTCTTCGACCGGCGCGCTTGATCTGACGCAAGTGCCACAAAAGCTCGTCGTCGTCGGGGCGGGCATCATCGGCATGGAGCTCGGCTCGGTATGGCGGCGGCTTGGCGCGCAGGTCACCGTCGTCGAATTTCTCGATCACATCCTGCCGGGCATTGACGGCGAAGTGGCGCGCACGTTCCACCGCTTGCAGCAAAAGCAGGGCATCGAATTCAAGCTGTCCTCCAAAGTCGCCGGCGTCGACACCTCCGGCAAAACGCTCAAGGTCAAAGTCGAACCGGCCGCCGGCGGCGCGACCGAAACGCTTGAGGCCGACATTCTCCTGGTCGCGATCGGCCGCGTGCCCTACACCGACGGCCTTGGCCTCGAAGCCGTCGGCGTGAAGAAAGACAATCGCGGCCGGGTCGTGATCGACTCGCATTTCCGCACCAATGTTGCCGGCCTTTACGCCATCGGTGACGCGGTCGCCGGGCCGATGCTCGCGCACAAAGCGGAAGAAGAAGGCGTTGCCGCCGCCGAAATCATCGCTGGGCAGGCGGGGCACGTGAACTACGACGTGATTCCAAACGTCGTTTACACCAAGCCGGAAATCGCCTCGGTCGGCAAAACCGAGGAGGAGCTCAAAGGCGCCGGCGTGGCCTACAACGTCGGCAAATTTCCGTTCACTGCCAACGCGCGGGCCCGGGCCAATCTCGCAACCGACGGCTTCGTCAAAATCCTCGCCGACGCTAAGACCGATCGCGTGCTTGGCGTCCACATCCTTGGGCCTGACGCCGAGACCATGATCGCCGAAGCGGCGATCGCCATGGAATTCGGCGCGGCGGCCGAAGACATCGCCCGCACTTGCCACGCCCATCCGACGCTAAGCGAAGCGATCAAGGAAGCGGCGATGGCCGTCGATAAGCGCGCCATCAATATTTAAAAAGCGTGCACGACCGCCGCCGAACGATTGACTGTGAATAATATCCAAATAAGGAAGAAGTCGGGATTGATTCGCGTCGATGCGCGGGACATCGAAGCGGGTCGCTAAAACATCGGTAGTCAAGCAGCACTCATGCCATCTCGCTCATTTCGTGTCGGCCGGTCGCGCACCGGGCTCGGACTGTTTGCGGTCCGGCCGATTGCCAAAAAACAACACATCGTCACCTATTCCGGAAAATGGATTACGACCAAAGAAGCGCTGCGGCGCGAACGTCTTGGCAATCCGAAATATCTGTTCGAGGTCAACAGTCGCTGGACGATCGATGGATTCACGCGGCGTAATCTGGGTCGGTATGCGAACCATTCCTGTAAGCCGAATGCCGAGCCGGTGTTGCGTAAAGGCAAAATGGTGATTGTTGCCACGAAACCGATCGCGCCGGGCGATGAGATTACCTATGATTACGGCGAAGACTATTTTGACTACTACTTCAAGAAGGCCGGCTGCCGCTGCATGGCGTGTGAGGTAAAGGCGCGGCGCCGCCGCTCCCGACGCAAGAAATGATCGGTCGCCGCCGGCCGTCATGCTAACTTGCGCCTGCAAGCCTCAACATGAATACCCGCACTCATTGGCCAATCGTTGTCGTCGGAGCCGGTCCGACCGGCCTGACGCTGGCCGGCTTGCTCGGACGCTATGGCATTGACGTTCTGATCATCGAGCGCAACGCGCAAACGGTCACAGAGCCGCGCGCGGTGTCGATCGACGACGAGTCGCTGCGCACCATGCAGGCGGTCGGGGTGATCAACGAACTGGTGCCGAATATCGTGCTTGGCTACGGCTCCGAGTATTTCTCGCTGGGCGGACGCCGCTTCCTCAAGGTCAAGCCGACGACGCTGGAATACGGGTTTCCGCGGCGCAACGCTTTTCGCCAGCCGGTGCTGGAGCTTCTGCTGCGAGAGAATCTCGGGCGCTACGGCAACGTGACGGCCTGGTTTGAAACCGAGCTGCTGGAATTCTCGGCATCGGCGCCAGCGGAGACGGTCAGCTTGCGGGTCCAAAAATCCGGCACGCCGCTCGATCTGACCTGCGATTATCTGATCGGCTGCGACGGCAGCCGCAGCTTGGTGCGCCAGCGCCTCGGCATTGAGATGCACGGCTCGACCTTCCGCGAGCGCTGGCTGATCGTCGATCTCGAGCAAACAACCGATCCGACGCATGACACCAAAGTGTACTGCAATCCGGCGCGGCCGTGCCTGTCGCTGCCCGGTCCAAATGGCACGCGCCGCTTCGAACTCATGCTGCATGACGGCGAACAGGATGACGCGGTGCTGGCGCCCGATCACGTCACCAGGCTGCTGCGGCTTTACGGCACCGACGACAAAGCGGTGCTCAAGCGCAAGGTGGTCTACACCTTTCATGCCCGCATGGCCGACCGCTGGCGCGCCGGCCGCGCCTTTCTTGCCGGCGATGCCGCACATCTGATGCCGCCTTTTGCCGGGCAGGGCATGAATAGCGGCGTTCGCGATGCGCACAATCTGGCCTGGAAGCTTGCCGCCGTCGTGTCCGGCCGTCTCGGCGACGGCCTGCTCGACACCTACGAGATGGAGCGGCGCGATCACGCGGCGGCAATGACGCAGCTCGCCCTTCGCATGGGCCGCGTAATGATGCCGCGCAGCCGTCTCGCCGCGTTGGCGATGCAGACATTCTTCCGGGCGCTCGGGCTTTATCCGGCCGCGCGCGCCTACTTCGCCGAAATGAAATACAAACCGAAGCCGCGCTTTCATCGCGGGTTTCTCCTGCCGCAACCATCCGCGCCCAAAGATTCGCTGCTCGGCCGGCTGTTTCCACAAGCGCTGGTCATGACCGCCGCCGGCGTGAAGCTTCTCGACGACGTGCTCGGTGACGGCTTTGCGCTGGTAGCGCCGCCGGGTGTTCCGGCACAAACGCTAAGCGACACTCCAGCCAATTCGGAAACGACGCTTAAGCTTCGGGCGGTCGTGGTCCTCGACAAGGAGGATACCAGCGCCGTCGCGCCGCCCGCGATTGCGGCGCGCGATTATCGTGGCGAGCTTGCCCGCCTGCTCGCCGGCCAGCCGACCGGACTTTATTTGCTCCGGCCGGACCGTTACGTCGCCGCTTTTTTCCCGCTGGCGGAAATCGCGTCGGCAGGGGACGCCATTGAGCAATTGATCCGCTCGACGCGCGCGGCTTAGCCGGTACAAGCGGCAATAACGCTAAGCGCCCGGTGAGGGCCTATTCGACGACGATCTTCACTTCGCTACCGGATTTGAGCCGCTCACCGGGCTCCAAGCCGTTGAGCACGCGAAAGCGCTCCAGCGGCCGGTCGGCGACCGCCATGCGGGTCGCAAGCTTCTCCGGAGTATCGTTCGGTCCGACTGTCACGATTTGCAGCCGCAGCGGCCGCGCGTCCTCGATCTCGGCGAGGCTCATGCGGCGGAACGTGCCGATCGACTCGCGGAAGATGTGGTCGGTTTCCGGTGTGCGGTGCTTGGCCGCGAAGATGAAGCGATAGACGTCGCTGCCGAAGCGAACGGCGTAGAGCCGGAAATCCCACTGGTCGCCTTTGGCGGCGGCGGTCGCAGCGGGAAAGCCGTTGATGGTGACGTCCTCGACGGTCGCGGCGTCGATGTTTTCGATCCAGCCCGACGTCAGGTATTCGGCGAGCGTCTGTTCGGCGGGCACCCGCACGACGTCGAGGCGAAGCGCCTCGCCGCCGCCCTGCTTGACGCCGAGCACGGCCGGCGCGGTGTTCTCGAGCGCGAACCCCTCGGGCGCGGTGAAAGTAAAGCCGAGTCGCGGATGCAGGAAACGGCGGCCGCGCACGAAACCCTCGCTCGGATCCTCGCCGAAGACGATGCCGTCAATGCCGGAGAGATAGGCCTCCTTCGCACCGGCGCCGGGTGTGCTTGATGTCGTCGCCGCCGGGCCCGGATACTGGCGCGCATTGGCGATGGCGTTGGTGATGCGTTCGGGCGTCGCCGGATGCGACGACAGGAAGTCAGGCGCCCGCGGATCGATCGGCGTGTTGCCGGTTTGCCGCGGCTTCAGCTCCGAATTGTGCTCCATGGAAGTCAGGAAGCGCACCGCGCCGTACGGATCGTAGCCGGCGCGCGAGGCAACGCCGATGCCGATGGCGTCGGCCTCGAATTCCTGCGCGCGGGAGAAGCTTGCCAGCGCAAGCTTCGATTTGGCGAGCGCAAGCGCGCCCACTTCCGGATCACTGATGACGTCGGTGACGACGCGTCCGACCAGGGCGGCCTGGCGCGCTTGCTCTTCGCGGATCGCGGCATGGCGCGCAATCACGTGACCCATTTCGTGCGCCAGCACCGAGGCCAGCTCGGATTCGTCGTTGGCGAGCGCGATCAGCCCGCGGGTGACGTAAAGCTGGCCGCTCGGCAAGGCGAACGCGTTGATCGACTGCGAGTTGAGAATGACGACCTTGTAGCGCAGATCGGGATGTTCCGACGCGCCGACGAGCCGGTCGACGGTCTTCTCCAACAGGCCCTGGAGTTTCGGATCATTGTAGATGCCGCCATAGGCGCCGAGAATGCGCTGATGCTCGTGCAGCACCGCGGGCGACATGTCGGACACGTCGGCGGATTTCGGTGCGCTCGGCAGTGCGGCTTGCGGGGTGAGCGATGGCGGCGTCGCCGAACAGGCGGCAACGACAAGCGCGAGCACGGCAAGCGTGGCGGGCGCTAGGCCCGCGCGTGCCGACTTTAAGATGCGCTGCATCGTCACTTTAAGTCGTCCGTTCGTTGCTCGACCTGGTCGCGGCTTGCCGCACTTGGGTCCGTCTACTTATTCACCCTCGATGAACTCGATCTGTTCGGGGCGCGAGGCCTCGATCTGGGGCCCGCCGCGCTCCTCGATCCACCCTCGTACCCGTACGCGCCGGTCGGCGAGTTTTCTCGGCTCGATCCCCGCCGCCAAAAAGCTACGCGCATTTCGCTTCAAGATCGTAACAGTGAAGTCGGTCGCCCAATGCCGCCCGAAATTGACGTAGATAATGGGCCCGCTCTCACCTACCGAAACGACCTTGCCCTCAACCAGCGCAAACCGGCCGCGCTGGGCCAGCACCTCGGCGGGGTGTTCGGCGTCAAGCGATTCATAATACGGACCGGCCCAAAGGCCAAGCTTGCCCCGGCGAGCGCCGTTTTCCCGGCTTAATAGCTCTGCGGCACAGGCGCGGTCGCCGGCGCGGCTTGCGACTCGGGCAAAACCGGCCGCCAGAAGCTCCGATTGCAGGAGAATTTCCCCCGCAGGAGCAGTGCGGAACCCGTAGCCGACCAGCCGGCCATAGCGGTCGGTCGGCTGCGCCTCGGCTTGGCGGAGCACGATTTCGCTGCCGGCGAGCTTTGCGGCTAACTCTTGCCGGGCGGCCTCGCCACCGCCTGCGGCGGGGTCCGGCCGGTCAGGCAGCGGCAATGGCGGTACTTCAATGCCGGAAAGGCGCACTTCGCGCCCATCGGCGAGCACAAAGCCGCGCCCGTCGAGCGCGCGCGTCGCGGTGCCGCGCGCAATTATGGCACCACCGCAGGCGATCGCCGGCGGTGGACGCTCCTCCGCGGCGGCTGTGAAAATCCCCACCATCAACGCGAAACTGGTCGCCGAAACGGCGGCCAGCACCCCCTCTGACCACCTCGCCATTGCCACAAACGGCCGAGGCCGGAATGAGGCACTTGTTAGGCGATTCGCAGGCGTCATGGGACCTGTGGAAAGCGTTGTGAAACCGTCACATGCCGTCAAATCGGCGTTTCCGGCAAGAACTCGCGCACCAAAGCGTTCTCGCGGCGCGTTTTTCGCACCTGAGTTTTGCCAGTTAAAAAATCAGCCACGAAGCCATCTGGAACGAGCGGTAGAGGCCGTTTCGTCTACGAGACGCCTCTTATCGACTCGCCCCCGGCAA
>Ga0209169_10000464_pt1 | contig 24704 bp, 23 predicted proteins | sample HubBroMetageWRM4_FD_188346 | JGI IMG/M metagenome (GOLD analysis project Ga0209169, IMG submission 188346) | Warmed soil microbial communities from the Hubbard Brook experimental Forest, New Hampshire - Hubbard Brook CCASE Soil Metagenome WRM 4... | ecosystem: Environmental > Terrestrial > Soil...
GATCTGCCGCACATATAAGCGGAAATTGCCGATGTCGGGTATACACGTATATTCATGCAGGTCGACCTGCCCATCGCCGATGAAATCATTCGCGTCGAATCATTGAGTTATTATGAATCACGTAGGCTGCTCTACCGGAGAGTCATCGGACTTACCGAGCCGTACGTTGCGCTGTGTCACTGTCTCGCCGGCGGCCTCGCTCGCGATGTCATCCGCGCCGCCCGCCAGGTAGCGCGGAATGCCGCCAACTTGATCTCCCGTGGATCGTCCCTGACGGCATCGAGCATTATTCAGGACGGCCACGAGGTCTCGGCCGAATATGAATCGCTCTATGTCGAAGACCCCAAACGCCTCCCAGCCCTTTCAGATATATCGGCGGTAGTTCTCTACGACGAACTGCGCCGTAAGCTACGCGCGCTCAGCCAGGTCATAGGTCACCTCGACTCTGAAGACACAACCGAGTTGCAGGAGACCCTGCATGACGTCGCCATACATCTCGCACCTGACCAGCCAATCATCAATCTTGTCGACCACATTGCCAAGCCGGGCCATGCTGAGCCGCCGGCGGTCGCGCGAGTCCGGCTGGACCTCGCTGCCTACGCCTACTTCTGCGCGACTCTGCAGGAAGTCTTCACCGACCGGCTTGACGATGCACTCATGATCAGAGCAACGAGCGAATCATCGGGGCCAGGAAGTTTCGACGCCCTGGCGGCGGCCCGAAATGCCTTTAATACGGACACGCCGTTGGCGTGGAATCTGGTCACTCAGTGTCGCAATGCCTGGTCCCTTGAGACGCGAGCCAGCCCGAAGGGGTCCCCGCCGGCGCGGCCCGGGGCGACCTGATCGCCTGGCGGTTCCCGCAGATCGAGCCGGGCCTATGGCCCAGCGGGGTGGGTCAGGCTCAATCAACTTCCAGGCCGACGAGCACGCCGAGCACGTAGCTGCGCTCGGTCTCGTAGACGTGCGCCGACTTGACCACCATGATCAGCCGGCCGACGGGCCGTCCGAGCCGGTCGGCCACGTGCCGCTGCAGCGCCGCGAGTTCGGCCAGGTTGCCGTAGCCCTTGGCGCCGAAGTCGATGCTGTGCGCGTAGGCGATCAGCTCGACCGCGCCGCCCGGCAGCCAGAAGTCCAGCAGGCTGACGCAGGGGATGTAGCTGGTGTCGGTGTGCGGCTGGAACGTGGTGATCGCCGCCGAGCGCGTCGCCGGGTCCGTGCTCAGCCGGCCGATGACCCACGCCACCTGGTCGCGGCCGGAGTGCTCGTAGTCGAACAGCCGGGTCGCGTAGCTGTCCGCCCCGCCCAGCGCCGCCACCCGGGCGTGGCCGGTGAAGTTGGCGTGCATCCAGGCCAGCCGTTCCGGCTCGGCGTACCTGGCGATGATCTCATCGTCCGGATCGGGCCGGTCCACCACGAGCGTCACCAGGGAGATCTCGCGTACGGGCCGCTCGTCATACCGGCTGGCGACGCCGTCGGCCAGGATCCGCCTGGCGACCGCGAGCCAGGCCCCGCCGATCGTGGCCGCCCGCAGCGTCTGCGGGCCGTCGCTGGCGAGCGGGGTCGTCACGATCGCATCATAAGCCTCAGCTCTCGCGCGGCCAGGCCGCCAGTGATCTGCAGTCATCACAAGCGCAGATCCTCCCCCGTCGGAGGGCATCGGTCCGCGGCGGGAGGTTCTGCGAAGGAACACAATGGGCTTGTGGACGGGCTGAACGGGTGAGCGATGCCGGGCCTGCCGTCGAGGGTGAGGGCGACACCCGGGCAGGTGCTGCCGGGTCGCCGGGGACCGGTTCGGTCTGGCGGGTGCCCGGCATGGCGTGGCTGCTTGGCTCGACGACGCTCTGGTTTTCCGGTTTCGCGCTGCTGCTGCCCGTCGCGCCGCTGTGGGTGATCCGGGGCGGCAGCGATGGCCTGGGCGCAGGGCTGATCACCGGCGTCATGATGGCCTGCACCGTGCTGGCCCAGTTGTCGATGCGCCGCCTGCTGCCCGGCCTGGGGTGGCGCTGGACGCTGGTGCTCGGGTCCGGGCTGCTCGGGCTGCCCGCGCTCGGGCACCTCGCGACCGACCGGCTGTGGGCCGTGATGGCGCTGGCCGTGCCGCGCGGGCTGGGGTTCGGCATCGTCACCGTCTGCGGGGCGACCGCGGTCGCCGCCCTGGTGGAGCCGGGACGCCGGGGACGGGCCATCGGCGCTCTCGGGCTGGCCAGTGCCGCGCCCCAGTTCGTCCTCGTCCCGGCCGCGCCCTGGCTCGCCCAGCGGGCCGGGTTCGGGCTCGTCTTCGTGCTGGCCGTCCTCCCGGCGCTCGCCATGGCGCTCGCCTTGCCGATCGCACGGGCCATCGGCGGCCGTGACCGCGGTCCGGCCGGCGGCCCAGGCCATGGCGCGGCGGCCGCGCTGCGGCGCGCGCTGACCGGGCCGATCGCGGCGCTGGTGGTGATCACCGCGTCGGGCGGGTCGATCCTCACCTTCGCCCCGCACATACTCGCCAGCCCGGCGCTCGGATTCTGGGGACTGCTCGCCTTCACCGGGGCGGCGGCCGTCAGCAGGTGGACGGCCGGCGGCATCGCGGACCGCTCCGGTGCCACCGCGGCGATAGCCCCGATGCTGGTCACCGGCGCACTCGGGCTTGCCGCGATCGGGCTCGCCATCGGCAGCATCCACGACACCGCCAGCCGCGCCCTGGCCGTGGCCGGGCTCCTCCTCGCCGGAGTCGCCTACGGCGGCCTGCAGAACCTGACGCTGGCGCAGGCGTTCACCGCGGCGGGAGAAGGGGCACGGTCCACGGTCAGCATCGTCTGGAACCTGAGCTTCGACACGGGTACCGGGCTCGGCGCCGTGGCGACCGGCGCCATCGCGACCGCCACCTCGTATTCGACCGCGTTCATCGTCCTTGCCGTCGCCGCCGGGATCGTCGCCGCCTGCTGGGGACTGCCGAGGCTAGCCAGCCGGTGACGGCCTGGCGGGCACGAGACCGCCGTGGGCCGCGTCCGGGACCGCGGGTGATACCACTGCCCGTTCGGCAAAAAATAAATTCGATGATTCCGAACGGGCAGTGGTACTACGGCCCGCATCCGGCAAAGATCCGGTGCAGGTCACGGCGGGCAGCATGGATGGCGGGCGCGCGACTGGCCCGTACCCGGCTGGGTTAACCGCACGCGCCGGCCGCTACCTGAGGCAGAATGTCCGGGTGAATGAGGTAAGCGAGGTAACGGCGGCGCTGACCGCCGACCTGATCGTGGATGGCAACAGGCCGGCCGATCCGGTGATCTCGCCCGACGGCCGCTGGGTGGCCTGGGTGACCTCTCCGGTAGCCAGGCAGGAACGCCGGGTCAGCGACTTGTGGCTCGCACCCGTCGGCGAGAGCGCTGCCCCTGTCCGGTTGACCGATGGCAGCGTGCTGGCCCAGCTGCCGCGCTGGTCCCCGGACTCGGCCTCGCTGTTCTATGTCGCCGACGAGGAGGTTCGCCGTCTCCTGGTCACCGCCGACGGGACGGCCCCCGACGGGACGGCCCCCGACGGGACGGCCCCCGATGAGACGGCCCCCGACGGGACGGCCGCAGCCGCCGGGACCGTGTTGCGCTGGGGCGGCGAGATCTCCGGGCTGGCTCCGCTCGCGGGCGGGCGGCTGGTGGCCGTCGTGGCCGGTGACGAGCTGACCGATGATGACAGGCGTCGCGAGGCCGAGGGTGACGACGCGATGGCGTGGTCCGAACGTGCCGAACGCCAGCACTGGCTCTGGGCCCGGCTCCGCCTGCTCGACCTGGTCTCCGGCGAGCTCACCGTGGTCGCGGGGCTGGCCGGGCGGCACGTCGTCGACGTGGCGCAGCGGCCGGGCGGCGGACCGCTGGCGGTGGTGAGCTGGGACTGCCCGGAATACGAGCCGGGCTATTTCACCAGCCGCCTGTACGTCGCCGACACCGATGACGGCACCGTGGCGGACCTGGGCCCGCTGAGCTTTGCGGCGCGCTCCCCCGTGTGGTGGCAGGGCGCCGACGGCTGGCATGTGGCCTGGCTGGCAGACGCGCCGCCCGATGGCGGCGGGGCGGTGTTCGATCTCGCCGTCCCGGCGGACGGGACGCCGGCGGGCGAGCCTGGCGACCTTACCGCCGGGATGACCGCCTGCCCGCTCGAGCTCGTCCAGGTGACCGGCGGGACGCCGGCGGCGCTGTTCGCCGAAGGGCTGGACACCGCCCTGTACCAGCTGGATCCGGCGAGCCTGTCGTTCCGGCGGGTGACAGGCTGGGCCGGCGGGGCCGCCGCGCTCAGCGCGAGCGACGGCGCGGCCGCGATCGCGGTCGTGGCGAGCACGGCTTACGAGCCGCGCGATGTCAGCGCCGGCCCGCCTGATGGCCTTGTCCGGGTCAGCGATACCCGCCCGGGACTGCGCGGCATCGCCTGGGGCACCCAGGAGCGGCTGTCCTGGCGGGCAGCCGACGGGCTTGAGCTCGACGGCGTGCTGATCCTGCCGCCGGGCCTGGACCGGGCGGATGGCCCGTTTCCCCTGGTGACGATGGTCCACGGCGGGCCCGACGCCCGGTGGGCTGACGAGCTCATGCTGTCCTGGGTGTCATGGGGCCAGTGGCTGGCCGCGGCCGGCTTCGCGGTGTTCCATCCGAACCCTCGCGGCGGCCTGGGACACGGCCGGGCGTTCGCCGCCATGGTGACCCGCGCCGTGGGCCAGGACGAGTGGACCGACACCCTGGCCGGCCTCGACGCCCTGGTGGCTGACGGCGTCGCGGATCCCGCCCGGCTCGGCATCGCCGGGTGGAGTCACGGCGGGTTCATGGCCGCCTGGGCGGTCACCCAGACCGGCCGCTTCCGCGCCGCGGTGATGGGCGCGGGCATAGCCGACTGGGCGATGCAGGTCGGCGCCGGCGAGTACGGACGGGCGGAGGGCGACCTGTGCGGCAGCTTCGGCTGGGACGGGCCCGGCCCGCACCTGCACGACCGGCTCAGCCCGATCTCCTACGCAGGTAACGTCACCACGCCGGTGCTGATCCTGCACGGCGAGGACGACATCAACGTCCCGGTCGGCCAGGCGATGTACTTCCACCGGGCGCTCACGCTGTTCGGCGCCGAGCACGAGCTGGTGATCTACCCGGACGAGGACCATTCCTTCACCGCGCGGGCCCACCAGGCCGACGTCCTGGAACGCGTCCGTTCCTGGTTCACGCGCTGGCTCGGCGATCCGGCCGGAGGCTGACGGGGGCTCGGCAACCGCCGTTGAGGCATGATGGAAGCCCCAGCGCGCTGAGGCTGGGCGCGGAGCCGGGGACCGCCGCAGGGGCGCGGCGAGGTGAGCGAGGAGGCGCCACGCCATGTTCGATGAGGACGTTACTGAAGAAGCACAGCCAGAACTTGTGCGCCGCCTGGACGAGGTGACCGCCGACCTTGCCGCCCTGGCCAAGATCCTGGACGAGGAGGAGGACCTGGGCCGGGTCCTGCAGCGCAGCGTGGAGCAGGTGAACCGCGGCGTGCCGGGCGCCGACATGGTGAGCGTGACCGTCATGCGGGGCAACCGGGGTGAGACCGCGGCCAGCAGCACGGAGCGGGTGTGGGCCATCGACTCGGATCAGTACGCGGCCGGGGACGGGCCGTGCCTGGAAGCCGCCCGCACCGGCGAGATCGTGCGGGTCGGGGTGGAGGAGGCGCACGAGCGCTGGCCGGAGTTCGCTCGCAGCGCCCGCGCGGCCGGCGTGAAGAGTTACCTGGCCTGCCCGCTGATCATCGGCAAGGAGTTCGTCGGGTCGCTGAACCTGTACAGCGAGATGCCGCACGGTTTCGGTGCTCTGGACGTAGCGCTGCTCCGGGTGTACATGACGGCGACCGTCGCGGCGATAGCCAACGCCCGGCGTGTTACCGAGGCGCGCAAGCTGGCCGAGGACCTGAAAAGGGCGATGGATTCACGGGCCGTGATCGACCAGGCCAGAGGCGTGCTGATGGCCCGCCTCGGGATCAGCGCCGAGCAGGCACTCGACGAGCTCTCGCGCCAGTCGCAGAACACCAACGTCAAGCTGCGGGTAGTCGCGGCTCGCCTGCTCGAGAGCGTACGCCGCCAGGACCTGTGACCCGGCCGGCCCGGAGCGGTTACCGCTTCTTGGTGGCGCGCTGGGCGGCTGCCTTCTCGGTGCGGGCGTTCCCGGTGGTCAGCGAGCCGTCGGGCGCCTCGAGGTGGGCGCGGACGAACCAGTGGAATTCCTCCAGGTCGCGTGCCTGCCCGATAAGCATGTCCTGGGTGACCGGGTCGAGTTCCTCGGTGGTGTCGATCGCGCCCCGGTGGGCCACGATGATCCCCGCGTAGACCACGTCCAGGGCGCCGAGGTGCTGCTGGGTCCCGGCGCGGCCGATGGAGTAGTCGTCCCAGTCGCGCTGGGCGACGAGCGCGCCCGGCGTCCCGCACGGCGATCCGCCCAGGGTGGCGATCCGCTCGGCCGTCTCGTCGACCATGGCGCGTACCGCCTCGACCTGGGGGTCCAGCATGGTGTGGACCGCGATGAAGTTCGGCCCGGTCACGTTCCAGTGCACGTGCTTGAGGGTCAGCGCGAGGTCGTTGAGCGAGTTGAGCCGTTCCTGCAGCAGCTTGATGACGCGCTCGGCGGCGTCGTTCTTCATGCCCGGCACGGTGTAGGTCCCCATGACAGATGCCTTCCTGTTGTCCTTGATTGCGATGGGCAGGCTCCCTACCACGAGCCGGCCCGTTTACTCATGGGGGGATCCGTGCTTTATCGCACTCGTGGCGGGTAGATGGGTGCAACCGGTCGACAAGGGGAGGTCCGCATGGCAGGAAGCGCGGTCGGAATCTTTCTCATCGTCATGGTCGTCGTGGTGGGGCGTGCCGCCAGGCTCGGCCTGGTCGCCCGCGCGTCGCGCCGCCGCCTGCAGCATGCGCAGCGGGAGCCGTGAAGCGAGCAGCAGGGAAGCGAACAACTTCGCTGTTCCGGCACGGAAAACGAAGTTTTGCGCGACGCCATGGTGTAGTACCGGCTGCGCTGGGTAGCCGGGTATGGCCCGAAAGCGAATGGGCTACTCACATAGCGCGTCAGGAAACGGCGCGGGTGGCAAAGGGGAGGCGCGATGACGGAATCCAGCTCGAGCGGACACCAGGACGGATTGCCGCGCACCCTACTGCGCTCGTGCCGCGAAGCTCAGGAGATATTTACCAAGGCATACGACAGCGCGGTGCAGGCCTACGGCGAGGGGGACCGGGCATACCGCGCCGCCTTCACCGCCTTGAAGCAGAAATTTGAGAAAAGAGGCGATCACTGGATCGCCAAGCTCGATCCCGCGGATTAGCCGTCCGCTGGCAGCACGCGGTAATGCCCCGTTGCCGCGGCCCGCACCAGCAGGGTGCCGGCGAGTAGTCGGGCCGCCAGGTGATGAACTTCGCGCCCGTCGCGCACCCCGACGTCGCAGGCCATTGTGCCATGCTGCCGCAGCACATGATCCACGCCAGCGCGCCCCGTGTGCCCCGGTGCCCGTTCTTCCGGGTGCAGTGCCTCGGTGCTCCCTGCTGGGTCGCGGGCCGCAAAGATCTGGGAGGATCCGGGCTTGTGGGAGCTTTGGGTGTACGGGAATCCCCCCGATCCTCCCGCAGGCCCGGATCCTCCCGGGAAATCTGGGAATCTGGCTCGAATCCCGTCCCGTTCGCATCACCCGCCACCACGGCGCCAGGCCGCGCCGCCGACCCGGCGGTGCCTGGCCCGGAGCCCGTCCCACTCGCACCACCCGCCGCCACCGTATCAGGGGGCGGCCGGGCCGCGATTGACTGGCGGGAGAAGTGGCCAGCCTGGCGTATCCGCGGTTCTCCGTCATGCCTCCGGAACGGTAAGTCCGAATCTGCCGGGGGTCGAAATCGTCGGGCTGAATCGGTCGATCTCGGGCCCCTGCAGCCGGTAACGTGCATCGCCTTGGCACATCGGAGAGAGGGGCCTGGATGGCTGGGGAGCCGGTAATCAGTGACTTTGTCTTGTACGCGGAGAGGAGCCTCCGGGTCGGACGGCACGCCATCGTCCGCGGTGGCGACGTTGGGGTGCACGCGATCGCGCAGCTGGGCTCCGGGGCGCAGGCCGAGATCGCCGAGCGGGCCTCGATCGAGCCGGACCACACTGTCTTCTCGCCGTCGGTCGCGCTGGGGCGCGACGTGCGGATCGGTGCGATAGAGGCGAACTCGATCATCGATGACGGCCTCGCGATCGGTCCGCTGACGCCGTTCCCCGCGGCCGCGATGCCGCCGCTGCCGCTCGCCCCGCCGGCCGGGCCAGCCGGTACGGACCTGACCGTTAACCAAGGCGACGTGGCGGCCCTGCAGCCGGGCAGCTACGGGGTGCTCACCGTACTGGGAACGGCCGCGCTGAACCCCGGCAGCTACTCGTTCACCAAGGTGATCGTCGGGCGTGGCGCCAGGCTGCTCGCGGTCGTCGGCGCGGTGGACATCAGGATCGCGGGGTCGCTGGCGACGGGTCGCGACGCCGAGATCGCGCCGGCGTTCGACCACGACGCCGCCCGCCTGACGATCTCGGTCAGCGGGCAGGACGCCACCCCGGTCCCCACGGCGTCGCTCGGCGAGCGGAGCCGGATCCGGGCGCTGTTCAGCGCGCCGCACGGCACGCTCACGCTCGCCGACCGCGTGCACGCGACCGGCGCGTATGCGGCGATGGATGTCGGGATCGGCGAGCACGCCCGGGTTGAGTTCGAGGACGGGTTCCCGGTGGAGCCGCGCGGCCAGCAAGGCAGCCAGCAGCTGAGCGGCTACTACGGCCCGCATCCCGACCCGTCGGTCGCCCCGCTGGTCGGGCCCGTTCCCGCGGGCACCCTCGTGCCGCTCCAGATCGGCCTGCCGGTGCGGGACGCGGCCGGGCTGCAGGCCTTCATCGAGAGCGTGTCGGATCCGAAGAGCCCGCAGTTCCGGCAGCACATGACCCAGGCGCAGTTCAACAGCACGCACGGCGCCACCGACGCCGACTACGCGGCGCTGCAGGCCTGGGCGGACGCGCAGGGCTTCACGACGTACGCGACCTACCCGAACAACCTGCTGCTCAGCGTGGTCGGCACGGCGGCCCAGGCGGAGCAGGCGCTGTACGTCAACCTGGTGTACCGCGCACGCCAGGACGGCACCTCGTTCGTCGCCGCCGACCGCGAGCCCTCGCTGGATCTCGCCGTGGCCGTCCTTGAGATCTCGGGCCTGACGAACTTCCGCGCCCCGCAGCGGGCGGGCGGCAGCACCGGGCAGCTGGGAGGCTTCCAGGCCTCCGATCTGCGCGCGGCGTACCTCGGGCCGAACCAGGACCTGCTGGCACTGAAAGGGGCGGGCCAGGTCATCGGCCTGCTCGAGCTGGATTTTTATGATCCGGACGACATCGTCGGGTACGACGCCTCGCAGAGCCCGCCGCTGAATCCGGCAAACGTCACGCTGCAGCCGATCGAGGCCGCACCGCTGTTCGGCGCCCCCTACACCTTTATCGAGGAGGTCGCCGCGGACATCGAGATAGTCCAGGCGATGGCGCCCGACGCGCAGGTGCTGGTGTGGGCAACCTCGCTGGGGATCACCTCGCACGCGGACGACGGCCTGCACGCGATGGCGACATCCAGCCCGCCGTTGACGTGCGCCAGCTGCTCGTGGGTCTTCGGCCCCAGCGGCAACTCGCAGCAGGCACTGGACCAGATGGCGGCGAACGGCGTGTCGTTCTTCCAGTGCTCGTGGGATTACGGCGACATCGGGGACCCGGAATCCAACCTGAAGATGGGCAACCAGACCCTGGTCGGCGGCACGATCCTGGCCACGAACAACGTGCTGACCGGGCCGCCCAACCCGACGTACCCGGCGGATTACTACGCCGGGGAGACCACGTGGAACCAGAATCCGCCGCCGCAGGGCAAGGGGGTCACCGGCGGCGGGATCATGGACGGCAACAACCTCAACGGGCTGTGTGTCTGCTGGCCGTGGCCCTACTGCTGCGCCGGCGGAGTTCAGATCCCCGGGTACCAGGTCGCGATCATGCAGGCGACCGCCGCCGGCAACGGCGGATCGCAGACCTGGCGCAACTACCCGGACGTGGCGATGGCCGCGCAGAACATCGAGATCGTATTCGGCGGCCTCCCGGGGACGTTCTGGGGTACCAGCGCCGCAGCCCCGCTGTGGGCGGGGTTCGTCGCGCTGGTCAACCAGCTGATCAGCCAGAGCGACCCGGGCGCCGGGCTGGCCGGCTTCATCAACCCCACGCTGTATGACATCGGGCTGACCCGGGGCACGGCGGTTGACCTGTACTCGGCCTGCTTCAACGACATCGCCGATGGCGTGTCGAACGCGGACGGCTGGCCCGGCGCCGTGTTGGTCAACGGCCAGCCCTCCGGCGTCGTCATCAGCGAGGGCTTCACCAGCGTTCCCGGGTACGACCTGTGCACCGGCCTGGGCTCGCCGAAGCCCGCGCTGATCACGCAGCTCGCGTCGCCGGCTCCGGCAAACGCCGTGTTCAGCGAGATCCGCTTCATCATCGGCACCGGGGACGACAACCTGCGCGGGAACGGAGACTTCGGGACCGGCTGCGCGGGCAGCGGCTGCACCGCTGACGTGTTCTGGCCGGGCGGCGGGATGTCGACCTTCACCCTCAAGCCGCCGAATACGTCCGAGGGGTGGGAGAACTGGACGACCACCGGGCCGATCGACTTTCCCATCCCGGCGACCGACATCACCGGAAACCCGGTGCCGGTTCTCACCGCATCGCAGGGCATCGAGGGCGTCCGGATCAACATGCAGGAGGGCAACTACACGTTCCCGTGCACCGCGGACAACTGGGATATCTTCAGCGTGAACGTGAGCCTGGTGGCGCCGACGCTGGTCGTGAAGCCGCTGTGCCAGCTCAACCTGGAGGGGACAGCGGAGCTCCAGGACGGGAGCATCGGGCTGGTCCGGCTCAGCGAAAGCCAGGGTTCCAGCGGCAACGGGCCGAGCTCGCCGATCTACCCCACCGGCGCCGATTCCGGCTGCCCGTAGGGTAGCGCCAGCTGGAGGCCGCCTTCCCGGCGAGCGGCGGGAGCGTTCCCTTACCGGCGGATCACCGGGAGCACCAGCCGGGACGGCAGGGCCCTGGTGTGGTGCACCCGGTTGACCGCCTGGCGGAGGTCCGCCTCCCCCTCGCCGGCGATCACGCCGCCGGTGTTGGTGTTGCGGTCGAAGCGGGGGAAGTTGCTGCTTGACACCTCCAGCCTGATGCGGTGCCCGGCGGCGAACACAACGGCCGTGGCCACCAGGTCGACGGTCACCTGGTACACCCGCCCGGGCTCCAGCGGCGACGGCTCGGACAGCGACTCGCGGTACCTGGCGCGCAGGATGCCGTCGGCCAGGTTCTCCGCCCGCCCGTCCGGGGCCACGTCGACCAGCTTGGCGGTGAAGTCGGTGTCGGGGGCCGACGAGGAGACCTGCAGCACCGCAAGCACCGGGCCGATCACCTCGAGCGGCTCGGCGAGCGGCTCGGAGGTGTAGCACAGCACGTCGCGGCGGGCCTCGACGGCGCGCTGGTCACGCGGCCCGGCGTTGGCCCCGATGACCATTCCGGGCAGGAACGTCGGGCCGCCGGTCGTCGGCACCGGGTCGCGCGGGTCGTAGAGGTACACGTCCTCCGGCTCGTCGCCTGGCGCGTCCGCCGACAGGCCCCCGTCGCCGCCGGCCGTGTTGGCCAGGCCGCGGCTGTGCAGGAAGTAGTCGGCGTATTCGGTGCCCGGCAGGGGCCAGTCGTCCTCATCACGCCACTCGTTGGCGCCCATGACGAACAGCCGGACCGGCTTCTGCCCGGCCACGCCGTCCTCGGCGCCGGTGAGCAGCCAGTCGAACCAGCGCAGCTGCAGCGCGGTGACGTCGGCGGCATCGATCCCGGCAAGCAGCCCGTAGGACCGCTCGGGAAACCACCCGCCCATCGGCCCGTGCGCCCACGGCCCGATGACAAGCCGCTGGTAGCTGCGGGCGGCCTCGGAGCCGCCGCTGGCCTTCATCCCGGTGTAGTTGGCCAGGGTCCCCTTCAGGAACAGGTCGTACCAGCCGCCCACGTTCAGCGCCGGGACGGTGATCCGCCGGTAGGACTCCCGCGGCGCGGTGGCCCGCCAGTAGTCGTCGTAGCAGGGATGGCGCAGCCAGTCGTCGTAGTAGGGGGCGAGCCCGCCGAGCTCGGGCAGCCCGAGCAGCGGCAGCCGCCGGTACAGGGCGTCGTTGCCGTCCAGCGCCGCGACCAGCGCGGCGAAGTCGTCGGGACCGGCGGCGCCGGCCGCGATCCGCCGCGTCACCTCGGCCGACGCCAGCGCCATCAGCGTCCAGTGCAGGTTGAAGCCGAGCTGGAACGCGCCGCCCTGGTAGGCCCAGCCGTCGTAGTACTGGTCGGTGGTGACGAAGGGCGCGATGGCCCGCAGCGCCCCGGGGGCCTGGGTGGCCGCCGTCCACTGGGTGGCGCCGACGTAGGACCCGCCGATCATGCCCACCGCGCCGGTGGACCACGGCTGCGCGGCGGCCCAGGCGATGGCGTCGGCCCCGTCACGCGCCTCGTCGAAGAAGGGACTGAACTCGCCGCCCGACGCCCACCGCCCCCGGGTGTCCTGTGCGACCACCGCGTACCCGGCCTGAACCGCGCGCTGGACGTCGAAGTAGCCGGACAGCAGCTGCCCGTCCTTGTTGTACGGCAGCCGGGTGAGCAGCGTCGGGAACGCACCCGGCCGGTCCGGCCGGTACACGTCGGTGGCCAGCAGCACGCCGTCGCGCATCGGCACCGTCAGGTCCTTTTCGATACTGATTCGCACCTGGAACCCCGCTCCTTCATGATCCGGACCAATGCGACCGTACCGCACCACCCGCCGGCGCCTGCTGGGGTCCGCAGCCGATTACCACGGCCCGTTCGGCAAAAAAAGATTTTGAATTATCCCGAACGGGCCGTGGTATCACCGCCCGCACATGGTCAGGCCGGCAGCTGGGCCAGGGTGCGGACCAGGGTAACGGCCAGGGCGTTTGCCTGGCGCGCCGCCGCGGCCGGTGGGCGATGATGAGGCCATGAACGCACACTGGCCTTCGCCCGCGGGGCTGCATACCGCCTCGGACCGGTTGCCCGTCGAGGGTGAGCTGGCGTCCTTCGACGGCGCGACCGGGTGGCTGAACTCGCCGCCGCTGGCGCCTGCCGGCCTGCGCGGGAAGGTCGTCCTCGTCGGCTTCTGGACCTACACGTGCATCAACTGGCTGCGCCAGCTTCCCTATCTGCGCGCCTGGGCGGGGAAGTACGCCGATCACGGACTTGTCGTGCTCGGCGTGCACACACCGGAGTTCCCCTTCGAGCACGACGTCGACAACATCCGCCGCGCGGTCGCGGACATGGCGATCGATTACCCGGTCGCGATCGACAGCGACTACGCGGTATGGGGCGCCTTCGGCAACGAGTACTGGCCCGCCCTCTACTTCGCCGATGCGAAGGGGCAGATCCGGCATCACTACTTCGGCGAGGGCGAGTACCAGCGGTCGGAGATGGTCATCCAGCGGCTGCTTGCCGAGGCCGGATCCGGCGACATCGGCCGGGACCTGGTCTCGCCCGACGCGCGCGGCATCGAGGCCCCGGCCGACTGGGCCAGCCTGAGGTCGCCGGAAACCTACGCCGGCTACGAGCGCACCGAGAACTTCGCCTCGCCCGGCGGCATGGCGCCGGACAGGCCGCACCTCTACTCCGCCCCCGCGACGTTGCGGCTCAACCACTGGGCGCTATCGGGACAGTGGGCGGTGGCGCGGCAGGCCGCCACCGCCGACGGCGCGCAGGCCCGGATCGCCTTCCGCTTCCACGCCCGCGATCTGCACCTGGTGATGGGGCCCGCGGCGCGCGGAACCTCGGTGCGATACCACGTGCTGCTCGACGGGCAGCCGCCCGGCGCCGCCGCGGGCATCGACGTCGACGCCGGCGGCAACGGCACGGTTACGCAGCAGCGGCTGCACCAGCTCATCCGCCAGACCGGGCCCGTCACCGAGCGCACCTTCGAGATCACCTTCCTCGATCCAGGTGCCCAGGCCTACTCCTTCACCTTCGGCTAGATCAGGGCGGCGGGGTCGGGCGGTTGGGCCAGGGCCTCTTCCAGGGTTGCCACGTGCGGGATGACCTGGTCCAGGCCGGTGATCGCGAAGATGCGCAGGACGCCGGACCCGGGCATGACCAGCAGCAGCCGACTGTCCCCGGTCCGGCTCCGCTTGTGCGCGGCCACCAGGGCGTGCAGCCCCGCGGTATCGCAGAACTGGGTCCTGGTCATGTCGACCACGAACCTGCCCTGCCCGTGCGCGGCGGCTTCGGACAGGGCCGCCCGCAGCCGTTCCGCGTTGGTGATATCGATATCTTCGGGTGCCACCACCACGGGCACCCCCCCGATGATCTGCACCGGGAACTCGGTCTCGGGCGTCATTGTCCGCCTCCTTCGTGGCGATCCGGCACGGGCGGCTCGGCCTGGCGCCGGACCATTAGCAGGGCGATGTCATCGCGGGGCGCCTGGCTGCCCACCAGCGCTCTCATCACCTCGGCGCTGGCCACCTCGGCGGGCTGCGCCGCGACCGCCTGGCGCAGCCGGGCCAGCCCGGCATCGATCGGCTCACCTGGGCGCTCGATCAGGCCGTCGGTGTAAAAGCACGCCAGGGCGCCGGGCGGGAGCAAGACCGTGCTCACCGGCCGCCGCACCCCGGGGGAAACGCCGATCATGAGGCCCGCCGTGACCCGGGCGTATTCCGCTGGCTGCCCGGGGCACGCGATGACCGGCGGGAAATGCCCGGCCAGGCAGACGCGCATCCGGTCCAGCGCCGGATCGATGACCGCGTACAGCACGGTGGCCAGCGCGTCGGGTTCGAAGTGCTGCATCTTACGGTCCAGCCGGTTCAGGACGTCGGCCGGATCCCTGGTCTCAAGCGCGTAGGCGCGCAGCGCGCTGCGCATCCGGCCCATGATCACCGCGGCCTTCAGGCCGGATCCGGCCACATCGCCCATCACCACGCCCACCTCGCCCGACGGCAGCGTGAACACGTCGTACCAATCGCCGCCAACCCCGCCGTCGCCGGGGATGTAACGCGCGGCGAGCTCCAGCCCGGCCACGGCGGGCAGCGCCGCGGGAACCAGGCTGCGCTGCAGCGCGACCGCCGCGAGGCGATCGCCCTGAGCCGTGATCGCCCGCACCGCCGCGGCCGCCCGGTCCGCGGCCATCTGAAGCAACTCGACGTCGTGATCGGTAAACCGGCGGAACGTGAGGGAGCCGACATGCATCACCCCGATCACCCGGCCGCCCGCCACCATCGGCACCCCCATCATGGACTTGATGCCCTTGGCCCACAGGATCGGGTTCAGCACGGTCGTGTGATCGACGTGATCCACGATCACCGGCTGGTGCTCGGCGGCGATCCGCCCGGCGAACCCCCGGCCGACCGGGATGCGCACGCCCTGGCGTACCTCTTCCTCTAGCCCGGCGGCCGCGGTCGCGATCAGCTGGCCGGACGAGATGTCAAGCAGCAAGACCGCGGCGGTATCGGCTTGCAGCACCCCCCTGACCCGGTCCAGGAGCTCGGCCAGCAGCTCACGGTCATCAAGGCGGGACAATGCCGCATCGGTTATCGACTGAATGGCCCGCAGCCTGGATTCAGCCGTTTCCGGATCTACCTGCACGGTCACCTCGACGCCTCCCGCATCGAAGACCTGCTGATTACCTACCGGTGCCGACATAACCGCCCCTCCGGCGGGTTGAAGGTCACCGTGGCACGCGTGCCCTGGGCACCGGACGTGACCTGCAGCTGATTAGCCACCTGCTGCACTACCCAGAGGCCGTGACCGGGTACGGCTTGCCAGGAGCTCATCACGCCGGGACCGACCTTGCCGTCCTGCCGATCGGCTCCCGGCGCGGCTGGATCACCGAACGCCAGCGGGCCGTCGTCGACCTGGCAGCGCAGCGCCCCCGCGAGGTCCCAGATCCGCAGCCGTCCTGCTCCGGCACCGTGGTGGACCGCGTTGGCGGCCAGCTCATGGATGGCCAAAACCATGTCCTCGACCTGGTGGTCAGGGAAGCCGACCCGGCTGGCATGGGTGTGCACATCCGCACGCAGCGCACTGAGCGTGCCAGAGTCGAATCTTATATCTAGAATCGGCAATTTGTCTACGTCGGTCCCGTCATTCATCTTCCCCGCTATCCAGGATTAGCCTCTGCAGTCCATAGCTACCTGCAAACGAGCCATATATCCAAGTCAGCGCGCCGGTTTCCTGCTTACAGGTTCCTGCGGGCAGGTTTGGCATCGGCTGTCGGGGTAGTGCGGGCCGGGCGAGAACGAGGGAATCCCGCGTTTCGCCGACCATCAGGAGGAGCACATGACCTCTCGGCGCGCCCGCCGCAGTACAGTCCATCAGACCGCCCACGGTATCGACCGGATGGTGCGGAACGTGCAGACCGGGCGCTTCGAGCGCAGCCTGTCGGCTCTGACCGCGGCCGGAGCGCTGGTGACGGCGGCGGAGATCTACTTCGAGCACGACAGCGCCAGCTTCGGCAACAAGATGATGTGGCTGCCGGTCGCGCTTGGGCCGATTGGCGCGGTGGCCGGGGTGGCCGGATTCTGCAGCCACCGGATGGCGAAGACGGCGCTGCCCATCACCTCGGCGGCGATTGTTGCCAACGGCCTGCAGGGCCTCTACCTGCACGCCCGCGGCATCGCCCACAAGCCGGGAGGATGGCGGAACGCCCGTTACAACATGGAGATGGGCCCGCCGCTGCTGGCTCCGCTGCTGGTCACCATCGTCGGCGGGATGGGCCTGCTTGCGGCGGTCTTGCGGCGGGAGAAGTGACCGGGCAGCGGGCCCGGAACGGCGGCTGGACCGGCCGGTTCCCCGGCTTCGACGTGCTCGGCCAGGCCCGGCACTGGGATCAGGTGACGGCCGACGTGGTGACCGCCAGGACCGGGCCGCCTCCGGCGGTGAAGTTCTTCACCGGACCGCAGGAGCCCTGCGCCCGCGCCCTGCTCAACCTGCTGACCGGGCAGGACGGGTCGGACGGCGAGCCGGCTGTGCCGGTGCTCGAGATGGTCGACTCCAGGCTGGCGGCGGGCGAGACCGACGGCTGGCGGTACGCGGACATGCCCGAGGACGGCCAGGCGTGGCGGGACACGCTGTCGTATCTGGACGCGGACGCCGGCCTGCGCTGCGGCACCTCGTTCGCCGGCGCCTCGGTGATAGACCAGATGGCGCTGGTCCAGGCCGTGCAGGAGCTGAAGTCCGCCGACTGGCACGGGCTGCCGGCCGCGCACGTCTGGAGCCTGTGGACCAGGTACGCCTGCACGGCCTTCTACGCGCATCCGTTCGCCTGGGCCGAGATCGGCTTCCCCGGGCCCGCCTACCCGCGCGGCTACAAGAACGCCGGGGTCGGCAAGCTCGAGCCGTTCGAGGTCCGCGACGCACAGCCCGCCGAGGACCCGGTCAAGGAGGGCGCCTGATGGGGTCGCGGCCCGCCGTCCGCGCGCGCAACGAGTCGGCCTGGCTGCTGCCGAACGACGGCACCAGGACCAACCACCGCCTGCGCGTTGACATGCGGCAGTTCGCCGACTCCGACGAGATCGACCTGGTGATCGTCGGCTGCGGCGCGGGCGGCTCGGTCATGCTGCAGCGGCTGGCCCGGGCCGGCTGGAAGGTGGCGGCGCTGGACGCCGGCCCGTTCTGGGACCCGGACACGGACTGGGTGAGCGACGAGGCCGGATCCCATCAGCTGTACTGGACCGACCCGCGGGTGATCGCGGGCACCGACCCGGTGCCGATGGGCTCGAACAACTCAGGGCGCGGCGTCGGCGGCTCGATGGTCCACTACGCCGGGTATACGCCGCGCTTCCACCCGAGCGACTTCATGACCCGCACGCTCGACGGCGTGGGTGCCGACTGGCCGCTGCACTACGCCGCGCTCCGCCCGTACTACGAGCAGATCGAGCAGGAACTGCCGGTGGCCGGCGAGCGCTGGCCGTGGGGAGACCCGCACGGCTACCCGTACCGGCCGCATCCGGTCGGCGGGAACGGCGAGGTGTTCCTGCGCGGCGCGGACAAGCTCGGGATCACCGCCAAGGTGGGCCCGGTGGCGATCGTCAACGGCCGGTTCGGGAACCGGCCGCACTGCATCTACCGCGGCTTCTGCCTGCAGGGCTGCAAGGTCAACGCCAAGGCGTCGCCGCTGATCACGCACATCCCGGACGCCCTGGCGCGCGGCGCGGAGGTACGCGCCGACGCGATGGTCACTCACGTCGCGACCGACGAGCGTACCGGCCGCGCGACCGGGGTGCATTACGTCCGCAACGGCAAGGAGCGCTTCCAGCGGGCTCGGATGGTGGCCGTGGCGGGGTACTCGATCGAGACGCCCCGGCTGCTGCTGAACTCGGCGTCGAGCCGTTTCCCCGACGGCCTGTGCAACGACTTCGACCAGGTCGGCCGCTACCTCATGGTCCAGGGCGCGCCGCAGACCGCGGGCCGCTTCGACGCCGAGGTCCGGATGTACAAGGCGCCGCCGCCCGAGGTGAGCAGCGAGGAGTTCTACGAGACCGACCCCGGCAAGGACTACAAGCGGGGGTTCTCGATCCAGACCGTCTCGCCGCTGCCGATCACCTGGGCCGAGCACGTCGCCGCGCAGGGGCACTGGGGCAGCGCGCTGCGCGAGTACATGAGCGACTACGTGCACTGGTCCTGCCTCGGCGCCTTGTGCGAATTCCTGGCGCTGCCGGAGAACCGGGTGACGCTGGCCGAGGAGAAGGACTCCTACGGCCTGCCGGTGGCCCGCTTCTCCTATTCCCAGTGCGACAACGACCGGGCGCTTGCCCGCGCCGCGCAGTCGGTGATGGAGGACATCCTGCACGCGGCCGGCGCCGACGAGGTCATCACCATCCAGCGCTACGCCCATCTCGTCGGGGGCGCCCGGATGGCCCTCGACGAACGGCACGGCGTCGTGGACGAGAACTGCCGCAGCTTCGCGGTACCCAACCTGTACATCACCGACGGCAGCGTGCTGCCCACCCAGGGCAGCGCCAACCCCGCGCTGACGATCATGGCGGTGGCCGCCAGGGCGGCCGATCACCTGGCGGGCGGGGCCACCGGCGGTACTCCCACGGAAGGAACATGACATGGCACCGACAGTTGCCGATTACCTGCTCGAGCGGCTGCGCTCCTGGGACGTGCGGCACGTATTCGCCTACGCCGGCGACGGGATCAACGGGATCCTCGCCGCCTGGGGGCGTGCCGACAACAAGCCGCAGTTCGTCCAGGCCAGGCACGAGGAGATGGCCGCCTTCGAGGCCGTCGGGTACGCCAAGTTCACCGGCCGGGTCGGCGTCTGCATGGCGACATCGGGCCCGGGGGCCATCCACCTGCTCAATGGCCTGTACGACGCCAAGCTGGATCACGTGCCTGTGGTGGCGATCGTGGGCCAGACCAACCGCAGCGCCATGGGCGGCTCCTACCAGCAGGAGGTCGACCTGCTGTCCCTGTTCAAGGACGTTGCCAGCGAGTACGTGCAGATGGTGACGGTTCCCGAGCAGCTGCCCAACGTGCTGGACCGGGCGATCCGCACCGCCATTGCCGAGCGGGCGCCCACCGCGCTGATCATTCCCGCCGACGTGCAGGAACTTGAGTACTCCGCGCCCACCCACGAGTTCAAGATGGTGCCGTCCTCGCTCGGGACCAGCTGGCCGGTCGTCGCCCCCGACGACCACGCGGTCATGTCGGCCGCCGAGGTCCTCAATTCCGGCTCGAAGGTCGCCATCCTGGCCGGGCAGGGCGCCCGCGGCGCGCGCCGGGAGCTCGAGGAGGTCGCCGAACTGCTCGGCGCCGGGGTGGCCAAGCCCCTGCTTGGCAAGGACGTGCTCTCCGATGAGCTGCCGTACGTGACCGGCTCGATCGGGCTGCTCGGCACCCGGCCGAGCTACGAGATGATGATGAACTGCGACACGCTGCTGACGGTGGGCTCGAGCTTCCCGTATACGCAGTTCCTGCCGAAGTTCGGCCAGGCCCGCGGCGTCCAGATCGACATCGACGGCAAGTTCATCGGGATGCGCTACCCCAACGAGGTCAACCTGGTCGGGGACTCGGCCGCCACGCTGCGGGCGTTGATACCGCACCTCAAGCGCAAGGACGATCGCTCCTGGCGGGAGGCCATCGAGGCGGGGGTGGCCGGCTGGTGGCGGTCGATGGACGCCGAGGCCGAGGTGGCCGCCGATCCGGTCAACCCGATGCTGGTCTTCCGCGAGCTGTCCGCCAGGCTGCCGATGGACGCCATCGTCGCCGCGGACTCCGGCTCGTCCGCGAACTGGTACGCCAGGCAGCTGCGGTTCCGCGGCGACATGCGCGGCTCGCTGTCCGGCAACCTGGCCACCATGGGTCCCGGCGTGCCGTACGGCATCGGCGCCAAGTTCGGCCACCCGGACCGGCCGGTCATCGTCTTCGCCGGGGACGGGGCGATGCAGATGAACGGCCTGGCCGAGCTGATCACGGTCAAGCACTACTGGGAGCAGTGGACCGATCCGCGGCTGATCGTCGTGGTGCTGCACAATAACGATCTCAACCAGGTCACCTGGGAGATGCGGGCGATGGAGGGCGCGCCGAAGTTCACCGAATCCCAGCGGCTCCCCGACGTGTCCTACGAGGGCTTCGCCCGCAGCCTGGGCCTGGGCGGGATCGCGGTCAGCGAGCCTGGCCAGGTCGGCGCGGCCTGGGATCAGGCCCTGGCCGCCAGCCGGCCCACGGTGCTCGACGTGCGGACCGACCCCGACGTGCCGCCGATTCCGCCGCACGCCACCTTCGAACAGGCCAAGGACGCCGCCATGGCGCTGCTGAAGGGCGACCCGGACAGGTGGGGCGTGCTCAAGGAAGGCCTGCTGACCAAGGCCCGCGAGATCCTGCCCGGCGGCTAATCCAGCGCCAGCGTCGACGCCGCCGCTAGCACCACGGTGGCGCGATCCGGATCCCCGGTGATGTGCAGGCCGAGCCCTTCGGGAGTGGCCCGGTTGGCGACCAGCCGGCAGAACCCGACCGCGTCGGCGATGATCCCGACGGGGGCGGGAGCAGGCGGGCCGTCGCCGATCGGGATATCCCAGGTGCCACCGCCGGGCCCGGTCAGCACAAGGTGCACGCTGGTGGGCTCGCGCAGGCCCTCCCTGGCCGCGGCGTGCGGAAGGAACTGGGCCGCGGCCTGGGTCATCAGGCTAAGCGTGGACGGATCGGGGACCGACGGGGGCAGGCCGGCTGCCTGACGGATGTCGTTGTCGTGGATCCACAGCTCGAACGCCCGGACCACCAGCAGCATGCCCAGCGGCAGCCGCATGCCGTGCACCGCGACCTCGGCATCGGTATCGCCGGCGGCATGGACGAGATCGAGGGTGCGGTCGGCCGCGTGCCGCCACTCGGCCCGGGTCTGCGCCGGAGACCGCCCGGCCTGGCGGTCCGCCGCGGCCTGGGTCGATCCGACGTGGCTGGCCTGGGCCACCTGCGGATCACCGGCCAGGCACCGGTGCACGTCTTCCTCCACCCCGGTCAGGTGCCCGACCAGGCCCTGAACGTCCAGGCCGCGCAGCGCCGGCCTGTCCCAGTCCTCCTCCTGCAGGACGCCGAGCATGCCGTAGAAGGCGTCGGCTGCCCGGCTGTACGCCTCCGCGGCAGTGATCTCCGGAGCGGCAGGCTCCGGCCGGCCGGCCGCGCGGGCCCGCAGCGAGGCGGCCAGGACACGGTCGCGAAGGCCATCCGGCAGCGCCGGGCGCTGTTCCGCGGCGGTCATGATGACTCCAGCAGCTGACGGTCGAGCACGGTTTCCAGCTTGGCCAGCGCCAGCCGCAGCCGCGACTTGGCCGTGCCTTCCGGGATCCCGGCCGCCTGGGCGGCCTCCCGGCAGGTCAGTCCCTTGAAGTAGGCCAGCTCGACGATCCGGCGCTGGCTCTCGGGCAGCTTCTCAACGGCCGCGCGGACCGCGGCGGCGGTCTCGGATGCCATCATCTGCTCGTACGCAGAAGGGTCCGGCTGCCCGGGTTCCAGCCGGCTGCTGCGTTCCTGCCGCGCCGCCCGGCGCATCTCGGCGCGGACCAGGTCCACCGCCCGGTGCCGGGCCTGCATGGTCAGGTAGGTGCGCAACGACCCGGTATCCGGGTCGTACCGGCCAGGGTGGCCCCATAGCTCGACGAACACATCTTGCACGACGTCTTGCGCGGCCGCGTCGTGCCCGAGCACACGCAGCGCGCCACTATAGACCGCCGGCGCCAGGCGGTCGAACACCTCTGCCAGGGCACGATCGTCCCCGGCGGCCAGGCGCGTCGCCAGCAACGCGTCCGTATCCCCCACTCCCACTCCATGGACGCTAGCCCGGCCCTCGGCCATCGGGCAAGACCCAGCCCGGGACCGGTCCGGGACCAGGTCATCCACCCGGGAGCACGTCGCGAGCACCGCGGCCTCCTCCGCTACACAGCCTCACTTACAGATACGTCACCGCAGCACGCAGCGGATCAACCCCCGGGCGCTTGCCCTGGGGCGGGTCTGCGGGCAGCGGGATCGGTATCCCGCCTCCATCGGCAACAGCAGCACCAAGGCCGCCAGCTCGCGCCGATCTCATGTCCCGGCCTCCACTTGACTGGTGCGGCGGCGGTACCGGTAAGTGCCGCCTACGAGCATCGAGGTGCCCCTTTCTGCGTGGTCCTTGGTGAGCTTTCATGACCGGGTACGTCACCAGGGCGCCATCCAGATCACTCTTCGGCCGCCTGCCCGCTAGATCCGCTTCCGCCGGTAGCGGCGTGCGCTGCGCCGGGCGGCCAGCCGCATGATGGCCGGCGGGGGCTCCAGGCCGAGCTGGCGGAGCATCCCCGGGACGTCCTCCTGGTGCCAGACCTCGGCGAGCTTGCCGTCCCGGGCGCGGAAGATCTCCTGCCCGGTCATGGTGACGGGCCGGCCGGTGGGCGGAAGCCCGAACAGGTCGAAGACCCCGGTGTTGGTGCCGGTCATGGTCCACCGGCCGGCCACGAACTCCCCGTCGCTGACCACCACGTCGGCGGCGAAGCTCAGGTCGGGAAACGCCCGGCGGACCATGGCGACGGCCCAGTTCTGCCCGTCGAGCCCAGGCGGCTGGCCTGGGTAGGGGTTGTGATCGACGATGTCGTCGGCGATCAGTTCCTTAGCCACGTCGGTGCGGCCCTGCCCCCAGACCTCGGCTAGCCAGCGCCGGTACAGCGATTCCAGTTCGGGTGCGCTCATGCCGGCACGATACTCCCATTGAGAGTATCGTGCCAGGGGTGCCCGCGCTGACGACCACGTCCCATGCCGTCCTGGCCCTGCTCGCCCTGCAGCCGTGGACCACCTACCAGCTCGCCAGGCAGATGGAGCGCAGCCTGGGCTGGATCTGGCCCAGGGCCATCTCCCGGCTGTACGAGGAGCCGAAGAAGCTGGTGGCCGCCGGGCTGGCCACCAGCCGGCCCGAGGCGACCGGCCGACGGCCCAGCACCGTCTACACGATCACCGCGGAGGGCCGTGACGCGCTGACCGCGTGGCTTGCCGAGCCGGGCACCGGGCCGGTGCTGGAGTGCGAGGCCCTGGTCAAGATCGCCTACGCCGACCAGGGCACCCGCGACGGGCTGCTGGCCAACCTGGCCGCGCTCATCGATGACGCCACCGCCAAGCTGCACTTCGGCGAGATGATCGCGCAAAGCTACCTGCACGGCCGCGGCCCGTTCCAGGAACGCCTGCCGTTCAGCGGCCTGATGTGGCGGTTCTTGTGGGAGTACCACGTGACCGTGCTCCGCTGGGCCCGCTGGGCCCACGACCAGGTCCAGGCCTGGCCGCAGGACCTGTCCCGGCTCGACGTGACCGCCGAATTCAGCCGCATCGTGTCCGCCGCCAGCAGCCCCCAAACGAGCTGGTGACGGCTAGGCCACCACGGTCAGTCCGCCTCCTAGTGATCCAGGAATCGTCCCAGCGACGTACCAGGATCGGGCGGGCGCCTGAGTCTGCCGCACGGATCAGTGAGTCAGGAGAGAACTCATGGCAATCGGCGTAATCTTCAACTTTCCCGGCGGAACCACCGAGCAGTACGACGAGGTCTGCCGGGGCCTGAACAACGGCCAGCCGATGCGCTCGCTGGCGGACTGGCCCGGTGGCGGCTGCCTTTCCCACGTCGCCGGGGCGACGCCCGGCGGTCTCTGCGTGCTCGACGTCTGGGAGTCACCAGAGAAATCCCAGGCATTCGGCGAGAAGATGATGCCGCTCATCCAGCAGGCGGGCCTCAAGCCGGACGAGCCGATCGTCTTTCCAGCGCACAACTTCGTCAACCAGTAGACGGCGCCGCGACCGCCGCGCGGGCCACTACGTCACTGCGGCACGATCTGGATCAATTCTTGGTCGCCTGCCGTGCTCAGCGGGCAATACCACTGTTCGTTCGGCGAAAAAGGATTTCAAAAACTAGATTCCGAACGGACAGTGGCGCTACGGTCCGCGGCGGTGACTCGGCAGCCCGCGAACAGGCGCGAGGAGCCGGACCGCCGATCCGGCCGGGGGCCGGTCATGGCTTCGCGGCGGCTCGGGTTATGGCTTCCAGCGCGAAGTGAATGACCTGGCCGCCGTCCATCTGCTCGCCCGTTCCGGCGCGGGAGCGGAACCCGGTGTCAGGAGCTCGACGAGTCCGCAGCGGTGTCCAGGCGCCTGTTACCCGCAGATGCGCTCCAGGGCTTTGCGGACCGA
>Ga0209169_10000465_pt1 | contig 24701 bp, 24 predicted proteins | sample HubBroMetageWRM4_FD_188346 | JGI IMG/M metagenome (GOLD analysis project Ga0209169, IMG submission 188346) | Warmed soil microbial communities from the Hubbard Brook experimental Forest, New Hampshire - Hubbard Brook CCASE Soil Metagenome WRM 4... | ecosystem: Environmental > Terrestrial > Soil...
GAGAAAGCGCGACTTGCCACGCCGTAAGAATTCAGCGAGGTACCGCCGGCTAATCCGGAGGCAACGGGCATGATCTGGCGCAGGACGAGGAATACCAGGAGCGCCACCAACATCATGTTCAGGGCGTCGACCGTCAAAATGGCGGTTCCTCTGGCCGCCGTCTGCGCGGCATAGGATTGAACGATTCGCAGCAGCAACGCAGCGACCATCACCGTCAGCACGGTAATGAGACCATAGTTGGCCAGCTGCGCAATCCATGCCGTGAAAAATCGGCGGGTCGCGTCGAAGAACAAAAGAGCAATGAACAGCGGTCCCAAAGCCAGCAGCACGGCGAGTGCGATGCTCGAGAGTGCAATTAAAAACATTGCATAGACACAGAGCACGCCGATCAAGCACCAGACGACTGCTCCGGCGAGGTAGAAGCCGAAATCGCCGGATAGGACGCCGCCCTTATCCCACAGATTTCCGGCCACTGTGCCGCCGCTGTCCCAAATGGCGTCGATGGTTCCCACCGGGTCGGTGGCACCGACCATCGCCGCGGCAAGTTGCGACGGCGCGTTGTAAAAAGTATCGACAATCACCGTGTTGTAGAGCCAAAGGCGCAGGCCGACGCCGAACACTAGCGCAATCATCGCGACGCGCTTGAGTCCGGCTTCGAACGGCTCTGTTACTTTTCCCGTGAGATGCAAGTAGCCCCACGCCATCACGTAGATGGTCGCCAGCGTAATCACGGCCGGTTCAAGTACACCCGCGAGACGCGAAGTGTTGTCGCCGATATAGGCGGCAAGCTGGCCATTCAGCCACGACCAAAATGTTGCGAAGAATCCCATCGCCCGCTTACGGAACCGGCTGAAAACGTCCGACGAACGGACCATGCCCATCGATAATCTGCTCGCGGCCCTGCTGGCGCAGCAACGTCTCCTGCGCTTGAGTCGCCTGATTCAGAATCTGTAGCTTGGTTTGCTCGTTTTGCAGCATGCCGAGCTCTGCGCTGATCCTGGCCTGCAAATCCAGAATGCCCTTCTGATCCGTGGCCGAGGAGATTGCCGCAATCAGAGTTTGAATGGCCGCAAAGCGGTCGCTGGCGTTTGCCAAGGCTTGGTGCGATAGCGCTTGCTGCATGGCGCTCCACTGGCGTGAGGTTTGAATGAGTTGCTGCCCGCCGGGCGATAAGGTCGCCAGACGTTGCGGCGACACGACAGCATTCGTCGTGACGATGCTCTGAATATCGGTCGACAGAGCGCTGAAACTACCCGATCCTTGCAGTGCGCCCGTGACCTGGGTCCAGTTCGAGGGCAAGTAATTACGCACCGTTCCATTGAGGAGTTGCTGCATGCCGCGACCGCCCGTCATGGTTTGTAGAGCCTGCTGCGCCTGCAGCAACTGGGCTTTAGCCGTCTGCAACTGTTGAGCCGTCGTCTGTACTTCTTGAATGAGTTGCACAATGGCGGGCGCGTCTACAACCGCCCACTGTGCCCAAGCCGCGGGTGTCGCGGCCAACGAAGCGACGAAGCAGGCAGCAACCATTCGAATCTTGAGACTTCGCATAGGCTTCTCCTTTTCAGTGAGTGAGTTCGGCCATAAACTGCGGCAGCCACGCTTTCGGATCCGCTCCGCTCGCCGCGATGATCCGTTGCATGCGCTGAACTTGTTGGGCGCGGCCGGAAATCACGGCCAATTCGCCGTCAAAACCCTTCAAATCGAGCTGGCACACGACGCTGTGGTGAGCCTGTTTGATCAAGAACAGGCGTGAGCCGGGTTCCAGTTGTTCTTTGATCAACCTAAATTCCCGTTCCGTGAGTCCGAAGCCCTGCGTGTACTCGACAAGATCGGCATCGGAATTCGGAAAGATGACCTTGGTCGGAGTTTGTTCCACCAAGGTGCGGCTGATGGGGCTATCCAGCACATCGCTCGGACTTTGCGTCGCGAGGCACATGACGGCGTTGAGTTTGCGCCAGGTCTTGGGGCCATCTTTGGCGAAATTCTCAAACGCCCGGTCGGCGAGCAGGCGCCAGAACTCGTCCATCCAGCAGACGAATTTGCGCCCATCGAGAAGCTGCCGCACCAAGTGGAACAGGTACAAGGTAATGGGTGCGCGAGTCAGGCTGTGGTCAAGAAATTCCGTCACGTCGAAGCCGATCAATCCCGCTCCCGTCAATCGCGCGACGACACTGTCGCACGCATTGTCGAATACCCAGGCGTAGTCGCCGCGGTGCGATTCGCACCAGCGTGCGAGCCTTGCATGCAGGCCTTCGGGATCGGTCGGATCCAGGAACTCGACCAACCGCGACAGCCGCCGCGCCGCCGGTTCGAGCGACAAAGTGCCGTGGAGCGCTTGATCCAAATCCGCTGCCTGGCGCACCGCCCGCGGCTCCAATGCGGATCCCGATTCCCCCCTCGCCAACTCACGCAGCCAGACTTTGAGGAATTCAATATTGGCCGGCGTGCTGGGCAGCTGCAGCGGATTGAAGCCCGTGGGAATTCCATTCTTCAAGGACAGGTAATCGCCCGCCAACGCGCGCACCAGGATCTCGAGCCCGCAATCCTTGTCGAAGATGACCTGAGTGGCACCCTGTCGGCTCAGCATGGCGACGAGGAAGCCGATGAATACGGTTTTACCCGATCCGGTGGGTCCGCAAATTAGCGTGTGACCCGTGTCCTTGCGACTACCGCCATCCGGGTCAACAGGGTCGCTGGCGTGCAACGAGAAGTAATAGGGCGAGCGCGCACTGGTGACAAACATGCTGAGCGCATCTCCCCAATGATTCCCGTGTGCGCGCCCGATGGGGTAGTTGTGAAACGGCGCCATCGCGGCAAAGTTTCGCGAGGTAATCGGGGCCTTGCGCGGCCTGAAAACGAAATTTCCCGGGAGCTGCGCCCAGAAGGCTGCTTCCAGGGCTAAGTCCTCGCGCGCGACCAGCATGCCGGTATCGGCCAGACAGCTGCGCGCCAGCGCAATAGCGTCATTCAGCGCTTTGAGGCGAACGCTGCCGCCTTGCACGGCGCCATCCGACACATCAGCAATGACCTGTAATGAGAAATGATGATCGCCCATGACGAATTCATTGCTGGTCAGCGCATCGAGTGCGTCTTTGAGTTCGACTGCTTGAGTGATAGCGAAATCGCCCGCGTTGACCATTCGATTGAATTGACGCTGCAGCAACGCTTGACCGGACGATTTGGCCAGGAATGAAAAGGACTGCGTGGCGACGAATGCAAACGGCATCGCCAACAGCCGGTTGTACATACCAACCGCGCTGGGTGTCGGATACTCTTTGATGCCGAGCATTCCCGCCACGCGCGTGCCGCGGGGCGGCCGGTATTCGATCGCCTCCGTACCAAACAGGAGGCGCGAGGTCGCAAGCGCCCGATTGACCGGACCACGGGGCAGCGGCATCCGCTGCCACTCGCCGTTGACCAGCAATCCAAAATACTCGAGCAGGGACGAACAAGGAACATCGCCTGCTCGGTAGACGCCGAGCGGCTCCGGATCGTAGCGGGCCAGGGAAGCCAGCAGTGTCTGAGTCAGTTTCTCGCAAGCATCGAGCGCATCATCAAGCGCCATTTTTGAGCCTGCGCGCTGCGTCCGCGCCAGTGCTTTCGAGACAAGACTCGTGGCCACGCCGGCAGTCGGGCGATGCACGATCGCCAAGTACACCTCGTTGAGCATGAGCGTCTCGTTGGCGAGACGTTGATGATATTTATCATGCAAACCCTCGGCAAAGCCCCGAGCGCGCTGACTTTGCGCGGCGCTCGCATCAATTCGGGCGCGGTGGCGGATCACGTGGGTCCACAGTGCCACATTCGGACCCGCGACATTTCGCCACAGCACGTTCAAGCGCTCATGCCAGTTGTTTAGTTCATCGTCATCGTTGCTTTCGAAGCTTGCGCCGCCCAGCCGAAACGCCTGAACGTAATCTCCGATGGCGGTCCGGACCAGCGCGGGCGCCACGTGAGCAACATAGGGAATGCGCTCCGCGGCGCTAATTTCGCGATGCAAGGCGGACGGATGGCGCGACGAACGCATGTCAGCTTTTCCGGCTTCGCCGTCCGCGGCGATTCGGGAGATCGATCACCAACGGGCAATAGCTGCTGGCCTTCCAGACCCGCAGATTTGCAAATAGCGCGGGCAATCGAGTGCGCCCCCAGAGCAGCACCAGATCGAAGAATCGCGCATCGCGCGCACACAACAGCATGCAGACGCCATGTATCGGCGCGCACAGCAGCAGGATCAGCAAATTTTTGGTGAGCAGGAACGCCTCCATCGTAAACACCATGTTGAAAAGCAGCGCCGAGTAGGTCACGCCCCAGCGCATCGAGGGCCGGGTCGCGCCGACGAACAGCGGATCGGCGGTGAGGCCTGCGTTTCGTTCGTTCATGCTCGTGCCCTAAACGCCGAACATGCCGCGAACCCACGTCACGATCTGCGGTGCGCCGAAACCGATGGCGATTCCCAGAATCGCTCCGATGCACCAGCCCCAACTCATTCGATTTGCCATCGCCATGCCGCCGAGCACCATTACGAGAATGATGGCGACCGGGGTTAGCCAGGCAAGTATGTTGGTCTGTAGCGAACTGGCGCCGGTCATGAACGGCGAGGCTTGCGCCAACGCCAGATCGGGTGCGCAGATCATCGCCACAAGCGCAGTAGCAATCGCCACATACGCCAGTCGGCGGCTCGCGAGCCGCGGCATATTCGGAATCTGCCGCATATTAAATCTCCGTCTCCAGGGCGCCCATCTCGTTCTCGCCGCGCCGGGCGGCCAACTCTTCGCGCTTCACTCGACCCGGTGCGCCGAAGCGAAAGTTCTGCACGATGTAGGAATAGTCGTATTGCTTTTCGCCCTCTCGGTCGGTCCAATTATTGGAACGAACCTGGGCTTGGAGAATGAGCTGATCGCCCTTGCGCGCGTGTTTCGCGATCGCTTCCCCGAGACTCTCGAATGCCGTGAACCAGACGCTGGTGACGGCCTCGCGCGCGTTGCCGTCCTCGTCCTTTCCCGCGTAGTCATTGCCGACGAGGCAAAACCGTGCGTAGCTCGTATCGCCCTTGGCGGCGAATTCAGGGTCTCGTGCGAGATTACCCACGGCTGTAAGAGTGAAGCTATTCATGATGACTCCTTTTAAGTGTGTGTTGCGCGTCGACCAAGAAATTCGTCGCGTGGCAATAGTTTCTTAGGAGCGGCCGAAAACTAGAATTCCATTAAGTGGCGAGTTCGCGAAGTTTCTGTTGGCGCACGCGGAGCGATGGCGGCGGTTCGTCCGCGTCACGCGCAATTTTTCTGGCGATTGCCCAGAAACCGGCGCGGAGTATGATGAAGAGGCAGATTCACCTCGCGCCAGATGCGGATCGCTTCCGCGAAATGGGGATCGTATGAAGTATCTGATCGCCTTGCTCTATGCTGCCGTGTCCATTCCGGCTCTCCCACAAACCCTTGCCGTGTTTCGCGGCGACGCGCTGCACAGCGGCATCTACCAGCAGCCGGGAGTCCCGCTTCTGCACGGGATCAAATGGAAATTCAAAACGGGCGGAGCAGTCATATCGACGCCCGCGGTCGTGGAGGGCACTGCATATTTCGGCAGCAACGATCACTATTTATATGCGGTGAATCTCGCCGACGGCGTGCAGCGTTGGAAATTTAAGACGGGCAGCCGCATTACCTCGTCTCCCGCGGTGTACAACGGCGGCGTCTATTTTGCCAGCTACGACGGCAACATCTATGCGCTTGATGTGAAGACCGGCAAGCAGCGCTGGAAGTTTGCATCCGAGGGCGAGCGCCGCTTTACGGGCCGCCATTTGCACGGCTCGGATCCGGCAGGGGAATCGATGCCGGATCCGTTCGACTTCTATCTATCCTCGCCCGCCATTGATGCAAATACGGTGTATGTCGGCAGCGGGGATGGAAACATCTATGCGCTCGACGCGGCTTCCGGTGCGCTCCGCTGGAAGTTTCGCACGGGCAACGTCGTACATGCATCGCCGGCGGTCGCGAACGGTGTGGTTTACATCGGCAGCTGGGATTCCTATTTCTATGCGCTGGACGCCGCCTCCGGACAGGAACGCTGGCGCTTCAAGACGGGCGAAGATCATGAGATCGCCAACCAAGTGGGCATCCAGTCCTCAGCGCTGATCTCCGACGGCGTGGTGTATTTCGGTTGCCGAGATTCAAATCTGTATGCGCTCGACGCCGCGAGCGGCACTAAAAGGTGGGCGTATTCGAACAAGGGCTCTTGGGTAATTTCCACCCCCATTGCAAAGGACGGCACGCTCTATTTCGCTACCTCGGATTCCGCCCTGTTCAATGCGGTCGATGCCAAGAGCGGCGCGCTCAAGTATTCGTTGAGCTTTCATCACTGGCCCATGTTTTCCTCGCCGGCGATCGCCGGCCGGAATCTCTATATCGGCTCGCATGCCGGCACTATGATGGCGATAGATCTCGACAAACATTCCACTGCCTGGACCTTCAGCACCGACGGCGCGAACCGCAATGCCGCGGCGCTGACGAAAAAGGACGGCGATCCGAACTACGGCGCGGCATTCGGCGACAGCTTCTACGACGACCTGGTCATCGGTGTCTGGAAAATGATGAGTGTCGGCGCGGTTTTGTCCTCGCCCGTGATCGAGCAAGACGTGATCTATTTTGGCAGTAGCGACGGCAATGTTTATGCAATCAGCTAGTACGTCGGCGTAATGATTTTGACCGGTTCGTACAGCGACGAACTCCTACCGGTCAATATCACTGCGCTCCCTCCAGCACCGTGAGCTTGACCGTCGAGCCTGAAAGGCCTACTGGGATGGGAGGCTTCAAGATCCTGTGCCTTCGGACCTCGAAGCCTCCCATCCCAGTAGCCCATCCGGGGTGGCCCGGTCAAACTCACAGTGCCGAGGTCATTGATAAGCGATGCTCGGCTGCCACTCGGGCAGTCCGGCCCGCCAAAACACGAAGGCGATGCTGTCCGCGCTGAGCTCGTCGCCCTGCGTCTTCGTGGAACCGATGCCGTGCCCCGCCTCCTCATCGATGCGCAACAGGATGGGTTTCGATGAGCCGGAGGCCTGAAGCGCGGCGGCCAATTTGGCCGGTTCCCAGGGTGCCACGCGGGGATCGTTAAGTCCCGTGGTCACCATCACTGCGGGGTACTGCGTGCCTTTCTGGATATGCTGGATCGTGTCCATTTCGTAGAGATTGGAAAGGCCTTCTGCGGTCCTGATCGAGCCAAACTCCGGGATATTGGCAGGACCGCCCGAGGTAAATTCGGCACGCAGCGTGTTCGCCGAGGGCACCAGATCGAGCACGCCCGCGAACAGATCCGGCCGCTCCGTCAATGCGCGCCCCATGGTGATACCGCCCGCCGATCCGCCCAGGATGAAGAGTTTGGCCGGCGTCGTCACACCGCGTGCGATCAAGTATTCGCTGCACCTGATGAGATCGCCCCAGGTGTTGTGCTTGTTCGCGTCCTTGCCGCCGAGGCGCCACTGCTCGCCCAGCTCGCCGCCGCCGCGTACGTGGCACACACCATACGTGATGCCTTGGCGTAGGGCGATCGCGCGGCGAACGCTGAAGTCGGCGACTTCGGAGATACCGTAGGACCCGTACGCTTCGATGATGGTGATTTGCGCGCCCTTGGCGCTCTTCGGTTGCATCAGCGACAGCGGCACCAAGGCTCCGTCAACGGCCTTGGCCTGCAAATCGCTGAGCGAATAGTCCGCCGCTGCGAAATCGCCGCGTGTGCCAATCTTCAGCTCGGTGAAGGCCTGATTCGCGGGATGGAAAACGAACTCCCCGGGCGGCGTGATAAAGCTCGACAGACTAAGCGTGATACCCGGTGTGCGCGGATCGGTGAAGGCTTCGTCAATATGGCCGCGGAAAGGCAATTGGACTTCCTCGACGGCGGTCGACCCGGTAGGAATGCGCAGCAGCTGAGAGTAGGCGCCATGGCGCGCGAGCACATACAGCGCATCCGCGCCGGCGTGAATTCCCTCGATTACCCGATCGGCTTGTGCCGGGACGAGCGTCGCAGCAGACGCCAGAGGCTGACCTGCGTGAACGGTGAGAACTTTGAAGGTCGGCGCATCCTTGTGCGACAACAGGAAAATTTCCGCGCCGCGCATATCGACGTTGGTGACCTCATCTTCACGCGTGAGGAATTTAGTCCAGGTGACCTTCGGATCGCTCACGCGCGCGGCCGGCGCCAGCCACATGGCGAGCTCGTTTTGCACGCCGTTGATCGACAGCGCCGCCGCCACCGGCGCACCGACGCTGATGGCGATCGCAGGGGCCTCGACCGGCGAGAGCGCAGGGCCGTGGCCCAAAGAGGCTCCCAAGATCGCCACCGGTTCGGATTTCAGATCCCACATGTCTGCGGTGGCATTCAAATACTTGTCGGTGGGCGGGGCATTCGCGGGCGTCTTTTGCAGGCGGATGAAGTACAGCAGCTTGGAATCGTCGCTCCACGAAGTCGCGCCAAATTGCGCACGATCGATCGGGCCGCCAATCTTGGCGCCGCTGCCGGCGTCATACACGGTGATTGACGCGTCTTCCGAACCACCCTCGGAAATGCCGACCGCAACCTTGTTGCCATCGGGCGAGGCGAGGAAATAATTGATCGCAAAGGGCTTGCCCCCATTCGCAGCCCGCAATGCGGCGACATCGACGATCTTTCGAGTGCGCGTGCCTTGGGACACCATGAGATCGAAGTTGTCGGAACCGGGTGCCCTCTCCTCGTAGAATCCCCGGGTACCGAAATGTACATAGCCTTGGATCAAGCCGAAGCTCGCCGAGAATTTTTCGGCGTCCAGCTTCAGTTGTGCGAGCGGCCTGATGCTGTCAAGCAGCGAGCGCGTATAGGTGCCCTGGGATTTCATCCATTCAATGGTCGCCGGGTCGAGCGCTTCCATGTACCGATAATTATCGGTGATCTTGCGCCCAAAGAGAGTTTCGACGACGGGCACCACCGGTGCCGCCGCAGGCTTCTTATCCGTGGCGGGCCAAGCCACGGCACCCATCAGCAATCCAGCCGTCATAACGGCAAACCCGGCGTGGCGCATCGCTTAGGATCCTAAGAAATAAAAAACGGTTTGCGATTCTAAGGCGCATCCCATACTTCGGCAAACAGGCGCGAGAAGTTTGCGCCCAATAATTTGTCGATGCGGGTGTTGGACCAGCCCCGATTCGCCAGATCGTTCGCCAAGCGAGCAAAGCGCAGTGGCTCGTTATATTCCGGCACGATGGTGAGCACGTCGGCGCTCTCGCCCGGAGCCCCATATCCTGCCTTTTTGCGCGCTTCGACGTCCTTGCGAAAATATGCCCGATAGGCGTCGGTCAACGGCACGCCGGAAATCGATCCGTCCGTTCCCAAGCCGACATGATCCTCGCCGCAGATATTCGCGGCATGCTCGATATGCCGGATCAAGTCTTCGGAATGCGGCTGTCCGGATTCGCGCAGGAACGGCATGAAGTAAATTCCAACGACGCCGCCCCGATCGGCCAGCGCGCGCAATTCGGAATCACGGGTGTTGCGCGGTAAATCCACGAGCGCGCGGCAGCCGGTGTGCGTAATCGCCATTGGCGCCTTCGAGGCGGCGATGCCCTCTGCAATGGTACGCGGTCCCGCGTGGCTCAGATCGAGCAGCAACTTCAACCGATTCATCTCGGCGATGAAGTCATAACCCATTTTGCTCAAACCGCCGTCGGCCTTTTCGATGCAACCGTCGCCCATGAGGTTGCGAACATTGTAGGTGGGCTGAACGATGCGTACGCCGAGATCCGCGAACACCGCAAGATTCTTGAGGTCCGCCTCGAGCATGGTGGTGTCTTGGCAGCCGTAAACGATGCCGAGCCGCTTGCTCGCCTTTGCCGTCTGGATGTCAGAACCCCTCAAGACTTTGATCAGCACATCCGGATGCCGCATCAATTCGTGTTCGAGTCCCGCGATGTTTTTGACGGCGGCCATGAACTTATTGGGTCCGTTGCCGACATCGTTGATGGTGAAATTGATCACGGTGACACCGGACTCGCGCGCATCCGCCAGCGCGCGCGCTGAGAGCGGCGCATCCTCAGGTGCGTCGGGGTTGAATTCGCCCAGGCCGCCGAGCGCGTCGATCACGATGGCCCGATCGTAACGGCTGCGCGGATAGGCCGCGCCCGACGTGCCTGCCGCACCTGCTGAACCCGCCGCGCCCGCCGCGAGGTTCCACCGATTCGCAATGCAAGCTGCCGTCACGCCGCCGATGAGTTGCCGACGGCTGATCATCGCGTTTCTCCGCTCGCTTTGGGCGCTCCACTCTGCTCCATGTGAATCTTGAATCCGGGGGCCCAGCCGTCCTTGGATTTAAATTCAGTTACGACGTCATAGGCGGTGGCGCCGCTGCGTTGCCAGCGGCTGCGATACACGATGGTCTTGCCGTTCTCGACGAGACTGGTGTCCGGAAAGACCAGGGCCTCGTTGTCGATGGACACCGGCCCGCGGCTAAAACCGCCATCGCTTTCAATATAAAGATATTCCAATCGTTTGGCCGCGGAGTCCCACAGGTAAATCGACTCTCCTAGCGCATCCGGCTTGCCCTCTGCGCGCACGATGTGCCGATCACGCAGAAATTTGCCGTCGTAGATCCAAGTGAAGCAGTGTTCGTCGGTCCTGCCTCCGGGGAACGCGCCTTTCCAGCAGTGATCCGCGAGAAACGCCAGCGGCTGGTACGCCGCATCCGGATGGGCTGGCGCCAAGCCCGGCGCGAAACCCGGCACAAGCAGCAGCAGCCAAATTATTTTACGCATGGTTTTTCTCCCGTGTTTTTTTGATTTGAGACTGAACTCGTTTGTTACGCGCCGCTCCCCGGTCCTTGGATTCGAGGCACTCGAAATACCGCCGTAGCTGTCTGACCGCGGCGTCGAAGTACTCGATGTCGCGGAAGGTGCGCGCCTGCATGACGCCGCCTTCCATTGTGGTCAGGGCGAATTGCGCCAATTCGCGCAGGTTTAGGTCCGCAGGCAAGCGAGCCTTCGCCTGCGACAAACACTCCACAATGGCATCGATCCAGGCGCTGAAGTTTTTGGCCAGGCGCTCACGTACCGCTAGATCCGGCTCGTGCAGTTCCAATGCCAGACTGCCGATCGGGCAACCATAAAAGCAATCGGTATCGACCAGGGATTTTCGATAACGCGCGAGCAGCGCAAAGATCCTCTCGACCGGATCACTCACGCCGGCCCAAGCCGGCTCGAGCAACATCGGGCGGATGCCCTCGTGGTACATGTCGAGCACGGCGGCCAACAAGTCGCTCTTGCCTGGAAAGAAATAGTAGAGGCTGCCGCTGTTGACCTTGGCTGTCTGCAGGACATCCGCGATGCTGGTCGAGTTGTAGCCTTTTTCCCAGAACAACTGCATGGCCGCGAGCACTAAACGGGTCCTAGTATCGGCGGACTGGGCGCCTTGATTGATCATTCAACTAAAATATACCCGGGCCCCTCAGCTCGTCAACCATCCAGCGCCCCAATCAGGGGCTGCTAGGAGGGGTCCGTTTTGACGTACTGCGCTTTGCCGTCGCCGAACGACCAGTCCTCGGGTGCGACGGGTACCAACGAAATGAGTACATCCCCGGGCCGCACGCCGGGATTCTTCGCGAGCCTCTCGGCAATGGCTTTGTAGAGCGCCACTTTCACCGCTTGGGTGCGCTGGTTGAGCGTGATTTGAATCATGACGATGTCGTCGCTGCGTTTCACGCCCAGATAAGTCGGGTCGTAGATCAAGTCGGCCGGCGCATGCTCGGTCAAGATCTGAAAGCGGTCCAATTCGGGAACACTGGCGGCCTCGACCATCGCGCGGTGCACTTCATCGGCGACCGCTTGACGGTACTGAACGGATTTTCCTGCGCGAAACGCGATACGTACCAGCGGCATGGCGTTGACTCCGAGTGTTTCTTTACGGGGGCACTGGATTATAGTGCCGACTGCAGCCCAAGATATCTTGCACTCCAACAACAGCGAAATTTGCCAAGGGATAGACATGAAACCTAACGCCGGGCTTTCCTCAAATTCGTTGCGTTCCGTGGTGGCGGCGGCTGCCGTGACCTTGATCGCCTCCGCCGTCCCGGCCGACGACAGCTCCGCATCCAAGCACTACGTACTCCCTGCGACGACGGAGAACGTGCAATGGGGTTGGTACGACATCAATGAAAAGCCGAAGCTCACCCTGAAATCGGGGGACACTGTTTCCATCGAAACCCTGCCTCACTCCCTGGGGCAGATCAAACCCGGGGTTCCGATGGATGAGATTGTGAGATTGCGCAAATCCAATCCGGGCGGCGGACCTCACTCGATCACAGGACCCATTTTCGTCGAGGGTGCGGAACCCGGCGATACGCTCGAAATTCATATTTTGAAAATCGTGCCCAAGGCGGATGGTTTTAATTTCAACGTGCCCGGGAAGGACTTCCCCACCGTCGGGCAGCTGGCATCCGAATTTCCGGAAGGCTTCGTTCGCTACTACAAGCTCGATCTGGCGAAGATGCAGACGCCGTTCAAGCCGGGAATTGTCATTGACCTCAAGCCCTTCCCGGGAACCTTCGCAGTCGGCGTCGATCCCAATGAGCCGGACGCCAAGGCCGGCCCACCGATTCATGATGCGAAAGGCCGCACCAGCACGCTGCGCCCATGGAAGAACGGCTCCAACATGGACGTGAACGAACTGCAGGCGGGCGCAACGATGTATTTTCCGGTGTTTCAAAAAGGGGGCCTGATCTGGACCGGCGACTCGCACTGTCGGCAGGGAAACGGCGAGGTCAACCTGACCGCGCTGGAATGCTCTTACAAGGAAATCGAGATCAAGCCCATTGTGCGCAAGGATCTGAAGACCGAATGGCCCTGGGCGGAAACAAAAACCGATTGGATCTTCATGGGCTTCGATGAGGACCTGAATCAAGCCATGAAAATCGCCGTCGATCAAACAGTCAATTGGCTGTCGAAACAGACCATTGTGCCGATGAGCCGCGAGGAAGCTTACGCCCTCACTTCAATCGTCGGCGATTGCCGCGTATCGCAGGTCGTCGACATCCGCAAAGGCGTGCACTGCATGATTCCGAAATCGGTGTTCGTGAACTACAAGCCGGGGGCGCGCTAACCAGCCGCGGGCGCCTCACAAGCCGACGGCGCGCCGGCAAGCCGGCCGCGCCAACGCCAGCGGGCGCGCTAAGGTTTTGCCAGCTGCACGACCATCTTTCCGGTGTTCGCGCCGGTAAACAGGCCGATCAGGGCGGCGGGTGCCTGCTCGATGCCCTGCAGAATCGTGGTGCGATATTTCAGGCGGCCTTGGCGTAGCCAGCCTTTCATGTCCGCGAGGAATTGCGCGCGCTTCGATTCGAACTCGTAATAGACGAAACCGCGGATCATCACGCGGTTGTAAATGATATTCGACAGTGTGGTCACAGGCTCGGAGACCGCGCCAAAATTATTGTAGGCGGAGATCATGCCGCACACCGCGATGCGTCCCAGTGCGTTCATGCGCGGCAGCGCGGCGTTCAGGTGCTCGCCGCCGACATTCTCGAAATAGACATCGATACCTTTGGGCGCGGCCGCTTTGAGGGATGTGCGCAGCTCGCCTTGCTTGTAGTTGATGGCGGCGTCGAGTCCCAGCTCCTCTTTGAGCCAGCGGCATTTTTCCTCGGATCCGGCGCTGCCGATCACGTAGCAACCCTTGATTTTGGCGATTTGCGCGGCGACGCTGCCGACCGCACCGGCGGCGGCCGAGACGAAGACGTTTTCGCCGTCTTTGAGCGCGCCGATGATGAGCAGTCCGCCGTAGGCGGTGAGGCCGGTGAGACCCAAGACACTCATGTAGGCGATCAAGGGCATGCCGTCGGCATCGAGGGTGGTCAGGCCTTTGCCGTCGGACAGGTAATGCTCTCTGAAGCCGTGCATCGACTCGACGTGATCGCCTTCTTTGAAGCCGGCGTGGCGGGACTTGATCACGCGGCCGATCGTGCCGCCGATCATGGCCTCGTTGAGCGCGGTTGGCCCGGCCAAGCGCGGCCGCATCGCTGGATCCACCGACATGTAAATGTTCTCGACCAGAACCTGGCCGTCCCCGGGGTCGGGCACATCGGTCTCAACGACGCGGAATTGCGCGGGCGTCGGCAGGCCTTGCGGACGTTCAACCAAATGGACTTCTCGGCTTCGCATCGTTTGTATCCTAGAGATGGTTTCCGCGGGCGGGAGATTTTATCCTGAGACGGCGACGAGCCGCTTCGATAGCGCATGTTTCCAGTGACCGGACCTGAAGCGCCAGATGAGCATGGACCCTTTGAGCATGTAGTCGCCGATGATCGAACTGTAGACCCAAACCACCGGCAGGTGAAACATGGCGAAGGTCGCCGCCAGCGCGCAGCGCACGCCGATCAGTCCCAAGAAAGACGTAATGAGCGGGAAGCGCGTGTCGCCGGCGCCGCGCAAGGAGCCGCCGATGGCCATGTCGACTCCGAGCAGCGGCAGCATGGCGGCCATGATGTAAGTGAATTCGGTCGTGCGCAGCACGGCAATTTCATCTGATCCCAAGAAGAAGCGCGCCAGACCTGAGGCGTTGATCACGATGAGAAATCCGATCAGGGACATGGCACCGACCGCCATGCTGCAGGCACGCCAGCCGCTGCGTGCCGCGCCTTCCACATCGCCCGCGCCCAGATGCTGACCCACCAGGGTTGCACCGGCGATGGAGAATCCGCTGCCCACCACCATGGCGGCATTGAGCATATTGACACCGACGTTGTAGGCGGCGAATGCCTCGGTGCCGTAGTAATGTCCGATCAGGGACATAAATAAGAAGAAGCCAAACTGCAGGACCAGTTGTTCAAGGGCGACCGGGTAGCCGATGTGCAGCAAGCGTTGGTAGCGCGCCTTGTTGAAAATGTCGCCCGGATAAAACTTGATGGTCAATTTCTGGCGCATCCACAGCGCCACGAGCACGGCCCCGCACAGGACAAACGATAGCCCGGAGGCAAACGGCGCACCGGCTGCACCCATGCGCGGCGCACCCCAATTTCCCAGAATGAAGGCGTACAGCAGCGGCAGGTTCACGATGTTGACCGCCAAGCCAAACAGCAGCGGCGTCCACGCGTTGCCGGCCGCGCGCAAGGCACTCGACAGAATGATGTCGATGGCAAACCCGATGATGAAGGTCGCGAGCCAGAAAATGTTGCGCGAGGCCAGCTGCGCCGTGCTCTCATCCAGGCCGAATACTTCGGCGATCTGGTGCGAGAAGATCATGCCGAAGATCATGAGCACGAGGCCGACCAGACCACCGAACATGAGCGACGCCGAGGTGATGCGGCTCGCCTCCTCGCGCTGGCCTGCGCCCCAGGAGCGCGCAACCAGGGCCGTCGTTCCGACGCCGATGGCCATCAACAGAGCTTGCAGCGCGAAGAAGACGCGCTGGCCCGCTCCCACGGCCGCCACGGCGGGTGCGCCCATGCTGCCTACGAATTTGGTCTGCACCATGGCAACCATTGAAAACATCAAGTTGGAGGCAATGGAAGGCGCGGCCAGCTGCCATATGGTGGGCCGCGTGTAAGGCGCCTCCGATTCGTCCGCTGTTGTCATCGGTGGCTGGGTCAAATTTTCAAGACGGCCGGCTTTCTGATCCATAGCGTCAGCAACAGATAATAGAGTACGCCGATCGCGATCCAGGCCAGCCCCAAAAGCTTGGCGATGCGATCCATTTCGTACAGCACATACACAATGATCGACAGGCCAAGCAGCGGCAATATCAAATGCCTGAGCCAATCGCCGCTGCGCTGCCGGATCAAGTAGTGATTGATCACCGACAGATGCAGCAGAACAAAACTCGTGAGCGCGCCGAAGTTGACAATCAGAGCAAGGTCGCCGATCCGGCTGACAAACAGCAGTCCCGCGAACAGCGAAATGAGTGCGACCACCAGGATACTGACATAGGGAGTCTTGTAGCGCGGATGGACCTTGGCCAGGATGGCCGGCAACTTGCCGTCCCGCGCCATGGCAAAGAGAATGCGCGAGACCGCGGCCTGCGCGGCCATGGCATTGGCAATCGCCGAGGCCAGGACGACCGCGAGGATGGAAACCAAGCGGAGCCATGTGCCGCCGGCACGCTGCGTGATTTCATAAAAGGCCGTCTCCGGCGATTCGAAGTGCATCCCCGCGCTCAAGTCCGTCGCGATCCAGGTTTGCAGCATGAACAGTGCGCCCGCCAACATGAGCGCGAGTACCGTGGCGCGGCCCACCGCATTCCTGCCGGCGCGATTTTCCTCAGAGAGCGTCGAGATGCCGTCAAAACCGAGAAATGACAGCACGGCAATCGAGGTCGCGCCGGCGACGGTGGCCAGTGAGAAAACATGCGCATCGTAAATGGGTTTGAGCGTCAGCTTGCCGGCGCCCATGCCGCCGTACAGTGCGATCAAACCGACCACCACGAACAGCGCCAGCACCAGCAGCTCCATGACCAGCATGTAGCGGTTGACCCGCGCCGTGAACTCAATGCCGAGGAAGTTCACGACGGCGTTGAAAGAGATGAATAGCGCGAGCCAAATCCAGGTGGACACGTCCGGAAACAGGGGCCGCAGCGCGACGGCGCTTAACAAGTACAGGAGCGAAGGCACCAGGATGTAATCGAGCAGAATCAGCCAGCCGGAAAAGAAACCGGCAACTTCATGCAAGCCGCGCTGTGCATAGGTGTACACCGAGCCTGCCAGCGGAAAGGCGCGCGACATGGCGGCATAACTCAAGGCGGTGAAGAACATGCCGACGAGCCCGACGAGATACGCCAGCGGTACCATACCCTTGGCGTCGTTGTACACGAAGCCGAACACCGAGTACGGTGCGATCGGCACCATGAAAATCAATCCGTAGATGACCAGATCCTTGGTCGTGAGCGCGCGGTGCAATTGATCCTGGTATCCGAATTCTTCAATCGACAAGCGCGCGGGCTCCTTTTGTTGCGCAGTCTATCCCAAGAACCGACGGGTCGCGGGCCATGATTTGAGTCGCACAACTTTGAGTCGTGCAACGGTGGGAAGATTCCGTAGAATATGAAGAAACAGGTCCGCCCAATGACCCCACCCGCACACCGACATACGATCCACCATCGCCATCATGGCTGGGATAACAGCATTGCCGCCGTGACGCGCATCGCACCCGGTGATTCGCTGGAGTTCGACGTGGCCGATGCCTCGGGCGGCCAGTTGACTGCGGCGTCGACCGTTGCCGATGTGGGCCGCATGGACTTCGGCAAAATCAACCCGGTGACGGGCCCCGTGTTTATCGACGGAGCGGAACCGGGCGACATTCTCAAAGTGACGCTGCTGTCGTTCGCCCCGTCGGGCTGGGGTTGGACCGCGAACATCCCGGGCTTCGGCCTGCTGGCGCAGGACTTCAAGGAGCCCGCGCTGCACATCTGGCGCTACGATGCCAAGACTCTGGCTCCGGCGCTGTTCGGGCGCTGGGGCAAGGTGCCCCTGAAGCCCTTCACGGGGACCATCGGCCTCGCGCTCGCGGAGCCCGGACTTCACAGCATCGTTCCGCCCCGCCGCGTCGGCGGCAACATGGACGTGCGCGACATCGCACAGGGCACCGAATTGTTTCTGCCCGTCGAGGTTCGGGGGGCACTGTTTTCGGTCGGAGATACCCACGCGGCGCAAGGCGATGGTGAGGTGTGCGGCACCGCGATCGAAAGCCCCATGCGCGTGGCGCTGCAATTTGACTTGATCAAACAGACGCCCTTGAGCTTCCCGCGCTTCAGGACTCCGGGACCGGTCACGAGGCATCTCGATGCGTCAGGCTATGAGGTCGCGACTGGGATCGGTCCCGATCTCATGGAGGCGGCGCGCGCGGCCGTCCGCTCCATGGTGGATTTGCTCATGCGCGAGCGCGGCATGCCGGCGATCGACGCGTACTTACTGTGCAGCGTCTGCGGGGATCTTAGGATCAGCGAAATCGTCGATGTGCCGAACTGGACCGTATCGTTCTATTTTCCGCGCGTGGTGTTCGCTTAAATGGCTTGCTGCCGGTCTCCGGCTGCGTAGGAATCGGGCCCACTTTCAACGAAGGTCGCTGCGCCGCTGAGAACAAAGATCGTCCGAACAGCATCGGTGCCATCAAAGTCAAATCGGAGCGTGGTTCCCGACGCCAAGGTGTAAAGATACGGCTGGGCGCGGATGCCGGGCAAAGCGAAGGTGGTGATTACATTGTTGGGTTGCCCAAGTTTGGCGACCAAATCATCGCGCGAAGCTCCGATCCCGATGCCGGAGACGGTACCGTTGAACGGTGCGTCAAACCGAATGGTATACGATTGATTCGAAGCCTTGAAAAAGACCCACAGGCCGCGAGTGGGCAAGCGCAGGGTCCGGGTTGGTCCTTGGGCCCCAGTTTGGGGCACGGGCTCGACTGTGGTGCGCAATGCCGCTTGGACTGCTCCAACACCATCTCCAATCCGAATCGTCGTCTCTTGGGCAGTGGACGCGGGCGCGGCTGACGGGGCGGCACCACAAAGTATGCACAGCAAGGTCGCAGTCATTGCAGAGCGAAATGGCGACATCCCTGATCCTTCAGGACGAACGCTCAGCGATCGACCGTGATACGCGGATCAGTCAGGCGCGCCAATGCGAAGGCGGGTTGCCGGTGAGATCGGCGATGGCTCGAGTCATGTGCGCTTGATCGGAAAATCCCGCCTCGGCGGCGATCGCGGACAAGGGCACAACGCCGGTGCGAATGTGTCTTAAAGCGAGGTGGGCTTTGGACTCGAGCCTGAACCGCTTCGGCGTAACGCCAAAGGCGTTGCGAAAACCGCGAGAGAGGGAAGGCGGCGTGAGCCCATGATGCGCCGACCAAACTTCCAGCGAGAGTACCGCGTTGCGCCGCAGATCTGCGGCCAGCAGATCCGGCCAATCGCCCGCTTGCGCGGGTAGGTCAATCAATGAATTGAGCAATTCTCTCTCCACGGCAACGGGGTCGCGCTCCGCCATCGCGGCAATCTCATCGACATTCGCGACCCCGAAATGCGCGCGCTCCGCGGCGTATGACTGCAGAGGAATATTGAGGATCACGGCGCCTGTCGGTTCGACGAAGTTCAAGTGGGCGTCGAAGGCGGCATGAAACATCACTTCGCCCGAACTCACGCGATAGCGCCCGCCGCTGCCGGCTTCGCTGTAGGCGCCGGCCAGCACCACCGCAGCATAGGGTTGCGCGTGCCGATGACGCGAAAAGCGCTGGCCCCGTTCGAGGTTTTGTCGCGAGGGCGCTATCCCGGGTGTCATCGCGCAATTCTAGAGCAACGATCGCGGCTTCACACGCTGTGCCGATACACCAGAAAACCCGAGCGCTCCGCTACTTGGTCGTACAGCCGCATCGCGACCGTATTGGTCTCGTGAGTCTGCCAATAGACGCGAGGCGAACCGGCGAGCCTTGCGTGCGCATATACCGCGACGATCAATGCCCGGCCGATGCCTTGACCGCGCACGGCATCCGCGGTGAAAAGATCCGAAAGGTAACAGGTTGGGGGTATTTGAATCGTGCTGCGATGATAAAGAAAATGCGCAAGACCGACGATCCGGCCCGCGACCTCCGCCACCGTCGCATGCATCGGCTCGTTCGCATCAAAAAAGCGCGCCCAAGTCATCCTCGTTATGTCCGGCGCCAACGCGGTATCGCCCGCGCGGCCGTAGAACGCGTTGTAGCGGTCCCAAAGTTCGCTCCACTGGGGAAAATCAGCGGGCTGAACGGCGCGTACTTGGACTGGTTCGCTCAACGCAAACCTCTTACGGCGCATTCGCAGCGTAGATCGTCCGCCCCGCTCGTACGGTGAGGCGGACGCGAGCAAACGCGGTGATATCTTTCGAAGGATCGGCATCCAATACGACCAGATCCGCGTCCATGCCGGGGGCCAATCGGCCCTTGCGCGCCGAATATCCGAATCGCCCGGCGGGAGCCGTGGTGAGCGAGGTTAGAATCTGGCGCCATTCGAGCGCACGCCCTAGTTGCCGGTACTCCTCGGTGGTGTCGTACACATCGATGTAACCGACATCGGTGCCGAACAGAATCTGGCCGCCCGCTTTCGCATAGCTGCTGACTTGCTGCACGCCGGCATCCAGGTCCTTCTGAAGCTCCTGCGCCGGCTCGCCGAATTTCTTGGCTTCCACTTCGAACAAGGTCAGAGTCGGGATCAGTGCCATGTGGTGCGCAAGAACTCGGGCGGTCAGTTCGGCTGGCCACGGGCCGGTCATCGGCGTCGTGTGTGCGAGTACGTCGACGCCGCTGTCCATCGATACCGCGAGCCCGGCAAGATTGGACGGATGCGCAAACACGGGTTTGCCCTCCGCATGCGCAGCCTCGACCAATGCCCGTGCTTGATCCAGCGGCATGGGCAGAACGCCGATCTTGCCGCCGACAATCGCACCGGCGAACAGCTTCACGCCATCCGCGCCCTCGTGGATTTGCCGATGCGCGCGGGCGACCGCATCGGACAAATTGCCGATCTCCTCGTCCGGAAAGCCATTGTCCTTCATGAATTGCTTCACATAAATCGGCGTGCCGTCCTTCGGATAAAAGGGATCGCCGACGGTGAGAATGGCAGGCCCGATAACTTGCCCGGCAGCAATGCGCTGCCGGATGATATTGGTGTTTGTGAGCAAGGATGCGATATCGAACACCGTGGTAAATCCCCATCGGGTCAGCATCTGCGTGAGCTCGTGCGTCAGCTCCTCATCAGAGTGCTTGTCGGCCTTGAGCAACGGCGGCGTCATTAAATGCACATGGCTATTCCAGAAGCCTGCCGTGACAGTACCGCCATGCACATCGATGCGATCGGCATCGCGCGGCACGCGCACCGTTCCGCCGGCGGCAACGGCAACGATGCGGCCATCATGAATCAGAATCGTGCCGTCCGCGATTGGCGCCGCGTCCGGGGAGGAGTAGATGCGGGCATGCGTCAACGCCAGGTCGGCTGCATTGGCGGTACCGGTCATGGCGGCGCCGAGCGCGACGGCGAAAAACAAGGCGCGGTAGTTAGCGCGGTAAAGACGGTGTCTGATGGACTGCGGCGGCATGGCTGATGTATACACAGCGTTGGTGGGACCTTAGACTATCAGGGGCCGACATCGGACGGAGGCAAAAATGCGATGCAGTTGCATACTCGGCGCGGGAGTCTTGTTTGCTGCGCTAAGCGCATGCCAATCCTCCGGAATCCTGCAACAGGAAAATGATCTTTCGGCGGCGGGTTTTACCGTGCGCATCGCGGACACGGCAGAACGCCAGGCAATGCTCAATCGCCTGCCGCCGAATCAGTTCGTGCAACGCGTGAGCGGCAATGACGTCCATTATGTTTACGCCGATCCTGTGGTGTGCGGTTGTCTGTACATCGGAACGCAACAAGATTTTGCGCAATATGTTTCGAATCAGCAGCTCGACTTCGAGCAAGCGCAACGCATTGCCTACCTTAATTATTATGACGCTGCTTGGAACTGGGATGCGTGGGGACCCTGGGGGCCGCTCGGTCCTGTTTACGGCCCCGGTTGGTAATCAATTCGCGCAATTGAGCGCGCGGTGCGGTGATTTTACTAACCCGGCCGCCGACGGTAAAATATCCCTAACTAAAAATCAGCGCCTTGCAATCGATCACTTGACCCTCAAGATCGGAAGTTGGGCGCGGTGAGATTTGCGGTAGGGTGAGGGGCGATGAGTTTTGACGTTGTATTGATCGCGGTCATCGTGGGCGGGCTTGCCTTATCCGGCGCCTACGTGAGAGCGGAGTATCTCGGCTGGCGCGAGCACGGCGCCGCGCAGCGGCGCAGAGACGCGGCGCTACGGGAACGCCACGCCGCCAGCATATCCGATCAGCGCGATGCACTGCTGCCGAGTGTTCTGAAACTTCAAGGGTTTGGTGAGGTTGACGCAGCGAACCCCGACAGCGCGGGCGAATTTGCGTCCCCGCGCCGCGCTTCCGGGCTGAGCAATTCGCCCCGCAGCTATCCTTTGGCGGAAAGGCGCAAACGCGCCAGACAGCGCGCGCGTTAGGCTGCGCGCGTTGGAGCGCGCGCCGGGCGGCGCGCTTTGCGCGGTGCGCGACTCATCAATTCATTAACTCATTCGCGCCGCCGCTATTCTCCTGTGACGCCGAGGGTGCGGGCCAGGAAATTCGCGGTTGCCTCGTCGGCTCGTATCCAGGAAGCATGCCGTAGAAAACCGTGGATCTCGTTCGGCAGCACCAACTCCTCCACTGGAACATTCCTCGCCTCGAGCCGCCGCGCAAGATCGACAGTCTCTTGAAACCGCACGTTGCGATCGTCGTCTCCTTGTATCAAGAGGACGGGGGACTTCCAGCCGTCGACCGCCGCATCGGGCGATGAGTTCCAGGCGACCTCCAAGGCTTTTTCGTGATCGCCCTTCTCGAAACGTGTGGGCTGGTTCCCGCCGCGCGCATCGATGAGCCGCGACCAGTCGTGGACGCCATGTAGATCAACGCCCGCCTTGAAGATGTCTGAATTGCGGGCCAGCGCCAGCGCGGTCAGATACCCCCCGTACGAGCCGCCCCAGACGCCGATGCGCTTGCCATCGACGCTTGGAAGCGATTGCAGAAAGCGGGCTCCCGCGACGACATCCTGATATTCGGCGGCGCCCGCGAAACCTGCATGCTCGGGATGATGAAACGCCAGCCCATAACCGATGCCGAGCCGGTAGTTGACCGACAGCACGACGAAACCATGCGCCGCCAGATACTGATTCACAGCGTAGCCGTTGCTGTAGTAATCCATGTAACTCCAGCCGAGCAGCATTTGCCGCGGCGGACCCCCGTGCAGAAATATCACGGCGGGTTTTCGATCGCCGGATTTCGCCGCGCCTCGATCGAACAGCTGGCCATGCACCAGCGTTCCATCAGCCGCTTTGAATGTCACTTGCTTGGGCGCAATCAGCTGCGCGACCGGAAATTCCGAACTCGTGGCCGCAGGCAACGTCGCGCGATGCGAGCCGTCGAGATTTGAAATTGCCACCGCAGGCGGTTGCTGGGGAGTCGCCGCGACAAAGGCAATTCGATCCGCTGCCGCGGCGACCGGCGTCCACTCGAGCGATTCACCGGAAGTCAGCGCCACGGAGCCTGGATGATCGACGGCCACGCGGAAGAGATGGCGGCGATCGTCGTCGCCGGCCGTGCTGCCTGTATTGGCATCGTAAACCATGAAACGTTGGTCGCGGCTTTCGGTGACATGCTCGACCATAAAGGCGCCCGGTGTGAGCGACACGGCCGTGCCGCCCGCCGCCGATACGGAATAAAGATGCGGCCATTCATCCAAATACGTCATGAAAACTAAGCGGTTGCCGGCCGCCCAATGTAGGTTTGCTCCGCCCGCGACGTCGGGAAATGAACCGGCAAGCGTGTTGGGACTTTTCCACACCGGGTGCCCGGTTCCATCGCTCGCCGAGGCAACCCAGATCGACCAGGGACGCGGCTCTCGGGTCAGAAGCAGACGCGGCGGCCCGCCATCGCCGGCGCGCCGCGTATACGCGATTCGTGTGCCATCGGACGACCAAATGGGCGACTCATCCTTGTTGGTGGACGGCGTGAGATACAACAGCGGTGTGCTCTTCGATGTGTAGATGCCGATGAAAGAATGATCTCCGCGGTTGGACACGAATGCCAACTGGGTTCCATCCGGCGACCAACTGAGTTCGCTGTCCTTGCCCCGATCGAAGAACAGGCGCTCGGGTTTGCCGCCATCCAGCGAGGCGGTCCAGACATGATTATCCTTGATGTAAGCGACCTGGCCGCGCGCCGAAATCACCGGCGCATCGCCTTCGTCGATTTTTACCGGCGCACCGCCGTTCGTGGGCAGGGCCCATATCGCGGTGACCGGCTGCTCCGGCGAGGAGCTTGGATCGGGCGACAGGTTGCCCTCGGCGGGCCAGTTGGCGTCGTGATCGCCGCCCAGCACGAACACGAGGCGTGTGCCGTCGGGCGAAAAAGTGAGTTGCGTAATCTCCTGTCCGTCGTCATCGCGATATTGAGTCGCTTTGCTGGGAGTGAAACTCGGCCCGCGTGCCATCCAAACGTTGCGCACGCCGTCAAGATTGCACACCCACGCGATCACATCGCCGTGTTCGGCCGCCGCGAGTTCCGAGGCGAATGGATAGTGCAAAACTTGCGCCATGGAGAACTCGGAGGTCGCGCGTGCGTGCCCGGATAGCGGCGCAAGCCCAACGATCGCCAATGCGCCCACGACGAGACGAAAATTAATCATGTGCCTTCCTTCCGCTACCTATGTGGATTGCGAATACTAGCCTCAAGAGCGGCCGGCGACACGACTATATGACCCATCAAATCAACCACTGAAAAGTAGCGAGCTGCTTCGCAAAGGAAATCACCGACAGGTGCTGCTGGGTCTGAGCATCAAAAAGATAGGCGACTCCGCCGATGATGAAACCGTTCATCATGAGTGCAATCGCGAGTGCGGCGAGTTTTGCTGAAATGCGGGTGTTCATGATCGTCTCCTGAAAGTTTGCGTTTACGGGGGTCCCCCCTGCTTACACAAAGCAAGAGCCGTGCCAGGCGCGCAGAAGCGTTAAATACCTATTTTTAAAGGAGTTATTTTCTGAGACGCTGGGCGCGGCGGCCGCGGACACTGTCCGCGGACAATGCGGACAACGCTCGCGGACGTTTCCGGAGCGTCAGGAGCCGAAGCTAGTGTTCGATCGGACGGTTGG
>Ga0209169_10000467_pt1 | contig 24656 bp, 29 predicted proteins | sample HubBroMetageWRM4_FD_188346 | JGI IMG/M metagenome (GOLD analysis project Ga0209169, IMG submission 188346) | Warmed soil microbial communities from the Hubbard Brook experimental Forest, New Hampshire - Hubbard Brook CCASE Soil Metagenome WRM 4... | ecosystem: Environmental > Terrestrial > Soil...
GTACCGCATGTGCCCTTTGCATAGCCGCGCAAACCGGTAGCGCAAACCAAGGCGCTCGTTGGAACCACTCCGCCGGAGCGCCAGACTCCGCCATGTAGCACGAGCGTCGATGAACCAACGCGCGTATACTGCGCCGCGTCGGCAAGGACCGCGCGATATTCGGTGTTGGCGCCGAGACCGCCGATGGCGTCGACCGCCTCGACGCGATACTGCAGGTAGCAGTACGGAGGGTGCCATTGGGCCGGCGGCACCGGGCAGCTGTGCGAAACGCCGGCCTTCAGCAGCGTGTTGCGCACCGGCGTGTAGTAGGTGTCGTACAGCGAGGGGGCTACGATATATGTCGGTTGCGCGCTCGTCGAGCGCACCGCTTCGGCACCCAACTCGATTTGCGTTCCGTTCGTATAGCGCATCAAATAGAGCGCTTCCGCGCCCATCGCCCAGCTGTAGACGTTCACCGCAAGCGGTTGACTCGCACGATAGACGCCACGCCCGCCAAACTCATCGACGATAAAGTCGGATTCGCGACCGCTCGTCGAATCGACTGAGAGCGGCGTCGTGTATGCCGCGTGGAAGAGGTTCGCTCGCCGCGAGAGTTGCGAGGTCGTCGAGGCCGTCGAGCCTCGGTCGTCGAGAGGCGACGATTTTGCAATCCAGCCGACGCCTTCGATCGGCGTCGAGAGCGGCTGATCGGCGTAGTACGGATGGTCGGTCGGCTCAAATTGTCTTGCCATGACGATCCAATGCAGGGAGACGCTGGCGGTCGAGGGATCGCTGCGAATGGCGAGGCGGACGCGCCAGCCACCGAGCCTTGTTAAGTTGTTGTAATCGCGTTCGACGGCAGCCTGTTCGAGCGTGTCACCTGCGCGCAGCGAAAGATAGCGCCGCACGATTGGCTCTTTGACGACTCCGTAGGTTTCGATCGTGACGGTTGCGATTCTCGCTCCGCGCTCGACGATTGCCACCCGAGGCGTCGCTTCCGGTATTGCCGCGGCGGGAAGGGTGGTGGTCGCAACGAGGAGCGACGTTACGACCACCACCATTCTGCCGAAGCCGCGCTTCATGAGGCCAGCTCGTTGGCGACCGGGCGCACGTGCGAAACCGGCGACTCATGAATCACCAAGACCGGTACGCTCGTCTCAGTGAGCAGCGCCTTCGTGATGGCGGCATTGCTTGCAGAGCCCGCAGGGTTGCGTTGGTGCGTTCCAACGAAAATGGCATCTGCACCGATTTTGTCCGCGACGGTTTTGATGGCTTTGGCGACGGGCGCGTCGCGGACGACTCTGATCGACGCTGTTGCGCCGTATTCGGAAACGATCGCTAAAGCGTCGCCGAGAAACCGATTGAGCCGGCTGCGATTCTCGTCGGGGAGCAGCGAGAGAAGCGGCGTCAAGAAGCCGCCGCGCTCGTCCGAAACGTAGACCAGTGTCAAGTCGGCGCACTGTTCGACCGAAAGCGCAGCCGCCGTCATGAGCGTGGTTTTCGGCAGATACGGTGGGGCGATCGGGACGAGGATATGATTGAACATGAAGTTCTCCCTGAAGCAGAGCGTGACCTAAGCGGCGTCCGAATGTTGCTCGGCGAGGTGACGCCGCATAATAATGGCGGCGCGGCGCACGTGGGACTTCACGGTGCCGATCGGCTGGCGAAAGCTGCTGGCGATTTCACGGTGCGTGCGCCCCTCGAGAAACTTTAGCCGCGCCGTTGAGCGAAGGTGTTCGGGAATGCGTCGCAGCGCTGCTTCGACTACCTCTACGCTCGCGCGTTCGTCCAGCGCGGATTCGGGCGTGTCGCGTTCGACGTACTGCGAGAAAAAGGTCGCTGGATCTTCGACCGTGTCAAACGAAACGACGGCCGGTTGTTTTTTGCGCAGGCGGTTGCGCGCGACGTTCAGCGTAATCGTGTAGAGCCAGCCCTTCAGGCGCAGGTCCTGCCGCAGGCTCTCCGGCATCCGCTCGAGCGCGCGGTAGGCACGGACGAATGCGTCTTGCACGATCTCCTCGGCGTCTTCGCGGTTTCCAGCCATGCGCTGCGCAAAGGCGCGAAGCTTTGCCTGATATTCGAGAACTATGCGCTCGAAATCGCCGATGCTCACCGCGGCGGTCACGATGCGCTGCTCGTACGGACGAGCGCCTGCGCCCAGCCCACTGGCGTGTGGATTCGCGCGTGGAGAAACCCCTCGGGATCGGGATAGACGGACTCGATTAAGTATCCGGCGCGGACTGCCGCGGTGACGGTGGGGAAGATTTGAATACCCATGCTGTTCGTTCTCCGGTTTTGGTGTTGCAGAAGGAGCTTATCGCCAGCGCGTGAATAATGTCAATGAATGACAAAATACATGGACAGACAGAAAAAAGACGTTCCGTTACCTAGCCCGGGGCACCGGGAGCGAAAGAAGGCACGAACGCGCGAGCAGCTGACCGAAGCAGCCGTGCGGCTTTTCGCGGAGCGTGGCTTCGAACAGACGAAAGTGGACGAGATCACTGCTGCAGCGGACGTCGTGCCGCGCACGTTCTTTCGCTACTTTGCGTCGAAGGACGATGCGCTCTTCGGCTGGTACGATCTGCCGCGCGACGCCACCGTCGCGGCGCTGCGAGCACGTCCCCGTGGTGAGGGCATGGTCACGGCCCTCATAGCGGCGCTCGAGGAGTCGGTGCGCGCCAGCGACGCGCAGCGGGTCATCCGGTTGACCGGCCGGGTCATCGCGAAGTCTCCTGAGCTCCAAGGGCGCCTCGACGCCGTACGCACGATCCATTGTCGCGACATTGCGAACGCACTGGCTCATCGTCTACCGCGTTCCGCAGCAGTCGTTGCGCAAATGGTAACTGCTGCGGTCACGACCGCCTACGCTTCGACCGTCGATGTGTGGGTCGCTAGCGGCGCGAGCGGGCCGATGAGCGACTACACGGCACCCGTATTGAAGCTCGCGTCGAAAATCTTTGCCTCGGTCAACGCGCAGTACGTCCTACGGTGACCCGGCGGCGCTAGCCGCCGATTTCGATCTCTGCCATTGAGGGTGCGGCGGTGCGCCGGCGCATCAAGAGTATGAGTGGGATGCAGATCAGCGAACCGGCGCCGACGAGCAAGGAAGCATCAGCATAGGAGAGGATCAGTGCTTGGCCTTGTACGAGCGCGGAAAGCTGCGCTAAAGAATGCGATTGGAGAAATGCGATAACAGGGGGCGCCTTCAGGTTAACGGCGCCGCCGAGAACGGTCGAATGGAACGCCGTGCGCCGGTCGATGACGACGTCGAGTAACGCGACCGCGACCGATCCTCCGAGCTGCACTGCCAAATTGATGAATGCTCCGGCCTTCTGCCCATCGCGCGGCGGCGTGCCGCTCAGGACTGCGACCGTGAGCGGAATGAAAAGCAAAGCGCTGCCCGCGCCGCTGAGCGCAAGGGGTATAGCGAAGGTCCAGAACGATGCCTGCAAGGTCGTGTGGAACGCTAATATGAGCAATGCCACGCCGCTGGCAATGAAGCCCGACGCCAGTAACACGCGCGCGTCGATCTTGCCGACCATTTTGACGACGAAGGGCACACAGAGCGCGAGCGGCACCGCCCGTAGAATGAAGAGCAAGCCGCTGAGTGTCGGAGTAAAACCGAGCAAGCTTTGAACGAACTGCGGCAGGACGTACGTCGAACCCAGCGATGCGCCGCCGAACGCGAGCGCGAGCAGCGACCCCGACCAGACACTTCGGTTCGCCAGCACCCGAAGATCGACGATCGGAGTTGCCGTGAACTGTAACTCGTAGACGACGAAGCCCACGAGGCTGATCACGCAGACTACGGCCATTACTGCATTGACCGGGTCTTGCAGCCAGTAATGCGGCTCGCCCTCGGTGAGCACGTATTGCATTGTGCCGAGCGCGAGCGCGAGAAGCACGACTCCGGCAACATCGACCGGCATCTTCCGCGGTTTTGTCGGATCCTTGAGCAGCAGGAACAAGACCGTAGCGGCAAAGGCTCCCGGCGCGACGTTGATGTCGAAGCACCAGTTCCACGACCAATTGTCAACCAAAATGCCGCCAAGCGCGGGGCCCAGCGCCGGACCCATGACCGCGCCGATGGTGAAGATTCCTTGGCTCACGCTGAGGCCTTCGGGTGGAAACGTATCGCGCAGAACCAGCTGCCCGGTCGCCAGCAAGCCGCCTCCGAAAGCCCCCTGAATGACGCGCCAAAACGTGAGCGTACCGAGCGAAGACGACATGCCGCACATCACCGAGGCCAGCGTAAAGCCGGCGATCGACGCGACGTAGTAATTTTTACGGCCGAACCGGTCTTGGAGCCAGGGCGTCAATGGGATTACCACGATGGCGGCGATGGTATAAGCCGTTATGACCCAGGTGGCTTCCTGCTGGCCCGCACCGACGTTGCCCTGAATCGTCGGCAGCGCGACGTTCGTGATCGTCGAGTCGAGCGTCTGCATCAAGGTGGCGGCCATCACAGCTGCCACGATCAGCATCCGCCGCGTGCCGAACTCTACGACATCTGCCCTTTGCGCATCCACGTGGACGACGAGGCGGGTTTCGGCCCTTAGTGATGCAGATTCGAGGTAAGCGTGAACGAGGAGCGGCGGGCGGTCTCGTTACCTCGTCGGGCCCACCGGGATAGCTTGCAGAGGACGAGGTCCTATGGCTTACGAGGTTACTAAACGGATCAAAGGACACGACTACCGTTACGTCGTGGAGAGCTACCGCGATCCGGAAACCAAGCGCCGAAAGACGAAGTGGACCTATGTCGGCGCACTCGACGGCGATGGTCTGCGAGCCCCCGTCGCCCGGACGCGCAAGCACGTGACGAAGGGCGACGTCGTAGCAGCGGTTGCAAAGTTGCTGGAGTTCCGCGACCCCGAGCACGTTACGGTGTCCGTCATCGCGAGAGAAGCCGGCATATCGCGAAGCACGTTCTACCGCTACTTTCCGGACGAGCGAAAAGTGTTTAACGCCGCGCTGCTAAAGATTTGCGACGACTTTCTGCTGTCGCTGCCCTCCCTTGATACCTCGGTGCGAACGATTGAAGAAGCGCGCGCGACATTCCGCCGGTGGTGCGAGTCGCGCTTTTCCTTGGTCGGGCGCCAGCGCGCAATCCTTCACACAATCTCACACGGTTATCGCGGCAAAATGCCGATTCGGTTTGAGCGCTCGCTGCTGGCGGTAAATGCGCTCGACTCTCTCGAGGCTTTTTTGAAAAGGCTCCAGGTCGCGGGCATCGCGGTGATACCCGATGCGGCGGGAACGTCGCGCGCCATTCTGGGGAGCCTCGTTGCTCTTAGCATGATCCCGCGCTTCATCAGCCCCGAATATGCGTACTTCGTCCCGGAGTTCGAGGATCTCCATGCGATGTTCGAACGCGTCATATTCAACATCGACCGTACTAGGTAAATGCACACATAATCATCGGCAGGTGGCTAGCTCGTAATCACAAACGCGACCGCGTCGTCCTTGCGACGAAAGTCGGCGGCGACATGGCCGAAGGCGAGCTAGGGGCGAGGCCCGCGCAATTTGCTCTTGCCTGGCTCATTGTGCGGCCCGGAATGACTCCGGCGATTGCAAGCGCGATTGTCTCACTCGACGCCGCCTCAGCACTCGAGCCGGCGTACTCATAGTCATAAACCGAAGTTTTGCTCACTTTTGCTGGCCAGACAGCGCTCACGTGGAGTGCTACGCTCGTACACCGGGCTGTCGAGGAGAAAAACATATGACAAATGCCAGAAGGGGCGGCGAGGCGGTAGCAAGTTGATATGAAAAGAGATCTTTTTATGGCGGCGGCGGCAGCTGCGGGCGTCATCGCGATTAGTCAGCCTTTGCTAGGTAGATCGGAAGCGCTAGCGAGGCGCGTGCGCGTTGACGCGAATCTGGAAGCAACTGGCTGGCGCGAGTCTATATGTGAAAGTGCCGTCGTATGGCTCGATACCGAAAGCGGCATCTATTATCATAAAGGTGATCGGCGCTACGGGCGCACGAAACACGGCGCTTACGCTTGCGAAAAAGAAGCAGCTAACGCTGGTAATCGCGCGATCGTGGCTGGCCAGTAACAGCGTCGCCGAAACCCGGAGCATTTATTCTGAGATATCTCATCGCGAAGGAGAAGGTACGTTATGTCCCATCATTACTCGGGTCCAAACCTTGGGTTTCCCGGCGGGGACGCCCGCTTAAACTGTACGGATCTGTATGTGTTCCCAAAGCGTGGGGATGCCAGCAAAACGATCCTGCTGTGGAACTCGCACCCGTCCGTCGGCGTGAATCCGCCAGGCCCTACGACGACGAATCCGTTCGTGACCACCGCGTTGTATGAGGTGATGATCGACACGAATGGTGACGTAATTGCCGATATCGCCTACAGCGTGCGTTTCGCGGCGTCCAAGGCAGGGGGACTCATCGCAAGCGTTCGTCGGATTGACGGTACGAAGTCGGAGCGGACGGGCGACGAAGGGGTAGTTATCGTCGAAGGGGCGGCCGTCTCGACGGGGCGCCAGCCGACGATTACGAACGCCGGCGACTACCGCTTCTTTGCGGGTTGGCGCAGCGATCCGTTCTTTTTCGACGCGCAGGGCGCCATAAACGGTATGAAATTCACCGGCCACGACTTCTTCGCCGACAAAAATGTCGCTTCCATCGTGCTGGAAGTGCCTACTGCTGAACTCGGTTCTAAGATGAACCTCTGGGCCCGCACAATGGATGGGGCATCCGGAAGTTACACGCAGGCAGACCGAAACGCTCGGGCGTCGCAGGAACCCTTCCTGGCAGCGGACGAGAAGAGTGCATACATTACCGGTGAGCCGGTGCATGACGCACGGTTCGTCCCCGTTTTCGCGCACTCGCTGCAGCACACGGGTGGTTACACGCCGGAGGATGCGACGCGGGTGGCGGCGACCCAGTTGCCCGACGTGCTGCCGTATGAGCCGGGACGCGAAGTATCGTACCCGACCAACGGCCGGGCATTGACCGACGACGTTGAGGCATACTTCCTTCCGGTGCTCACGAATGGAAAGGTGACGGGAGACGGTCTCAAACCCCACACCGATCTGCTTGCCGAGTTTCCATACGCCGGACCGCCGCACAATGCGTGAAGTGAAAATGCGAGGAGCTTAAACCATGAGTACATTTACGACCAAAGATAAGACGCAGATTTATTACAAGGACTGGGGAATGGGGCAACCTGTCGTCTTCAGTCACGGCTGGCCACTGAACGGCGACGCTTTCGAGGACCAGATGTTCTTTCTGTCGTCGCATGGATACCGTTGTGTCGCCCATGACCGTCGCGGTCACGGTCGCTCCGACCAGCCGTGGGACGGCAACGATATGGATACCTACGCCGACGACCTTGCCGAGCTGGTGGCGGAGTTGGATCTGAGCGAGGCGGTCCACGTCGGACACTCTACCGGGGGCGGCGAGGTCGTTCGCTACATCCGCCGTCACGGTTCCAAGCGCGTCGCCAAGGCCGTGCTGATCGCTGCGGTCCCCCCCATTATGCGCAAGACGCCGGCCAATCCGGGCGGTTTGCCGATGTCCGTCTTCGATCAACTCCGGGCCGGAGTACATGCGGACCGATCGCAGTTCTTCAAGGATTTGAGCGCACCGTTCTATGGAGCGAACCGCCCCGATTCCAAGGTTTCGCAGGGCCTGCGCGACTCGTTCTGGATGCAAGGCATGCTAGCGGGATTCCCAGCGGCGTACGATTGCATCAAGGCCTTCTCGGAGACTGATTTCACGGAAGATCTCAAAGAAGTAGACGTCCCGACGTTGATTATCCAGGGGGACGACGACCAAATCGTTCCGTTTGCCGACGCCGCCCTCTTGCAAGCAAAAATGGTCAAAGGCGCGGAGCTGAAGATCTACAAGGGCGCGCCGCACGGTCTCTGTTCAACGCACAAAGATGCAGTCAACGCGGACCTCCTCGCGTTTATCGCGGCGGCGGTACCCGTGTTACAATAAACCCGATCGATCGGCGGCTGACGATGCGCAAGGTCTTCGGCATCTATGCGTTCTTGCTCGCGTTCAATGCCGTAGCCTGGGCCTTGGCTTTATGGGCCTTTTGGCCGCGTCCAATTCTGCTGGGGACGGCCGTGCTCGCGTATACGTTCGGCTTACGGCATGCGGTCGACGCCGATCACATCTCCGCTATCGACAACGTGACGCGCAAGATGATCCAAGAGCGCAAGCGCCCGGTGAGCGTCGGTTTTTACTTCTCGCTCGGGCACTCTACCGTCGTGGTGGCGCTCTCGCTTGCCATCGCGATAGGCGCCGCAGTCGTGAAGGGTCACCTGCCCGATCTGCAGCGCGCCGGCGAGCTGGTGGGGACCTCCATCTCGGCCGGCTTTCTCTTGCTGGTCGCGGCGATCAACATCGTCGTGCTCGTCGACATCGCGGCCGCGTTCCACAAGGCGCGCCGCGACCAAGTCTACGAGGATCGCACGCTCGACGCAATGCTCGACCAGCGTGGTCTCATGGGCCGATTCTTCCGGCCGCTGCTGCGAATCGTGGATTGCAGTTGGAAGATGTATCCGATTGGCGTGCTCTTCGGACTTGGTTTCGACACCGCCAGCGAAGTTGCGCTGCTCGGCATCGCTGCCGTGGAGGCCGGCAAAGGTCTGCCGGTTTTTGACATCATGCTCTTTCCCTTGCTTTTTACGGCCGGGATGTCGCTACTCGATACAACCGACGGCGTTCTGATGCTCGGCGCCTACGGTTGGGCGTTCGTCAAGCCCGTGCGAAAGCTCTATTACAATATGGTTATCACCCTCATATCGGTGCTCGTGGCGCTGGTCGTCGGCGGCATCGAAGCCGCCGGCGTCTTCGCCCATCGGCTGGCGCTCAATGGCGGAGTTTGGGATGCGATCCGCGGAGCTAACGACAACTTTGGGGTGCTGGGCTTTATCATCGTCGGCGTCTTTGCCGCGAGCTGGATCCTATCGGCCGCGGTATACAAACTGCTCGGATACGACGAGCTTACCGCAGCTTGAGCGCGCCGGCCTCATCGCAGCCGTTCGGCCTAGTCGAGGGACGGCGGAACTCGGCACGCGAACGTGTCATCGGCGTGATGAGCCGACCACCCCATCCGGATGCGTTCCTATTCGGGCGCGAGCGCGAGCTTCGCGTCATTGAGGAACGGCTCGATAGCGTGAGCGACAAAGGCGGCGCTCTGCTCATTCGAGGCGAGGCGGGAGTTGGGAAAACAGCAATTTTGGAGGCCGCAAAGCTGCTAGCAGGCTCGCGAGAAATGTCGCTGCTAGCCGCTACCGGCGTGCACTCAGAGACAAATTTGCCGTTCGCCGGTCTTTACGAGCTCCTTCGACCGATAGTCGCGCGGACCGAGCGGTTACCCGGTCCCCAACAATACGCACTTCGTGCAGCCTTTGGGCTTGCCGAAGTTCCGGCCGCCGAACTTTTCTTAATTGCATTGGGCGCACTCGACCTTTTGAGCGAGTTCGCCTCCGAGCGCGCGCTATTGGTGGTTGTCGATGACGCGCAATGGCTAGATCGATCGACCGTCAACGTTCTTGCGTTTGTTGCGCGCCGGTTGCAGTCTGAACCGATCGTGTTGCTTGTCGCAAGCCGCGATCTTCCCGAAACGCTCTTCGCGGACGTTATCCCAGAGCTGCACGTCGAGGGTCTTGACGAGATTGCATCGCGTCAGTTACTCCAGGCGAACAATCCCAATCTCTCAAGTGAGATTCGCGATCGACTGCTGCGTGAGTCGGCCGGCAATCCATTGGCGCTGGTCGAGCTGCCAAAGGCAGTCGGGCTCGAGGCATCGAGCAGTGGCGTGCTCCCGGCACATCTGCCACTCACGACGCGGCTAGAACGCGCTTTCGCTTCGCGCATCTTGGAACTGCCGCTTACGACGCGACAAGTGTTGCTGATCGCTGCGATGGATGAGGGGTCAAACCTCGCCGAAATCTTGAGCGCCGCGAGCTTGCTTAGCGGCGAGGAAGTGTCCCTCGAGGTGCTGGTGCCCGCGCTCACGGCGAGATTGATTTACGGCGATGTAGTCAGCGTTCAATTTCGACATCCGCTCGTCCGATCCGCGGTTAGCAGCACGTTTAATGTCGTCGAGCGTGCTGCCGCGCACGTTGCACTTGCAGCCGTGCTGAAAGACGATCCCGACCGCAGCGTTTGGCATCGAGCAGCCGCTACTATCGGACATGACGAAACGGTCGCGCAGGCTCTCGAATCAATAGCTACCCGCGCCTTGCAGCGCGGTGACGTGCGTGCAGCGATTCAGGCTCTCGACCGCGCCGCCGATCTCAGCGCCGATGCGATGAGGCGAGCACGGAGCCTGCTGAAGGCATCGGAGCTGGCGTTCGAAATTGGCTGGAACGACTTTGTCGCAAGCCTCCTTCAAAAAGCGGAAGTGCTGGAACTCTCGAGGCCCGACCAGGTTAGGTTGATGTGGTTCCGTGAGGCGGCGCATCGGAGCATTTCCGGCGGGGACGCCCTTAGGGAGATCGCAGACAGCATCAAAACCGACGACGACGTCGACCTCGCGCTGGATTTGCTCTCCGGCCCTGCGACGAAGGGCTGGTGGGCCGAGCCCGACGAGGATATTTGCAAGCACGTGATCGGAGCCGTCGAGCGCATGCGAGCCTCATCCGAAGACGACCCGCGATTCGTCCTCATCGTTGCCATGACCGACCCGATCGATCGCGGAGCATTCGTAATCGAGCGGCTGCACCGCTTCGCGGCAAACCCTCCCGAAGATGCGCGGACCGCACACCTCTTAGGCCTGGCGGCAATTCAAATAGGCGATTTCGATTTGGCCGAGCGTTTTTTGAGCAGTGCGATCGCCGGCCTTAGGAACGACGGCAGACTGGCTCTGTTGGCGCACATGTTGGTTCTCCGGGCATGGAGCGCGATCTTTCGCGGCAATCGCAACGTCGCTATCGCGGATGCCGAGGAGGGCACGCACCTTGCGCAAGAGACGGAGCAACCGACGTACGTTTCTCTCGCGCGAGCTGCCGCGGCGATGTCTGCGGCGTTGCGCGGCGATTACGAGTCAGCGGAGGCGCTCGCAAACGATGCGGAACGAATCGCTGCGCCTTTTGGCATTCTGCTTGCCGAAGTACAAATGGCGAGAGGGCTAAATGCGCTGGGGGCGGGACGCTACGACGATGCGTACCGCCACCTTCGCCGGATGTTCGACCCGCTGGACAGCGCTTATCATCCGATGCGGCACTGTTACTTCATCGGCGATCTCGCCGAAGCAGCGCTGCAAAGTGGACACCGCAACGAAGCCACAGCGTTACTTGCAGAGATGGAAAAGCTTGCCTGGCGCACGCCCTCGCCGCAGTTTCAACTCGCCATGCTCTACGCGCGCGCCATGCTCGCGGACGATATGGAAGCGCCCCAGCTTTTCGAAGCGGCGCTCGCCGGTGGAGCGGGAAACTCGCCTTTCACACTTGCGCGCGCACGATTGGCCTTCGGCGCGTGGCTTCGGCGAGCTCGACGTGTGAGAGAGGCGCGTCCATTATTGCAGGCTGCGATGGAGGCTTTCGACGCGCTGGGCGCTTTGCCGTGGAGCGAACGAGCGCGTCAAGAGCTCCGCGCCGCCGGCGCCTCAACTCAACGGCGGATCCCAGAGCGCCAAGAAGCGTTGACGCCCCAAGAGTTACAGATCGCGCTGATGGCCGCGGAAGGCTTAACAAACCGCGAAATCGGTCAGAAGCTGTATTTGTCGCATCGAACGATCGGATCGCATCTGTATCGAATCTACCCGAAGCTCGATATCACGTCGCGGTTTCAGCTACGCGATGCGCTGGCAAGCGAGGGAGCGGGAAGTCAAATGCAGTCATCTGACTGATGCCGGGGCGTGCTGCCGGCTCGTACCATCAGCCCATGAGCACCACCGACTCGCAATCCGAGTTAGCATCATTTCTGAAAACGCGCCGGCGGAGTATCCCGCCCGACAGCGCAACCCTTGGATCGTGGGAGCGCTTGCCGGTCAGGCGCGGGCGTCGCGTAACTCAGGAAGAAATCGCCGAAGCCGTAGGCATCAGTCGCAATTGGTATCGTCGCCTTGAGAGCGCCGACGCGCCGCGCGCATCGGCGAAGTTGCTGGACCGAATCGCCGCGGCGTTCCAGTTCACTCCCGAAGAGCGAACGAACCTTTTCGTGTTAGGCATCCCCGAGCTCGCGCAGATGCGCCCGACCTAGTCCGAAGCGCCTTAGGCAACTTCGAAGATTACTTCGAGTTCGACCGGCGCGTTAAATGGAAGGCTTGCGACGCCGTATACTAGTCGGACGGGATTCTTCGCGCTGCCAAACACATCGCGGAACAACTCGGAAGCTGCATCGGCGACCTTCGGATGCTCGACGTGATCTCCGGAGGTCGCTAGCATTACGCCGAGCCGCACAACGCGTTGAACGCGATTTAGCGATCCAAGATGCTCCTTAGCAGTGACCAGGGCGTTTAATGCGGCGAGACGCGTCGCGGCTCGGCCCTGCGTCGTGTCAAACTCGGCGCCGATGCGCCCGCGGTAGGTCACATCGCCCCCGAGCACCGGCAATGCACCGGTTAAAAAGAGTAGATTTCCTGTTTGCACCGTCTCGACGTACTCGCCGAACGGCGTCACCGGCGGAGGAAGCTCGAGCCCCAGTGAAATCAGCTCCTTGTCGGCATCGTTTGAACTTACCATGCCCGAATCTTAACACTTGCGATGACGCATTTCGGGAACTTAAAAGTGCTCATGCACACAATTAGTGACCCGACAACGGATGCGAGTCGTGCTAAGGTCGGCAAATGAACGCAAAACCAACCATCGTAATTGTCCATGGCGCTTTCGCCGACGCGTCCAGTTGGAACGGAGTCATCGAACGGTTGCAGGAGCAAGACTATGACGTCATCGCCCCGCCCAATCCGCTACGCGGCGTGCAATCCGATTCCGCCTACATCGCGAGCTTTGTCAATCAGATCGACGGGCCCGTGCTGCTCGTCGCCCATTCGTACGGAGGGGCCGTGACGAGTAATGCTGCGGCTAAAGCCTCAAACGTCGTCGGCCTCGTGTACGTCGCAGCGCTGATTCCCGAGGAAGGCGAGCGCCTCGCCGACGTGCATTCGAACGATAGCATCCTCAATCCGGTGCTTATCGAGCGTCAGTACCCGACCGGCTCCGATGGAGCAACGGCACCCGAGTACACGATCGATCCAGCCCACTTTCACAGAGCATTTGCCGCCGACGTGCCCGAAGAGCGCGCCGCACTGATGGCTGCCGATCAGCGTCCTATAGCCGGCAATGCATTCGCCGATGCTTCCGGGCCGGTCGCCTGGAAAACGCTGCCATCCTGGGCAATAATCGCTACGGAAGATGTCGGTGCCGGTAGTGACATCGTTCGCTCGATGGCGCAACGGGCTCGCGCGAAGGTCACCGAACTGCGGGGTTCACACGCAATCATGGTTTCGCAGCCACAGGCCGTGACCGACGTGATCTTGGAGGCGGCGAGATTCGTCCGCCAGCCGGCCGTTCAGACCGTTTAAGCCGAATTCGTTCTGTTATCGTGGATAGCAAAGTCGTAATAGTAACCGGCGCTTCGCAAGGTATCGGCGCCGGGCTGGTGCGCGGGTTTAGAGATCGAAACTACAGCGTCGTTGCCACCTCGAGGTCGATCAAACCGTCGAGCGATCCAGGCATCGTGACGATTGCCGGCGACATTTCGAATCCCGACGTTGGCGAACGAGTCGTGGGCGAAGCCGTTAGGCGATTTGGGAGAGTAGACTCCCTCGTAAACAACGCCGGTATATTCATCGGTAAGCCGTTCACGGATTATACGGAGGCGGATTTCGCGAACGTGATTGGCACGAATCTCGGCGGCTTCTTCCGCGTGACTCAGGCGGCGATGGCCCAAATGGCCCGTCAAAAGTCGGGGCACGTCGTCAATATCACAGCCAGCTTGGTCGATCATCCAAACTCGCAGATCCCGGCCTTCCTCGCTTCGGTGACGAAGGGTGGCCTCAACTATGCAACGACAGCGCTCGCGATCGAATATGCTTCACGTGGTATTCGCGTGAACGCAGTCGCGCCAGGAAACGTCAACACACCGATGCACCCGGCCGCGACCCACGAGGCGCTCGCGAAATTTCATCCACTCGGCCGGATGGCTCAGGTCAGCGATATCGTCGAGGCGGTGCTGTTCCTCGAGTTTGCGGAATTGGTGACCGGGGAGATTCTACACGTCGACGGCGGCCAAAACGTAGGCCATTAAGGAGAGATAATGCGACAGAAATTCAAAACTATCGCGCTTGTGACAATTGCCACGCTTGCAGCATCGGCGCTCAGCGCGATCGGCTCTGCCAAAACCGCCGGCCACCCGAGCGCTGTAAAGGATATCGTACTCGTTCACGGCGCCTTTGCGGACGGATCGAGCTGGTCGAAAGTCATTCCGCTGCTACGCGCGAGAGGATTTACCGTTACGGCCGTGCAGAATCCACTGACGTCGCTCAAGGATGACGTTGCGGCAACGAAGCGTGCCATCGATAATCAAGATGGGCGCGTCTTACTCGTCGGTCATTCCTGGGCCGGTGCCGTGATTACTCAAATAGGAACCGACCCGAAGGTGGCAGGCCTGGTCTTCGTAGCCGCCGGCGCACCGAACGCGGGACAGTCGTTTAATGAGATGTCAGAAGGATACCCGACACCCCCCGGTATTGCTCGTGTAAAGACCGATGCCGCCGGCTTCCTGTCGATGCCGCCGTCCGCAATCGCCTCGGACTTTGCGCAGGACCTACCAGCCAGCAAGACGGCCGTAATGGCGGTAACACAAGGCCCCATCGCGGCTGTCTGTTTTAGTACCAAGGTAACGGCCGCGGCCTGGGAGACGAAACCCTCATGGTTCATCGTTGCAAAGCAGGATCGCATGATCGATCCGAATCTCGAGCGGACCCTCGCCCGAAAAATCAAGGCACGAACCCTTGAGCTCGACTCCAGTCATGCGGTGATGCTTTCGCGACCGCAACAGGTTGCGGCGTTCATAGCAAACGCCGCCGCAAGCCTGTGAGCGAAACCTTATTTCACGCGCACTTGCATGGTTTTCTCGGCGGTTTGAGAGCTGGCAGGATCGCTGGCGGAGATCTTCAGGCTAATTGCCTGCAGCCCAGGCGGCGCAAAGAGCGTCACCTCTAACCTAAAGTTTCCTGCTGGGCCGGCGTCGGCGGTGCCGTTGTAGAGCCCAGTGTACGAGGGCGTGGCTCCGATCGTGACCTTGACGTGCCCGCGGCTGACCGTGTTTCCTGCGATCGTGAAGGAACGGTTGACTGCTCCGCCCGGCACTGGCTGGCTGATGGTCAAGTGTATCTCGGCCGGCCCGGACCGAATTACGTTGAAGGACCACGAGCGGTCGAAGGTTCCTCGACCGCCGCTTCGTCCGGTAACCCGCACCTTGTGCGAGCCGTAATCCAGCGGCGCCGGCGGCTTATAGGAAAAGCGCGTCGATGAAGTCGCGCTGCGATTCGTGACATTGTTACCGTCGAGGTAAATGCTCAGACTACCAGCGTCAACGTTATAGGTGAACTCGGCCGAGATCGTTGCAAAACGATCGCGCACGTTCGAGCCCGGCGAAGGTTGCTGGTTACGCAACTGCACCGATTGCCCCGGCGGTACCGGTGCGCCGAACACGGTGAACGACCACGAACGCTCGAAGCCGACGCCGCCCGCATCGTGCCCGGCCACCCGGACGTCGTGCGAGCCCAGGAGCAGCGGCGCTCGCGACGTGTAGGAGAAGCCGCTGGGCGTAATATCGCTGCGCGGTGTCACGTCGTTACCGTCGAGCCGAACGCGGACGCTGCCGGGATTGACTCGGTGCGAGAACTGGGCCGACACCGTGACGAACCCGCTTTGCACGCGTGCTCCCGGTGGCGGCTGCTGTGCGCGCAAATATACCATGCTGGCCGGCGGTGGTGGTGGTGGCGGCCGCACCGGTGGCGGAGGCACGGCCGGGCCGCCGTTCGGCATGTTGATCGTTACGACGCGCGTCGCCTGATCCCAACCGACCACCGCGCCAAATGCCTGCGCAACGAAGCGAAGCGGAACGTAGGTCGACGCGCCGATAATAAACGGCGCGACGTCCAGCGTCTGCGACTGCCCGTTAACCGTCGCCTGCGTCGAACCAATTCGCAGTTGCACCGTGGTGTTCTGTTTCGTCGCGTTGATCGTTCCGGCCGAATAGACGACCGACGCGCCCATGTGCTCAAAGACGCCACGCAGCGGAACGAAGACGCGCCCCTCGCGCACGATCGGCGCAGGACTGAGATAGAGCGCCTGCCCGTTGAGCTGCACGGTGACGGGCTGCGCAAACACCGTTTGCGGCGAGCCCGTCAAAATCAGTGTGGTGGTGATTAAGGCTGCGGCCAGCACGCGGGGAAGCGTCAAAATCACGGCCCGACCCTCCTATTCGAACCTTTGCGTTCAAGCGCCGGGCTTCCCTTTCGACCCCTCGGAGGTCGCACGGAGAGAAGGCCCTTGCCGGCACACACGGAACGCAATCTGCGAGGTGCCCAATGCGATCCTTGTTTCGTGTTACCCTCGCCGTCGCTGCGGTCGTTGTATCAACTGGTTGCAGCGGTTCGAGCATCACTCCATCGGCGCACACGTCGTCGGCGTCGTTTAGCGCCGCGTTCCCGGGTGTCCTGACGTGGCACAACGACGCCGCGCGCACCGGCCAAAACTCCCACGAGACCACGCTTACTCCCGCGAACGTGAGGCCGCGATCTTTTGGTAAGCGCTTTGCACGGCGCGTAGACGGCATGATCTACGCTCAGCCGCTCTACGTACCGCACGTGTCAGTGCCGGGCAGCGGCGTCGTCAACGTCGTCATCGTTGCCACCGAGCACGACAGCGTCTATGCTTTCGACGCTGCGGGCCGGAGCACGCGACCGCTGTGGCACACGAGCTTCATCGATCCGGCTCGCGGGATCACGACCGTCCCCTGCACCAACGCTCGGCAGCCGGAGTGCGATCCGACCATTCTGGTTCCGGAGCACGGCATCACGGGAACGCCGGTCGTAGATCCATCGACCGGCACGCTACTCGTCTACGCGAAGACGCTCCAGCGGGGAAAGTACTTCTGGCACCTCCACGCGCTCGACGTCCGAACCGGAGCGGAGCGGTCCGGGAGTCCGGTTGCGATTCGCGCCACGGCGCCCGGGTATCCGAACGTGCAGTTCGATTCCGAGCGCGGGTTCGGCAGATCCGGTCTCGCGCTCGAGGGCGGTATCGTGTACGTGTCGTTCGCTTCCAACGATGATGCGCGCGGTTGGATGATGGCGTACGACGCGCACACGCTCGCGCAGCGGTTCGTTTTCTGCGTCACCCCGACGGGCAATCTCGGGGGGATCTGGATGGCCGGCGCGGCCCCGGCGATGGATTCGGAGGGCAACCTCTACGTCACGACCGGCAACGGCTCGTTCGACGCCCATCGGGGTGGTCCAAACTACGGCATGTCGGTGCTCCGCACGACGCGCCGTTTGTCGGTAGCCGATTACTTCGCTCCATTCAACGAGCACATCGAATCGCGCCGTGACCTAGACTTCTCGTCCACTGGCGTGATGCTGCTTCCCGACACGCAAGGACCGCACGAGGCGGTGACGGCCGACAAAAAGGGCTGGATCTTTCTCGTTGACCGCGATCACCTGGGCGGGTTCAATCATGGCGAAAACAGCGTAATCGAACAACTCGATGGCAATCTCGGCGGCGGCCAGATGTACAGCGATCCCGCGTACTTCGACGGCGCGGTCTTCGAAGCGCCTCCCGGCCAAAATCTGCGGCGTTACGTTCTACACAACGGGCTTTTGTCGAAGGATCCGGTCTCCCAGAGTCGCGACTTCTTTCAGTATCCGGGATCGACGCCGTCGATCTCTTCAAACGGCGATGCGAACGGCATTGTCTGGACGCTGGCCGTGAAAGTGCCCGGGAAGTACGCCGGAGGCGGACCTCCAGCGAGGCTGCGGGCGTATGACGCTCGCAATGTTGCCGTCGAACTCTACGATAGTGGGCACGCCCCGGCGCGCGACCAAGCGGCACCCGGGATTAAGTTCTCCGTGCCGACGGTTGCTAACGGCATGGTATACTTCGGCACGCAAACCGAGCTGGAAGCATACGGCCTGCTGAAGTAGGGCGCCTGGGGTTTTCTAGAACGGGAAGTCGCTTTTCGTTAGGCCGACGTTTGTTTTTAGATCATCGACCGATTCGTCGAGGACGATCTGCGTTCCGGAATACATAATCTGCCGAATCGGCCAATGCGTATCCTTCGAAAGATAAACGATCTGGTCGCTGATGCCGTGGTTCGACGCCGGTTCGGCAACGCTGAGCTCCAAACGGTCGGTCTCGATCCCTCCGAGTTTACCGCCATCGGTCTGCGTGAGCTTTCCAGGGATGGTCCCGTAATCGTCGATGATGCGCGGCAGTAGACCATCGGGAATTGTGACGCCGCGCAGCGAGACGGCGCGCGGATCGTGCAGGTCGACTTTCAGATGGAAGCCCGAGAGGATGCCACCCAAATGGCCGCTCACCTGGTCGCCGCCAATCCATACGCCGCCCGACCCCTTTCCGTCGCCGTCGAGGATCAGCGTCTTGACGTAGTGCGGATTCATAAACGAATACTGATAGACGCGGTCTTGCGATTGCGTTCCCTTCGCTTCGTGAACGCGAAGAATGCACGTGTAGTCAGTGACGCCGGTATACGCTCGGTCGAAGGCCGCGATCGCGGGCGCTTGGTCGGCCGCGCTTGCCGCGAGGCAACTCGTGCCTACCAGCGCGCCGAACAGCGACAACGAAGCTTTAAAATTCACGGTACCTCCTCAAAAATTGCCGCTGATCGCGAGGCGGATTGCGTACTTTTGTGCATGACCAGCGGCGACGCCTGTATTATCGGTCAGAATTGTAAGAAAACCTTAAATTTAATTGCATCGCGGCAATCAGGTGATTGTCGGCTTCGACAAGCTCCACGACCGGGCCCCTTGTCAAGGCAATGCGCGGAGGAAGTAGTGTACGGTGCGACAGCTTGCGCACGTCATTGCGAGTTGGGGCGCGCGCAGGGCAACGAGGATCGTTCCGTGTCCGGTGCCCGTGATCAGGAATGCTTCGCCACGATTGGATCCAACGTGGACCGAATTCGTCAACGTAAACCAATGGTATGCGATCTTAACGATGCCCAACTTTTTGACCGGCGCCACCACGTCGGCGACCTGGCCGTCGAATAGTGGAACGACGTAGGTATCGCCGACGTGAACTTGATCGAAGGCGTGTTCCGGCGTAGCGGTGAGCACGCGGTGCCCTGCGGCAGCTAACAGGCAGGTGACAAGCAGTGCAGTCGCAGCCCAGCGTATAGAGTGAGAAAGATGTTCGTACCGCTTGCGTTTGGCGCCTGCAGTTGCGCGATCGAGAAGCACGTTAGGCCTGCAGTTCGAGCGTCGTGTAGGGCGTGACCTTTGACTGCTTCTCTCCGGCGCTCATTTCCGTTCGCGCTTTCAGCAAATTCCCTGATCGTGCCGCCGCATCTTATTTCGCATCCCATGTCGTTCCGTCTGTAAATGTGACGGCCGAGACGACGCAAGATGTGGCCGTGGTGCTCGGCAGTCGAAGGTTATGATTGATGGCGACGCCAGGACCGAATGTTCCGACGTCCTTAACCTTTGCGCCGTCGTCGAGGGTGAAGATGACCCGCGAAATCGGTTCGGTAGCAACGTCGGAGAAACGCACATGGAGCGCAGATGCGCCGCCGGCATTAGTGGGCTCGTCATTATTACTCCAGACGGCGACGGGCTTCGAGACTTCGCAACTTGCGAGTTGAATCGGTGCCGCCGAAGCGAGTCCAATCAGCGAGCTTAGGATCAGAGAAGGTAACACGTTAGCTATTCCTTTGTAAAGTTTGGTTGTGATTCTGTTACGTTTGTAGTGAGCGGTCAGTGAGCGTTGCAGTATTGCGTGCGATTTGCACGCTGCGGTATCCGAGAACGCTCAGTAACTTGCTGTCCGGTACCTTTAATGGGCCTGGTTTGTCCGCCGTGCCCGGTGCCGGCTGCGGATATGCGGTGGAAGCGGCGGTTGCGAACCGGATATTGCCATCAGTGTGCTGGACGATCTGATGGATGTGCCCGTTCAAAACGGTTACCGCATTGAAGCGACGCAGCGCCGCCAGGACGCGCGAGCCGTCTTCAGTGGTCCAGCCCCACGGCGGAAAGAGTGCGTATAACGGTACGTGAGCGAAGACGACGATTGGGGTTGAGCTCTTCTGTGCCGCCAGGTCCTTCTCGACAAAATCAATCTGCTCGGTTCCGAGCTTCCCGTCGATTTCGAAGTTGAAGACGTTGACCAGCGAGAGAAAGTGCGCGCCACCTTGGTCCCACGAGAACCATCCCTTTGGGGCGTCGCTTCGGCGAAAGGCGTCAAAGAACGCCGTCGGCGTACCGATGACGTCGTGTTCTCCGGGGAGGACGACGAGCGGAGCCTTGAGCGTGCCGAGGATTTGCTTCGCGGTATCGAATTGTGCGGGCTTGGCAAGATGGGTTACGTCGCCGGTGTGAACGACAAAGGTCGGTTGCACCGGCATCGCGTTGATCGCAGCGACGGTCTTTTGAAGCGTTCCCGCAACGTCCATATTTTCCGGACGCGCAAAGCCGATGTGGCTATCGCTGATTTGAACGAACGAAATGGCATCATCTGCAGCCAATGCTTTTTGAGCATTGAACAGGCCGCTGCTCGACAAGGACCAGGCGATCCCGGTCCCGGTCCAAGCAACGTGTTTGAGAAAGTCGTCGCGTTTCATATTTTGGGCTCCTTTACTTCGACGCAGGCAGTACGACGATGGTCGCCTTCATGTATGGATGCAGCTCGCAAAAATAGTGATAGGTGCCGGGTTTGGTAAAGACGTGCTGCCACGTGCCGGCGGTGTCGAGTCCTTCGGAATCGAACGATTTGTCGGTCGCGGTCACCGTGTGCGCTTCGTCGTCGTCGTTAACGAAGGTGACGCGGTCGCCCACGTGGATGGTCAGGGCCGGCGGATGGTACTTAAAATCTTTGATGTGGACCGTGGCAACGGCCGGAAGCAGCGGTGGAACGGCGGCGTGGGCGGCGGCGGTCAGGGCGAGGGCGAGCAACGCGCCCTGGAGAGGAGTGAAAATCTTGTTCATGTGGGTGCATATGCCGCTGCCGGCATGCACGGATGGGTCGGGCCATCCAAAACTGCCCTCGGCGGCATATCAAGGTCGTGAAACCCACGGGGCCGTATGTCAGCGATTAGATGGACGAGCTCGTCGAGGCCTTTGCCACGCGCAAGCCCTCGGGCCTCGATCAGGTATACGCGCTGTGGTCGCGTCTATTTGTCAGCGTTGCTCGCCATGTCATTTCCGATAGCGCACTCGCGGAAGACTGCGTGCACGACGCGCTCGTGCGCGTATGGCGTTCCCCCAACCGTTTTAGCGGGAACCGGGAAATGTTAAAAGCATACTTGGTTACCTGCGTGCGCAACGAGTCGCTCGGGATGGTTCGACGCGAGGGCCGAAGAGACGCACGTGAGTTGAAAGCGGCTCGCCTTGCGCCCGTAACATCGGTCGATCCCCCTGTGGTCGATCCTGTTGAGGCGCAACGGCTGCAGGGCGCCCTCGGGAGGCTTCCCGAGGAACAGCGGGCCGCGCTCACACTCGCATACTATGGAAACAAGACCCACGTCGAGATCGCGCAGGAGCTGAACGTTCCGCTGGGCACGATCAAGAGCCGCATCTCGATGGCCATGCGCAAGTTGCAGACGGACCTGGCAAGCCCCGGAGGGAGCCGCTCGTGACCGAACATCTCGGCGAAGACGCGGAACTCTACCCGCTTGGGATGCTCGACGAGGATGCGGCGCGCGACGTCGAGCGCCACATTGCGTCGTGCTCGGAATGCGCCGAGCGCGTCGGGCAAGCGCAAGCCGTCGCGGCGTCGTTAGCGGCGGCGTTGCCCCTGTCCACGCCATCTCCGGCGTTGGAGCGAAGGCTGCGTGAGTCCACGCGACCGCAGCCGACCGCCATACGCCGAGTGAACCTCTTCCCCTTCGCATTGGCGGCAGCGTTCGCACTGGCTTTTCTCGGCCTTGGGTGGCAATCGCTCGTTCTTCAGCAACGACTGAAGACCCAGGACGTCGCGCTCGTAACCATGGTTCACAGCCATTTCAACCACGTCTCGATGAGCCCGGAGTCCGCGAATCCCGTCGCAGCGAAGATCCTTTACGCGCGAGACGGCTCGTGGATTTACATCATCGCCGATAAGCCCGGTGGCTCGTTACACGCGATCGCACAGACGGAAGCGGGCGTCGCCGATCTCGGGGCTTTGGGGAGCTCCGGCGAAACGGCGACGCTGCTGGTGCATCCGCGCGACCGAATTCGGTCGATCACTCTGCAACGCGCCGGCACGGACGTCGCGTCGGCGAGACTAACGTATTAAGCGGCGTAGCTTAGAGACTTGGTGGGGTCGCTTGAGGCCCTGGCTTCGCGCCGTCTTTAACAACAAGCACGTCGCGCATCCCTTCGCTGTAGTGGAAAGCGCAGCCGATCAAGTACGTACCGGCCTTCACCAGCGTAACGGTCACGGACTTGCCGGGACTAATCGGCCCGCTCGCATAGCCGCCTTCGAGTTTGCCGTCGCCTTTTGCCGGTATCGAGAGTTTCGGACTCGGCGGAAAGACGGCCGGTGGTCCAGAGATCACTTTGACCACATTGAGCGTGTGGGTGATGCTCTTGGATAGGTTGCGAATCGTAATCTTCGTTCCCGGGGGGAACGCGAGCGACTGCGAGCGTAGCGTTTGCGTAAATCCGCCTAGCGTCGCCTTCCATACCGGCGACTTGATCGATCCGACGCCCTCGAAGGGGAGCTCTTCGCCGATGGTGTCTTTCGGGAGGGTAGCGATCATCGCCAAATCCGAGTCGACTGCGGGCAGCGAGTATGTGGCGCCATTCATTTGCGCGGTGTTGCCGGCGCCGACGTTGCCCGCTCCGCACGCAGCGAGCGCCAAAGCGACAAACGTAACAGCGACGGCGCTGAATTTCTTAGACATGAATCCTCCGACAGTGAGTGTTTTGCCGGACTCTATCGGTTTGAAATGAATAAAGTATAAAGCGCGAGAGCAAACCTCTTCCGTGGCAGCGGCGCGCTGGGGTAACCGCAGCGCCGAAGTGCTCATCGAAGAAGTCCCTGCCGGGTTTGTCGGAGCGCTTTCAGCGTGATCTTCGTAAACGTGCTTCCTTCGTGGACTTAGAGATCGGCATCAACGCCACGCGGAATAAGAAAATAGAACACGATCGCAAGGTATGCTGCGAAGCTGGCAATCGGTACGAATAACGCGAGCAACATTGCGAGGGCGTAGGTAACCCAGGCACCGAAATAGCCGCGAACGGTTTGCGCGATCGAGGATTCCACGACGTCGCCGCGGAACGCTTGCCGGCGAACGAGGTGCGCCAGCAGCAGGTTATTCGCCGACGCGCAAAACAGAAGCACGCTCCCGTAGAGAAATGTCGAGGCGCGCATCGTTGGATACGACCCGAGCGTGCTAGTTGCAAATGGAATGAACGCCGTTCCTGCGAGCAGCAATAAGTTTAACAGGACCGTTTTTCGATCGATTCGTTCCACAAGGCGAAAGAGGGCGAGATGATTCTGCCACATGAGGCCTATTACGGCGAAGCTGAGACCGTATGCGATCAGGTTCGGCCACAACCGTAACAAAGCTGACGTCAGCGCGTGATCGGAGGCAAAATGGCTGCCGGGTAGCGCGACTCCAAGGACCAACAGCGTGATCGCAAAGGCGAAGACGCCGTCCGAGAAGCTCTCAAATCGCGACTTACTCAAGCCACGTCGTCGACGTTATGACAGTTCACGTTCTTCCTGCCAGTCGACGTAGAGTAGGCGTTCGGCAAAAAGCCACGTGCCGTTGACCTTTGCGAACGTGTCGAGATAGCGAAGAGAGGCAAGCATCAGGTGTCGCTTCGCACCATGAATCGTTATGTGGTGGGCCAGGCAGTAGCTTTCCGCTGTGGCCCGGTCCTCTGAAAGCGCCGAGATCGTTGTCTGTCCAACGAAGTGCGTGGTAGCGTCGTACTGATTGAGGTTCTCAAAGATCGGGGCAAGTGCGTCACGCGTGCGAAGGTCCTGCGAGGGTATCGGGTCTTTGGCGTTCATGAACACCACAAAGTGGGTGTCCGGAGTGAATAAAGACATCTGACCTTTGGCGTCGCGTCGATCGGCGCAGTGCGCATAGGCCTCGATGAGCTCCCGGATGGCAAGGCGATCGGCAGCTTCGGCGGGCGAGATACTGACGTGCGCGCTCATAGGGGGTTTGCCTCTCTTATTTTTTACAGTGACTGCAGTTTTGGTAGATGTGTTATAATACTACAGTCACTGTAAGAATACAAGAGGATGCAGCCGTTGAACTCGGTTCGGCAACAGCGCGCCAAAATGGAGGGTCTTCGCGAACGCAAGCGCCGCACAACGCTCGTGCGCATTGCCGAGAACGGGCTGCGCCTCTTCATCAAAGACGGCTTTGAAGCAACGACGCTGGAAGCGGTTGCCACAGCGGCGGGCATCTCGGCGCGGACGCTTTTCTACTACTTCAAGACAAAGGAAGAGCTGCTTCAATACTGGCGGGACGAGAGCTTCTTTACCGCGCTCGGGCCGACGCTTACAGCCGAAGCGCGCGAGAAG
>Ga0209169_10000471_pt1 | contig 24559 bp, 16 predicted proteins | sample HubBroMetageWRM4_FD_188346 | JGI IMG/M metagenome (GOLD analysis project Ga0209169, IMG submission 188346) | Warmed soil microbial communities from the Hubbard Brook experimental Forest, New Hampshire - Hubbard Brook CCASE Soil Metagenome WRM 4... | ecosystem: Environmental > Terrestrial > Soil...
CGTTTCGAACAATGCGACGTTTCTAAGAATCTCCCGTTCGACGACGAGACCTTTGATGCAGCCTTTTCGAACGACGTTTTGTGCCATGTTCCTGGGAGACTCCAGGCACTCGTCGAGATGTTTCGCGTCTTGAAGCCATCCGGCCGGATGTTGTTCAGTGACGCCCTCGTGATTGGCGGATTGATTTCCGCCGAGGAAATCGCGACACGTAGCTCGATCGGCTTTTACTTCTACAGTCCGCCCGGCGAGAATGAACGGTTGTTAAAACAGGCAGGCTTTTCTCATGTGGTCACCACAGACACAACCGAGAATGCGGCTCGGATCTCGAAAAAATGGCACGATGCACGCCAGAAAAGAAAAGAGGAACTGGTGACGGCAGAGGGTTCCGCCAACTTCGAGGGACTCCAGCGGTTTCTGTCCTGTGTACACACGTTGAACCGCGAAAGGCGCCTGCTGAGATACCTTTATTTTGCGCGTAAGACCTCGTGAATCGATCTTACTCAGTCTCCTGCCGCCCATAATCAATATGCCTCCCCGAAGACGGATCGGCGCCCTCGATGTGGACTCGCTACGCGCTTGTCGGGCCAAACCTCGAGGCGAACCCGGCCGAACCAAATCGGGCTGCTCATTCGAACAGTCCTACTCAGTTACCAGTTGACATTCGATAAATTTCATGCTACAGTGTGTTAAAAGGTTCGGGTGCCAGCCCGGATCCACCACAAGGTCCCCGATGAACGCCCGCCTCGTCGCCCCTCCCCGACGCTTAAACCCTTTAGGATCACATCCTTGCAATCGACCGTCGCGTCGCAACACACCCGCAAATCGAGCTAAATTCTCACCTCCGCATTCGCTCGCTCTTTTCGATCTAAACCGAAAAGAATCAACACCGTACCGCGCAAACACGCGACCCCGTCCGCGGCACCCGTCAACAAGCTTCCAACAAGAGCTCACAATTTCAGCGCCTCTAACCCCCTTAGAATCACATTCTTGCACCATCTCTCAGTCCAAGCCCTTTAGAATCACATTCTTGCGCAAAAACAGGGGAGGGGGTGGTCATTACGTTAACTAGCTTCCCAGAACAGAACCACACCCTTGCCTGGGAATACCGTTTGTCGAGCCGCGCACATCTCATGAGCGCTTGGCCAAACATCAAAGCGGGAAAAGGATGGGCGACATGGGCGCGGAGAATTTGATGGTGAAGAATGCAGTGAGTTCGTGGAAGCAGACGGTCGCGCAGGTGGATAAGACGATTGCCGGCTTCGGCGATGAGGAGTTGCAACGGGAGGTGGCACCGGGGCGGAACCGGTTGTACTACCTGCTGGGGCATTTGACCGCGGTGCATGATCGGATGTTTGCCACGCTGAGGCTTGGGGACCGGTTGCACTCAGAGCTGGACGAGGAATTTATCGTGAAGGCGGACAAGACGGATCTGGATGACGAGTTACCGGCGGGCGACTTGCGACGCGCCTGGCGCGAAGTGAACGACAAGCTGACTGCTGCAATCGAAAAATTATCGCCGGAGCAGTGGCTGGAGCGGCATGACTCGGTCTCGCCGGAGGATTTTGCGAAGGAGCCGCACCGAAATCGCCTTGCCGTGTTGCTGAGCCGAACGACTCACGCCGCGATGCACGAAGGCCAGATGCGCCTCGCCCCGAAGGGCGGAAACTAGGAGGCAGATAGTTTTGTCCCCAACGCGATGACAGAGGATTCTGCTAGTGCGACTCTTGCGGAAAAAGGCGATGTCCTTTTTTCAAAATCGCTTCGGCGGCCTTCGCATCTCCGAGATTGATGTAAACAGAAGCGAGCGATGCGTAGACGGAGGCGTTGGAATCCGGATAGAAGCGCACGACGAACTCGAAATGTTGACGCGCCAACGGAAACTGATCGGTCTGGCGATAAAGTTCACCGAGCTGAAGATGACAGGCGTAACTGTAAGGATCTTTCGCCAAGCCTCTCAACAAAACTGGCTCAGCTTCTTTGGTATTCGCCGTTTTCATCCAGATCGCTCCGAGGCGACAGTATTCGGATGCAGGTGGATCGGGCATGACAGCCATACGGTTCAACTGCGTAAGCAGCGCGATTCCAAAATTGTTTCGATCCGCGGCAAATTCCATCTTGTCCATGAGCGCAGGAAGGTAATCCGGATTTCGCTGGAGGATCGCGTCGATCTGAGTTCGGGCAGAAGCGTCGTCGCCGTCGCGATGCTCGGCGACCGCGAGCCAGTGCATCGCGTCAAGTGACGAGGGATCTTTGCTAAGCGCAGATTTGAACAAGGACTCGGCATCTTTGTAGTCGCCTCGCGTGAGTGCGCGCAGCCCTTGAGCGAAATACTTCGGAGCTGAATCCGGCAGCGATTCCACGGCTTCGAAAAACTTGTCGATGGTAACTGCGTCGCCGAGATCGATCGCCGTTACAGCGCCGGCGAGCAACGCGCGCTGAACATCCGAAGAATCCAGATTCACGGGCAGCGGCCCGCCGCGGGATTCATCGATAAGTTTTTGATTTGTGTCGTAGAGATTGGAAGTCAAAACAGTCCGCGGAGCGTGATACTCCAACAATGTGCGGTCGTCGGTATTCACCGCAGCACCTTCCGACATTTTTCGCAGCGCAGCATCATCCAGCAAAAAGTAAGCCGTCAGCGCTTCCGGCTCACGCACATCCATCAATTCAAAATCATCGCGCAGCGGCTTGTTCCGCCAAAGCGAACGAAGCCGGCTGAATCCGAATTGCGTGTTGTCGCTTCGCGCCAGAAGCAGAAGATCAGGGCCCGCAGCGCGCCACAGCGTAACGTCCGCGAAGTGAGGCACAAGAGTCGCAACGACCATTTGTAGATCGGACGGAGCAAGCGAGTAGGCTTGCACCCACTGAACGAATTTGCCCCCAGGCGTAAGCGTACGCCGCGCGGCGGCGTAAAACTCATCGGTGAAGAGCGTGGCGACTCCAGCGATCCAGGGATTTGATGGCTCGGAAATAATCAGGTCGTATTTCTCGCGCGTGGTGAGAAGGAAATTTCGTGCGTCATCGAAAATGACGTGCACGCGCGGATCACGTAAAACGTCGCGGTTCAGGCTGCTGAGATATGGCGCGGCGTTAATTACAGCGGGCTCGATTTCGACGCAATCGATTTTTTCCACGTCTGGATAGCGTGCAACCGCGGACGCGGTCATTCCACTGCCGAAGCCGATGATCAGAACTCGTCGCGGCGCGGGATCGAACGCGGCGCCAAGATGTCCCAGGAGTAGCTGGGTGCGCGCGTCACCAGTGGATGCGTCCACTTTGCCGTTGATCCGCAGCGCGAAATAATTGTCGGAACGCGAGACGGCGACGGAGTCGTTGAGGCCATCCTTCGCAAAAACGAGATCGCTTGTCGCGGCGATTTCGTCGAGTGTGAGACGGCCCTGATAATCGGTGCCATAAAGGACTGTCGATAACGTAAAGAGCGAACGGTTGGCCAAGAAGGAAGACGAGCCAACAAAGATAGCGGCGGCGACGCAAAGAACGTTCAACGCTAACGGAACGATGCGACGCGTCGAAGTCGCGGCGGCCAACAAAAAATTCACTCCAGCGGCCGCTGCGATCACACGAAAACTGCCGAGAGATGGAACCAGCCAGAAACCGGCAGCCAGCGATCCAAAAATTGAGCCGACGGTGTTTGCGGCGTACGCGCGTCCGACGATCGCTGAATTTGTGTCGCTCGAGTTTGCTGTGCCGGCGAAGAGTGCAATCACCATTGGAAAAGCGAAGCCAAAAATCGTGGCGACCGGTAAAACGGTCAGTCCACTGATGACAAATTGTGCTAACAACAATCCGCCAAAGGTTCGGTTGGTAGCGCGCAGTAAGAAGGGAACGATAGGCAAGAGCCAGTGGAACGCGACCAAAGATAAAAGGGCTGCGGCGCCGATCCACGTTTGCGTTTTGGAGAAAGTGACCAGCGAGATTTTTCCGGAGCGAGCTACGAAGTATCGGAAAGACGCGCTGCCGAGGACAATTCCTGTAAGAAACACAGCCAGCATGGTTGTGAAAGCGTATGTGGAACTGCTGACAGTGATCGATAAGAGCCGCGTCCAGGCAATTTCATAGACAAAAGCTGTGCATCCAACGACGGCGAAGAAAAACAGGAGGAGCGTCAGTGTTGGTTGCGGACCCACGAGGCGAGAAGGTGTAACGGCTTCTCCATTTTTTTCTGAGTCTTTTTCTGGATTATTTTTTGAATTTTCCAGATCCTGCTGCGGACTCAATTTTTTCGGAATTTTAAGGGCGACAAGACCGGCAAGAACGTTGAGAGCTACTGCTGTGGCGATCGTTCCACGGAGACCGAGCACCGGAAGCAGGATGAATCCGGAAATCACAGTTCCAACGACAGCACCGAGAGTGTTGACCCAATAGAGTTGACTGACACCTGAGCCGAGTTCGTCGGAATTTCGCGCGACAACGCGGGCCAGGATCGGGAGCGTGCCGCCCATCAGAAAAGTGGGAACGAAGAGCACCGCGACCGCGCCGAAGAACCTGAGTGCGAGTAAAAGCGCGGACAAGCCAGCGACGTCTGGATAGAACTTGACGTAAAGCCAGCCCACACTGCGAAGTCCCACAAGCGAGAGGAATCCGCTGGCGGCGACCAGCAGTTCGATGTAGGCGTACAGCACGACCGGTTTCGCGTCGCTTCGCCAGCGGCCGATGTACGCACTTCCGGTCGCTAGACCGGCCATGAACACTGAGAGCACCGTTGCGATTGCGAAGAGAGTGTGGCCGAAGATCAAGCCCAGGGCTTTGATCCACGCGACTTGATAGATCAACCCTGACATGCCGGAGAAGAAGAAACAGGCAAGAAGGGGAATGTGATTTGCTTTAGCGGTTTTTTGTGGTTTCAAATGACGATTCGCCTTTGATTTTACCGCGAAGTGATTGACGTGAGAGATTCGCCAAGCGATTCATCACTCGATCATCCTACCTATCGGAACGTACGGATGCGGTCAATTATGTGGGAGATGCCTTGAGAGGAGACGTTGTCGCGAACGCCGCGGTTCGCTCTTCGATGCGAAATGGAATAACCGCTTCTTGTTCCGGCAAAGGTGAGCGATCGCACATGCTGGTCGAAGCTAAATGCCAATTGCGGCCGCTGCGTGGCGATTGGTTCGCTCGTCACAGAGAATTTGATAAAAGCGGCAGCACACCGCCTGTTCCGCATCGTCCTAGTGACTGGGTTTAGCTGTGAGCTCTGCGGCGCGTCGGGATGCTGCGTAGAGGTTCAGGCGCGAATAGACGCCGAAGGATTTTCCGTCGATCAACGATCCGTCGTCGAGAAAGCCCCCGCCGGGGCCTTCAGTTTCGGTCAAGATTCGGTCTGCCTCCGGTAGCGTGAGAGAAGGATACGCGACGATCAGCAGATACCCGGCTTCTGGAGCGAGCTTTGCGACATCTTCGAGAACATCTGCCTGTGCTGGATAGACAACGGGAAGTCCGTAGGTTTGGGTCGACAGGTAGAAGGCTTCGTCGATTGCGGGATCACTCATGCGGCCCGTGTCCTCTTTCGCGCATTTCGCGATTTTTTCACCGCACGCCTCTTCGAGAGCTTTCTCTAGCTTCTCGCGCGTGTTCTTTACGGCATCACTAAACACGATCTTTGGAAGTTTCTGAAAGAGCGAGTGCTTTGGATCGGTGTAATTCTCGTCATCTGCGAGCAGATGCGCCATGCCGTAGAGCGTCAATGTTCTTCCGGCGATGACGTCCATGGCATAGTGGGCGCCGATGATGATGCGATCGTTTCCGTACTCCGCCGCGCGGACCATCATTTCTGGATAGCGCTCCGGCACGAGTACTGCGAGAAGAACCGCCCCCGTATAGCCGTACGTCGTGTGTCCGCTTGGGAAAGAAGGACTGTTGGTTAGATCCATCATGGGGCCGCGGTTGTAGGCGATGTTATCTGCGGGAGTTCCGAAATAATCGCGACCGAAAATGCGCGTGAGGGTCGGTTCGGTTTGAAACGGTCTCGAGTTGCCGTATTTATCGGAGCCGGGAGAGCCAGCGGGATGGCCGTATGCGGTGCCGAACATGTCTGGGCACCTTTCGGAGTTCTTGAAGATTGAGAGAGCGTCTTCTGGAGCTAGAGTGTTGCCATCCGTGGTCGCGTTGGCGAAGAAATATTTGGCTGTAGCGGAATTGTGTGCCGTGGTTGTGTTTGCGTAGTTGATGAGATTGATGAGATCGGTGAGATCGATGGGAACGAAGTCATCGGTTTTCTCACCCGACGGCGGCGAAGAACTATTGCGGTCGATGTAGTGAAGGCGCGCGAGATAAGCTGCGCCGAGAGACGTGCCGAGACCGTCGGCGAGCTGGGCGAGGTTGGCGGTCGTCAGAGAAACATCGCGCAATGCTTGCTGTTGTTGTTCCGGGAAGGGCAGGAGAGTCGGTTGACGGATCTCGCCGGTTTGGATTCCGCCGGTGATGGCATAGTTGGCGCCTAGAGCGGCCTGCTTTGTGTAGCCGGCGTTCGGTGTCGCCAATGCCGTGACCGGGGCGAGTCCGTATAGAACGGCCAGGTCACTGGGGGGCAATTTGTCCTGTGCGGACTGCTTGGCCGGCGCGGAATGCATGGCCTGTGCGGGCAGTGTGGCTTGTGCGACTTGTGTAGGCTGTGTGCACTGTGAGCGGGCCGGTTGCGGCGGAAGCGATGCGGCGATCGACAAAATAACGAAGAGAGCTGCTGGCTTCATGCGAACCCCTTGATGATTATCGCGAATGATCATCGATCGATGAAATCGATGTGCAAATCTTGTAGGAGATTATCACTTGGTTTAGTGCGAAGCGGTTTAAAAGTCGCGACGGACACGGCAGCGCTTTTGTGGGTGGGCGCACTTGGGACGGTGAAGCGTTTTTGCGCCGCACGAAATGTTTTGGGGAGCGAATTCTCTTCGTAACAGGTTTGGGTGTCGGGGCTGCGATCAAGCCTGGGGCCCTCCACTTCGCGAGCCCACGCGTTCACAGGAAGTGAACGCGAAGAAAAAACGCGGGCTCGCCTCGGTCGGGATGACAATTTAGGTGGTGGGGTTGCGGAAAGATGCCGGCAAGATGCCGGCGCTACGGGGCCGCACGGCAAAGGCAATTTTCTGAGAGTTAGTCGTGGCGGAGGGCGACGATGGGGTCGAGGCGCATGGCGCGGCGGGCGGGGATGTAGCAGGCGGCGAGCGCTACACACGTCAGCACGAATGCGACGGCGGAGAAGGTGAGCGGGTCGGTGGCGCTGACGCCGTAGAGGATTGTGGTCATTAGGCGCGTTAAGGCTGCGGCGGCGGCGAGACCGCACAGTACGCCGAGGAGCGCGAGGCGTGCGCCTTGACCGAGGACGAGTTTGAGCACGTGGCTTGGTTGCGCGCCCAGTGCGATGCGGAGGCCGATTTCATGTGCGCGCTGGCCGGCGATGTAGGAAACCACACCGTAAATTCCGATGCTGGCGAGGACGAGCGCTAACCCAGCAAAAACCGCAAGAAGAATCATGGCGAAGCGGCGCGAGGCGAGCGAGCGTGTAACAACGGAATCCAAGGTTTCCGGCTGGTACAACGCGGCTTTGCTGTTGAACTCGCGCAAGGCGTCGCGAACGGCGCCGGCGAACGCGCTCGGCGAACCTTCGGTGCGAATCACGTAGCCAGGCATGGCCCAGGTTTTGAGTTGGTCGTCGGGCAGTTGCAATGGAGACATGTAAAACTGCGCCTGCATCGGAGCTTCGGTCGTTTCGTCGAGGCCGTATTGTTTTACGTGGCCGACCACTCCGACGATCTGGAGCGGTTGGTTGTAGACGAGGCTGAAGTTGAGCCGCTTGCCGATCGGATCCTCATTGGCGAAAAATTTCTGGGCGAAATTTTCGTCAATGACACAAACGCCGACGGAATTTGCGTCGTCCTGAGCGGTGAGGAAGCGCCCCCGGATGAGAGGGATTTTCATGACTTTGAGGTAGTCGGGACCGACGCGATACCAAAGCGCGTAAGGCATGCTGACTTCGTCCGGCGGCTTGGGTTGTCCATCGCGCCAAAAAATGAGTCCGGACTCGTGGTCGAGGGGCTTGGCACCTGTTGTCAGGGAAACGGCGGTGACGCCAGGAACAACAGCGAGCTTTTCTGTGAGCTGCCGAAGGCTGGCGCGAACTGTATTCGGATCGGCATTGCCGATGGAAGGCGGGAAGCCGACGCGGAAAGAAAAGACGTTGTGCGGATCGAAGCCGGGGTTGGCAGTCCAGAGACCGACGAGAGTGCGAATGGTGAGGCCGGCGCCGATGAGCAACACGACAGCGAGGGCCATCTCCACGATCACGAAGATGTTTTGAATTCGGTAGCGCGCGCCGCTGGAGCCGCGGCCGCCTTCCTTGAGCGTTCCGATCAAATCAGGACGCGAAGTTTTTAGCGCCGGGACGAGTCCGAAGAACACACCGGCGGCGAGGGAGATGATCAGCGTAAAGAGGAGCACGTGCGGGTCTAAGCGCACGTCATTGGCGCGCGGCAAGGCACTGGGAAGCGCGGCTAACGCAGCACGCGTTCCCCAAGATGCCAAGAGCAAGCCGAGCGCGCCGCCAGCGATTGCGAGAAGCACGCTTTCGGTCAAGAGTTGGCGGATGACGCGGCCACGGCTGGCGCCGAGAGCTGTGCGAATGGCAAATTCGCGGCCGCGGCCAGTGGAGCGAGCGAGAAGCAAATTTGCAACGTTGACGCAGGCGATCAGCAGAACGAAGCCCACCGCAGCTAACAGCACCAGCAAGAACGGTCGAACATCGCGAACCATGACTTGCTGGAGAGGTGTGACGACAATGCCAGAGTTCTTGTTGATGTCGGGATAGGCGCCGCCGAGACTGCGCGCGACGTTGTCCATATCGGCGCGCGCTTGAGCTAGCGTGACGCCTTCCTTCATTCTTCCCACGGCGCGGATCGTGATGATGTGACGGTCATGCACCGGTGGGTCCTTCGATGCGCCAATCGTGATGTAAACGTCGCTGAGGCGAAAACCGGTGGAGGAGCAGCAGAAGTAAAAATTCTCGGGAGCGACGCCGACGACGGTGTAGTCGGTGCCGTCGAGGTTGAGCGGCTTGCCGAGAATGTCCCTCGAAGATCCGAATTTCGATTTCCAGTAGCCTCCGCTAAGTATGACGGCGGGCGGACCGCCCAATTGATCTTCGGCAGACGAGAAATTGCGGCCGAGGACTGGGTCTACGCTGAGCAGAGGAAAGAAACTGGCGGAAACCTCCATGGCGGTGACCTGTTCAGGGTCGCCCTGGCCAGTCAAATTGAAAGAGTCGCGCCGATACGCGGCGAGCGACGAAAATGTTTGATTCAAGCGCACCCAATCGAGGAAATTGGGATAAGAGCTCGAGCTTTCGCCGTAGCCGGGAAACCAGTCGGCGAGGCTGACCACTTGATCTGAATTCTGGTAGGGCAGTGGACTGAGGAGCACACCGTTAACGACGGAAAATAGAGCGGTGTTGGCGCCGATGCCGAGAGCGAGCGTGAGTAGAGCGACGGCGGTGAAGCCGGGGGATTTGTGCAACATACGCAAGGCGTAGCGGATGTCGTCCACAAACTGTTCGAACCATTCCCAGCCCCATGCGGAGCGGCTTTTTTCCTTCAGCGAAGTTACGTTGCCAAAGCGTCGGCGCGCGGTGGTGTGAGCATCGTCCGGGGCCGCGCCGGATTCGATCTGTTGCTGCTGACGCAGCTCCAGATGCAGGCGCATTTCTTCTTCGAGGTCGGTGTCGAATTGGCGGCGATGCGTCAGCATGCTGAGCCGCCTTGCGAGTTCGCGCAACCAGATCATGCGAGACTCCTTGTTCAAACCGCTTCGACGACGCGGGCGATTGCGCCGATGACGCGTTGGAAATCCGACATCTCGACGGTCAATTGTTTGCGACCCGCGACGGTCAGTTGGTAGTAGCGGGCGCGGCGGTTGCCAGATGTTGTGCCCCACTTTGCGGTGACCCAGCCCTTGATGAGCATCCGCTGTAGAGCGGGGTAGAGCGATCCTTCTTCGACTTGGAGAATGTCGTCGGACGTCTGCTGAATGGAGTTGGCGATCTCATAGCCGTGCAGTTCGCCGGAGCGCGCCAGAGTTTTCAAAATCAGCAGGTAAAGCGTGCCGGGAGGTATTTCGTCTCGGTGCAAAGTAGGCCCCTTGGCATAGTTAGACTAGGGCAGCGAGAAATCGTTAGCAGACCTTAGTTGCGGTGAGAGTGCCGGGTTGACTGCGACGGAACGTCAGGGGAGGTCCGTCGGCAGTTCGCGTGCGCGCGTGGCTAGATTTAGCGTTCGTTCTTGGCGCTCTGTGCCTGGGACCCTGGGTTGATCGAAGTGCTGCTTGTGGAGGTGGAGAGCTGAGCGTAGTAGCTTTCGCGGGTGCGGGCTTTCAGGCCGGGCTTCGCGAGATTGATTTGGAGGCGATGATACTCGTCGCTCCGGGAAGCCGCGGGCGGTTCGAAGGAGATCTCGTAGTAGGTCTGGGTGTCTGCGAGACATTTCTGAAGAAGTTCGGCGAGGTCATTGCCGGTGCTGAGAACCAGACCGCCGCTGTGAACGGCGAATACTTGAAGTCCGAGATTTGCCGGCTGGAAGTCTTTGGCGTTGCTGACGCCCTTAAGGTAGGCCTGATAGGAGAAGTCGCGGACATCGACACCGCGCGTAGCCAATGGATCGACGCTGTAGAGCGTGATGCGGGCCTGCCGGAGTTGGGTGGAGAGAGCGACCATACTTGCGAACATTTGTTGGCGCTGAAGGGAGGTGTATTCGATCGACGCGCTCGTTCCCGAGATGAGGGGCCAACCTGGCGAAATCCAGAGAACGAGCTTGCGGCCAGGGCGGGCAGACTCTTGCGCGGCGATTGTCTGGAGAGCTTTGAGAGACAACTGACGGCGTTCATGGGCAATCTCGAAGTCTGCACAGTTAGCCAGTTCGCAACCACCATGCGGCTGTCCTTGGTTCAGGGTGCGAAGGCGGATCGTTTCGTCGCTAAACGCGGCGGCCAGGGCGTTGCCGTCGGTCGTGAAATCTGGATGAACCTGGGTGCTTACTTCGGTAAAGACGGCAAAGGTCGTGGGATGTGGAAGCCGGCCGCCGTTGGCGCGGAGAATCTTGTCGACCTGGGTGCGTTCGTAGGAGACGGTTTGCGGCTTGGCGTTGACGGCATCGATGACGATGATTACTTCGGCGGGGGCTTCGCCGCGATTCACTTCGCGGAAAGAGGTGATCGACTGAGGGACGCCATTGTCGAGCACAGTGAAATCCTGCTGCGAAAGACCGGCAACGGGAGTGCCATTCTTCGGTGCGACGACGACGTCGAGAGCGATGCTGCTTGCGGATTGTTGGCTTGAGGGCGCGGCCTGCTGGGCTGAGGTTGTGGGAATCGAATACAAAGCGAGGACTAGAAGAAAGGCGACTCTTCTGGCGATGAACATGAGAGCCTCCGGTTTGAGAAAGGGCGGGGTCGAGATAACGCATCCGTTTCGTCTATAACTCGACTCACTCGATAGACGCGATCAGGCGAGACTACGTTACGCTGCGAGCCTCGTGACTGGCAATCGGCTTATGGGTTTCGTTCCCGCTGAAACCCGGGAGTTTGATTCGTCGTCATAACATAAGTAGTAAGCGAGTATGCGCGCTGGGTTCTGCGGTCTGCGCATATGTCACGGCGATTTCAGTCGAGGTCCACCGACATTTGGATTGAGGGAGTTCCACGGAATGGAGGAATCCCTGTGATGGTTGGGGTCAGGCGGGCGTCGCGCGTTGTGTTGAGGATCGTCTCGTTCGCGTTTCTAGCTGTTTTTTTTCTTTTCGTTGGATCGTCGGAGGCGCGCGCGCAGGAACCTTCTCCGACTACACAGGCTTCTCCAACACCAGAAGCGCCGCAGTCACCGCAAGCGGCTCAAGCACCGCAAGCGCCACAATCGCCACAATCGCCACAAGGCGAGCCCGAACAAAAGTCTCACGACGAAGAAATCGTTTCGCACGAGTCTGCTGCGACGTTTCAGGTGCGTGTGAACCTGGTGCTCGTGCGCGTGGTGGTTCGCGATGGCAACGGTAAAGTGGTTTCGAATCTGAAGAAGGAGGATTTTCAGCTCACAGACGAACGCAAGCCGCAGGTCATTTCGAGTTTTTCTGTGGAGACTCCGGCATCTCACGCGCCTGCGGTGGATTCCTCGGAGGCGGCTGCGGAAGGACCATCGGTAAAGGCGCCAGAGTTGCCGCAAAGGTTCGTCGCGTTACTCTTCGACGATCTTCATCTCTCGGTTCAAGACGCAATGTTTTCGCGGCAGGCTGCGGCGAAGGTTTTCGGTACGGTTGGAGCGAGCGACCGGCTTTCCGTTTTCACCACTTCAGGTCAGGTGCAACAGGACTTCACGGAGGACCGAAGGAAACTCGACGAGGCGGTGCAGCGAATTTTGCCGCATTCCCTTGCGCAGAATTCTTCCGCGGACTGTCCGCCGATGAACTTGCAAGAAGCGCATATGATCGCAGACGGAACCGACGCCGACGCGATGCGAGTGGCGATCCAGGACTATATCGCCTGTAGCGGCGCCTCGGGACCGAGCGCGACGCTGACAGCTCAGAATATTGTGTCGGCAGCAGCCGAATCCGTATTGAATCTCGCGGAAACAGAAGAACAGACTACGTATCAATCTCTGCTGGCTTTGATTCGAAGGATGAGCGTGCTACCGGGGCAGCGCGTCATCGTGATGATGTCGCCGGGATTTTTCGTGCTTCCGTCGATGTTTCAGCCGGGAGGGCAGGTGATCGACCGTGCGACGAAAGAAAATGTCGTGATCAACACGATCGATGTGCGGGGGCTGTACGTTTCCTCGGTGTATGACGCATCGAGCGTGGCGACGACTGCGTCTGTTAGTCCTCTGAAGACGCAGTACATCATGAAGGAAGAAGAATCGCACTTCACCTCGCTCGCGGATTTGGCGGATGGAACGGGAGGAGTATTTTTTCACGATCGGAACAACATCGATCAAGGGTTGCTCCAGGCTGCGGGCGAGCCGGAGGTTTCGTACGTGCTCGGGTTTACGCCACAAAATTTGAAGCTCGATGGAAAATATCACACTCTGAAAGTGAGCCTGACGAATAGTCAAAAGTGGGCACTACAGGCGCGCCGTGGGTATTTTGCGCCGCGCGGAAATTCAAATCCTGAGGCAGCGGCGAAAGAGGAGATACAGCAGGCGGTTTTTTCTCAAGAAGAGCTGCACGATTTACCTGTCGAATGCCAGACGCAATTCTTTAGGAGCGGAGATGGGGCGCGGCTCTCGGTGGTCACGCATGTGGGAACTGAAGCGATCAAGTTTCGCAAGGTGGACGGACGCAACCAGGATACGTTGACGATCACCACCGGTATTTTCGACCAGAACGGGAGAATGCTGGCCGGCTTGCAGCGCGTCGTGGAGCTGCAATTGAAAGATGCGACTCTGGAGCGCGCGAACAAAACGGGGCTGAACGTGAAGCTGAACTTCGATCTGCAACCGGGGACGTTTCTGGTACGCACCGTCGTGCGAGATTCGCAAGGGGCGCAAATGGGGGCGACGACTCGCGGCGTGGTGATTCCCTGATCGCCCTACTCTTCTGAACCAACACGTAAAATGAGCTAAAGGCCGGTGCCATGACGGTCTGACCGTGTCGATTTCGGCGGTCGTCGTTCGATGTATCTATGTGCGGAGAGAAGCAGGAAGCGCCCGCAAGTAAATCAAGACAAATAGGATTCGGAGAAGACGGTCATGCGAAAGCTCAATGTGCTGGAATTTGTATCGTTGGACGGAGTTATACAGGCCCCGGGGGGCCGCGGAAGATACCAGTGGCGGGTTTGCGTATGGCGGATGGATCGCTCCGCATTCGGACTTTGTTTCTTCGGCGGAAGTGAAGAAACAGATGGCGATGAGGCGATACCTTGACAATCTACAATCGCTGTTGTAGATAATCATGGTATGGGGAAGCCGACTGATCTTGTCCAAGGGACTCTGGACCTTTTAATTCTGAAGACGATTTCGCTGGAGCCCAAGCACGGGTGGGCGATTGCGAAACGGATCCAGCAAATTTCGGGGGAAGTTTTGCAGGTGCAGCAAGGGTCGCTGTATCCGGCGTTGCATCGACTCGAGCAACAAGCGTGGATCAAAGCGAAGTGGATGGAATCGGAAGCTGGAAGACGCGCGAAATTCTATTCGCTGACTGCCGCGGGGCGCGCGCAACTGGAGAAGGAAGCTGAGAACTGGGGCCGACTTTCGGCGGCGATCACTCTCGTGGTGCAAACAAATTGAGGTGGCCTCTTATGTTGTGGGCGCGGCGATTGTGGCTTCGATTGTTGGCGCTGGTTGATCGCAGGCGAAACGATCAGCTCTTGGATGAGGAGTTGCAATTTCATCTTGAGCAGCAGATTGCGGAAAACATCGAAGCGGGAATGAGTGAGGATGAGGCGCGTTACGCGGCGATGCGCGCGTTTGGAAATCCGACGGCGCTGAAAGAGGAGACGCGCGAAAGCTGGGGCTGGATCTGGCTGGAACAGTTCGCGCAAGATCTGCGCTATGGCGCGCGCTCTTTGGCCAAGAATCCCGGATTCACTCTTGTGGCCGTGTTTGCGATCGCTTTGGGAATTGGAGTCAACGCTGGCATTTTTTCGGTGCTGAACGGGATGGCGCTGAAGCTTTTGCCAGTTCCTGCCGCCGATCAAATCGTGAGCGTGGACCAGATGTTTTCAGGAAAGGTTCGGCGCAACGTACACGGCGAGCCGGGACTCTTTTCGTATTCCGAATTCAAAACGTATCGCGAGAACAATCGAGTTTTTTCGGGGCTGCTTGCGTACGCGCCGTTTGTGGGCGAGGTGCCGCTGGGAGGCGAAACCGCAAAGCCGGTCACGGGAGCCGTCGCGTCCTGCAACTTTTTTGACGTGCTTCAAGAGCGGCCTGCGCTGGGGCGCCCGTTTGTAGAAGGGGATTGCAGCGCCCCGGGCGGGAATCCGGTGACGGTGTTGAGCGATGAGTTGTGGCGCAGTCAATTCGCCGCGGATCCCAAGGTCGTGGGCAAGACGATTTCACTGAACCGCACGAGATTCGTCGTGATCGGAGTGGCCGCGTCCGGGTTCAGAGGGCTTGATCCCTGGCCGAGCGAATTTTGGATACCGGTGACGATGCAAAAGGCGTTGGAACCGGATCGCGATTTACTGCCGGACGACAATACAGGTTGGCTCGCGATACTGGGACGAATCTCGCCCGGCGTTTCTATGGACGAGGTGCGCGCGAATCTTGGCGTTATCGCGGCGAGGTTGGATCAGCAGTATCCGGAACGAATTACGCGGCTGGTGATTCATCGAGCGACATTTCTGGGGCGAGTCGAGGAGCGGTCTTTCGCGTTTAGCATCGGGGGCATCGTGTTGGCGGCGGTTGGGCTGGTGCTGCTGATCGCTTGCGCGAATGTGGCGAATCTTTTGCTCGCGAGAGCGTCCGCGAGGCAGAAAGAGATCACGATCCGGCGTTCGATTGGCGGAAGCCGCTGGCGAATTGTTCGGCAACTTTTGACGGAAAGCTTGTTGATCGCATTTCTAGGAGGCCTGCTCGGATCGATGATGGTGTTTTGGTCGATCGGGGGCATTGCGCATTATTTGTTGGCGCATTTGCCGCCCGAGATTCCGCAGTTGGCGTGGGATGTCAGTCCGGACCCACGCGTTTGGGCGTACGCGCTAGTGCTGACGGCTGTGACAGGGCTGGTGTTTGGCCTCGCGCCTGCCCTGCACGCGACGCGACAGGATCTGAGTACGGCGCTGAAAGGCGACACAACGACATTGCTGGGCAAGAGCGCGAGTGGGGGAAAGCTGCGCAGCGTTTTGGTGGGCGTGCAGGCGGCGGTGTGCATGGTTTTGCTCATTGCGGCGGGCTTGCTGATGCGAGGACTTTACTCCGCGCAAACGGTGGAGCCGGGTTTCCAGATGAAAGGAATTGTGCAGGCGCGATTTGATTTGTCGTCGGCGCAAGGCTACGACGCATCGCACGCGCAAACTTTTCAACGGGAATTGATGGCGCGTGTTGCGGCTCTGCCGGGCGTCGATGGAGTAGAGCAGGCGCGAGTGATGCCGCTGGGCGATCAATTTCTGGGGACGGGATTTACGCTCTCGGGAGAGACGGAAGCGCGACAGGTGGAGTTCAACGTCGTGTCGCCGGGATTTTTCGCGATGCTGGGGATGCCGATAGTGCGCGGGCGAACGTTCACGGACGCCGAGACGCGATTGGACGCTGGAGCGTTGATCGTGACGGAGTCCACGGCGCGGCGATTGTGGCCGGGAAGAGAAGCGATTGGGCAAACGCTTCGAGACGAGGATAAGAAGGAATTCCAGGTCGTCGGCGTTGTAAGAGATTCGCAGGCTTCGCACCTGGGCAAAACCGATGGGTTGTTCGTGTACATGCCCGCGGGACCGAAAGAGCAACGCACGGCGCAAATTTTGGTGCACAGCGCAAACATTGATGGCGATGCTGCGAGTATGAAGGCGATTCGAGAAGCTGCGCGAGCGCTGGATCCTGATTTGATCGTGGACGTTACGAAGATGGAAGACAACCTGGAACTGTGGCGTACGCCATCGCGAATCGTGGCGGCGCTTTCGGGTGTGCTCGGCGCGCTGGCGCTGCTACTGGCCGCGATCGGCGTGCACGGCGTCGTTTCTTACGGAGTGAGCCAGCGCATTCGCGAAATTGGTATCCGCCTGGCGCTTGGGGCGAATGGGCGCGACGTGATGAAGCTCGTGCTGCGGCAAGCAATGCGTCCGGTCGTAATCGGCGGCGCGATCGGGATTTTGGTTTCCGCGGCGGTTTCGCAGGTGCTTTCGGGCGTGCTTTACGGAATCGGTGCGCACGACCCGATGGCGTTTGTCGGCGTGCCTGTGTTTCTGGTCGCGATGGCTTGGCTTGCGAGCTACGTTCCGGCGCGACGCGCGTCCCGCCTTGACCCCATTGAGGCTTTGCGCCACGAGTGAAGAGAGCTTCGCGAAGCGGACGAAACCTACTTAATCAAAAACTACTTGGGCATCGGCAGCGACCAGACTTTGCCGGCACCGCGTTCGGTGATCCAGATGGTGTCGCCGGCGGGTTCGATGCCGGTCGGCGTGTTCAGGCCGTCCTTCAAAACTGTGAGGCTGGCTTTGTCGCCGTTCACGGTGATGGCGGAGATTTTACCGCTGCCGTTTTCGGCGACGAAAAGCTTGCCGTTGGCAGCACGCATGCCGTCGGGGCCTTTGATCGGCTGGTCGATCCAGATGTCGACGGGTGCTCCCGGTTTGCCGGAGGCGTCTACAGGAATGCGATAGAGCTTGTTGAAGACCACGTTGTTCACGTAGAGGACGCCATCGAGAAAGGTGATGCCATCGACGCCGGCGAGAGTGCGATGCTCGAGGTACAGTTCGGCGGTGGAAGCGCCAGGGGCGAGGCGGAAGATTCTGCCGGGGAAAGTGTCGGTAATGTACAGCGCTTTGTCGGGGCCGATGGCAAAGTCGTTGCAGACGTTGTTGTCACCGGGCAGATTCCAGCGGATTTTGGCGGCGCCGGTGGTGAGATCGAAGCTGCGCAGCGCGGTGTGGCGCTGGGGCGGGTTGGTATTTGGCACCGGAGTCAGTTGGCAGGTCCACAGAGTGTTGGTGGAGGCGTCGGCCAACATACCGAAGAAAAATGTGCCCGGAGGCTCTGAGCTGACGTCGATGAATTTTTCCGCGGTGGTGGAACCGGGTTTCACTCTATAAACGAACGGGGAACTGGCGCTGCCAACGATCACCACGCCGCCTGGCCCGACGGTCAGACTTTCGGGTTGCGATTTCGCGTCGCCGATCAGGATTTCGGCGCCGGCTGCGAAGACGCCTTGCACTAAGATCAGGATCAAAGCGACGGACAACGTAAGGCGTCGGAAGTGCGAAATGGACATTGTGGTGCTCCCCTGAATCGATCGTTTAATGTTGAAGGCAGGATTAAACCACGATTCTGAAGGCCGTTGCTACATCGTCGGCGCCGGGATTTGGCGGTTGAAGGTTTCCTTGTGCGTTTACGCGCTATCTATCCAATTCGAACGGCTGGCGCTACACTCGCGATATGCTGCGCAATCTCAATGGCGACGTAGTGCTCGCGCTCCGTTCCTTGCGTAAGAATCCGATTCTGTCGCTTACGGCTGTGCTGACCCTGGCGCTGGGTATCGGCGCGAACACCGCAATCTTCACTCTGCTTTATGGGCTGGTGCTGCGGAGCCTGCCGACTCCGCAGGCTTGGCAGCTTGTCAAAATTGGCATCGCTTCGGCGGCTCAGCCTGACAACGAACAAGATGGCTCGTTCATCCCGTATCGGATGATCCAGGCGTACGAGGCTCAGCAGACCTCATTCCGGGAACTTTCGAAGTGGAATGGCCAAGATGTGCTGATGACGGACGACAACGGCACGATCCGCGACTACTTCGCCGTGGTGGTGAGCGGTAATGCGTTTGACTTGCTGCGCATTCAACCTTATGTAGGCCGGCTCATCGCGCCGTACGACGATGTGCACGGCGGTCCGCGGAGCGGGTGGCCGGTCGTTTTGAGCTACGGTTTCTGGGGAGAGCGCTACGGCCGGTCGCCGGATATCATCGGAACTCAACTTAAAATCCTGGATTTCAACTCGCACAAGGAAATCACGGCGACGATCGTCGGCGTTACGCCGCCAGATTTTCACGGCGTGCAGCCGGGCATGGAGCCAAAGATATATTTGCCGTTCCAGATGGTGGACGCACTCGCCGGCAGAGCCATACTGGAAGACACAGAAGAAGTGTATGGCGCGTCGGCGATTGGCATCCTCAAGCCAGGCGTCACCATGCAGAGGGCTCTGGCCGAAGCGGCCGCGATGCAAAAGGATCTCTTTGCCCGCTACATCCCGCCGAAATACCAGCACATCCCGTACGTGGAGAAAGCATACTTCGTCGTGAATTCCGCGCGTGCTGGATTGCCCAGCTACGTGAGCAGCATGTACAGAAAGCCGTTGTACCTGATGCAAGGGCTTGTCGGCGTGGTGTTGCTGCTGTGCTGCGTGAATATCGGCGGATTGATGATGGCGAGAATCGCGGCGAGGCAGCGGGAGTTTGCAGTTCGGTCGGCCGTCGGGGCGTCCGCGTATCGCTTGCTGCGACAGTATCTGGTCGAGAGTTTTGTGATCGCGCTTGCGGGTAGCGCGCTCGGTGCTGCTGCGGCCTGGTTCGGAAGCGATTTTCTGCTGCGCTTTTTCCGCAACCCGATGATGTCGGAGACCGTCGACGTGCATCCGGACAAAGCGATGTTCTGGATGTCGATGTTGTTCGCGGTTGTTACGACATTGTTGTTTGGCACGCTGCCGGGATGGCGGGCGGCACGCACGGATCCGGGTTTGCTTTTGAAATCCAGAACGGGGATGGGCGGGCGGCGACAGATTGCTGGACGGATGTTTGTCCCGGTCCAAGTAGGACTGTCGCTGGTGTTGGTTGTGGTCGCGACACTGCTGTCGCAAAGCGTGGTGAAGCTGCGGTCTGAGAAGACGGGTTTTGACCTCGACCATGTAACCATCCAAACGTCACCGATGCACACGCTTGGGCTAAAGGGAGAGAAGAAGCTCGACCTTTATCAGCGCATGGTGGACCGACTGGAACAGATGCCGATGATGAATTCGGCGACGGCGGTTTCTCAAACGCCGATGACCGGAGAAAAGGTGGCAGGCGATTTTCTGGCAGTTTCGAACGGCGCGAATCCGCCCGAAGACTCGCAAATGGCTTTCAACGATGTGGGGCCGGGTTATTTCCGGACGATTCAGACGAGCATCATTGCCGGGCGCGATTTTGAAAAGAGCGATCGCGCGCTGGACGTGTGCATTCTGAATCAGTCGGCGGCCAATTTCTTTTTCCCAGGCCAGTTTCCGATCGGACAGTATGTGCGGAGTCGCAAGAACTCGGATTTCGAGGATGAAATTACGTGCCGCGTCGTTGGGTTGGCGCAGGACGCCAAGTTTTTCGATTTACGCCAGGCGCCGCCGAGAACGATTTACCTGCCGCTGTCCTTGCAACGCATCGACAGGCTCGGCAATCTCGTTTTTCTGATGAACACGCCGAAGAAGTCGCAGGCGATCGATGCGTTTCGCACCACGGCGCAGGAGATCATGCCCACGATTCCGCTGGTGCTTTTCGTCACATTGCGGGAACAGATGGATGCGGCGCTGGGGAGCCAGGAACTGATCACATTGCTGGCGAACTTTTTCGGGTTGCTGGCGCTGTTGCTCAGCGCGCTGGGCTTGTACGGACTGCTTTCGGCGGGGCTGGCGCAGCGAACGAGTGAGATCGGAGTGCGCGTTGCGCTGGGCGCGTCGCGCGGCACGGTGCTGCGTATGATTTTGGGAGAAGCGATCGGCCTGCTCGTGTGGGGATTGGCGTTGGGCGGGCTCGCACTCTTTTTCACGACGCGGTTTGTGGTGACGATGCTCTACGGAGTTACCGCGCACGATCCGATCACGTTGGCGGCGGTTGTGGCGACATTGGCACTGGTCACCGTCGCGGCGGCGGCGATTCCGGCGTTTCGCGCGGCTTCGATCAATCCAATCGACGCGCTGCGTTCCGAGTGAAGTGCTTGCAGGACTGGTACTTGTTCCGAATTCTCGGCTAAACTTCCGTAATTCCAACATGAAGCGGCATGTACTCATCTTCGGAGTGGTAGGCGGGCTGTTGATCGTCATCCTGCAGTATACGGAGTACCGGTTTGTTGTGATTGAGCATTCGGTTGAGCTTTATGGGGCGCTCGTCGCGGGGATTTTCGCGGCTTTTGGGATTTGGCTGGGGCTGCGGATTACGCGGAGGCGGGAAACGGTTCGGGAAATGGTGGTGGTGAGGGAAGTGCCGGTGCCGGTCGCCGGGGAAGGGCCCGGCGGCGAACCGTTTGCGCCGAATACGGCGCAGCAAGAGAGCCTGGGGATTACGGCAAGGGAGCTGGAAATCCTAGGTTTGGTAGCGCGTGGGCTGAGCAATCGGGAGATCGCGGCGCAACTGTTCGTGTCCGAGAACACCGTGAAGACGCACTGTTCGCGGGCGTTCGACAAGCTGGGGGCGGCGCGGCGGACGCAGGCCGTGCAGCGCGGCAAGGAACTCGGGCTGCTACCGTGACCCCCGGCGGGTACTTCGACTGAATGGGGTCACTCGAAAGCACGATTTTTGGTCCAATCCTGCAAAATCATCCGAAAGAATGACGACATCCGGCACCATTTTGGCGCAGTGTGACTCCAGTTTCAGTCGCAAAAGGAGCTTCACATGAAGAAAACAGTCCTTACTTTTGGCCTGATCGCGGGCCTGATGATCGCTGTGTTGATGAACGCCTCGCTGCTTTTGGCCAACAAGATCGGGTCTGGCCACAGCATGATGCTGGGCTACACGATCATGGTGGCGTCGTTCTTGCTGATTTATTTCGGCATACGGAGTTACCGCGACAACGAACTCGGTGGGCGGATCTCGTTTGGACGTGGGTTCGCCTGCGGAATTCTGATCACACTGATTACGACGGTGTTTTACGTAGTCGCGTGGGAGATCATTTTCTTCAACTTCATACCGCACTTTATGGATGGGTATTTCGCGGCGCAGATTCACCGGGTGCAGGCTTCCGGACTTGACCCAGAAACGATCGCTACGCGGGTGGCGGCGATCCAGCACTCGCAGCAGCTTTATCAGAATCCGTTCGTTAATGCGGCTTACACGTTCATTGAGCCGTTTCCGGTTGGACTGATCATTACGGTGGTTTCCGCAGCCGTACTTCGGCGCAAGAGTCCGGTTGAAGCGGTCGGTGCCCCGGCCCCAGTGATCACATAAATTCAAAAGGCCGGGGCGCTGCCAGTGAGGGACGAGTTTCTGGCGGCGCGCCGGCGTGAGCACTCGAAGTCTCGTTGTCGATCTCAGGGCGCGTATTTGGTGAAGACGTGGTCGCGAGTGGCTTTCGCATGACAGGGAGCGCAGGTTTTCATCGCGGCCTCGGGGCCCGGTTTGCCGTCTTTGTCGAAGTGAGCGTAACCCCAGCCGCCGGTCGAGGCGTACTTGACGGAATCCTTGACCATAAACTGGATGTTGGTGGGTGCGCCAGCAACGAACGATTGGGGATCGCCGAAGACTTTGTCATTTTCGGCGGAAGGGGAGTGCGTGTAGTGCAAAGCGGCGATGATTGAGCCGTCCGGAAAGGGAAGCTTGCCGTCGTGGAAGGCCTGGTACGCGACATCGTTGCCCAAAACAGCGCCGATGCTGTGCAGGTTGCCTTCTTCGTGGGCCACGGAGACAAACTTCCAGTCGCGATATCCCGGCGGAATTTTGATTCCGAAAATCGGGACAGCTTCGCCGCTGCCTTGCCCTGATGCAGGAGTTATCGAGACGAGAAGGCCGACGGCCGTCGCGGCTGCGAGAAGTACGAAAACGATCCCTTTCATGAGATCTCCTTTCGAATGTGTAGATCCGATTCGTCTGGCCGGCCCTGTCCCGGTGCGACACCCTGCCGCCGGGGGACCTGAATCCGACGGCAGTCGAAACAATCAGGCGTTTGATGCGTATATAAAGTGAACGATGCTCTATTTGTGTCCGATTAACCGCAGTGGCGATTCGAAGTTGGCCAAATCCTTCAGGAGGATGTCTCGTGAATAGAAGACTTTGTTGTGTGTTGGTATCAGTGTTAGCGATTCCGGCTGCGATGTTTGGGCAGGATAAAGCTGCCGCACAGAGCACAGCGCCGGCGAATCCGATCACGATTAGTGAAAAAGGCGTGTACTCGTTTATCAGCGGGGCGGTTGTGAAGGCGGCGGAGAAAATGCCGGAGGAGAATTACTCGTTCAAGCCGACGCCGGAGGTTCGGAGTTTCGGGCAACTCGTGGGGCACGTGGCGGATGCTTCGTATGGATTTTGCGCGGAAGCCCGAGGTGAAAAGAATCCAGAGAAGCAGTTCGAAAAGACAAAGACGGCGAAGGCCGATCTCGTGGCGGCGCTGAAAGAAGCGGTGGCGTATTGCAACACGACGTTCGACGGCATGACGGATGCAAAGGGCAGCGAGATGGTGAAGATGTTCACGTTTAATTTGGCGAAGCTTACGGTGCTGTCGATCAATACGGCGCACACGGATGAGCACTACGGAAACATGGTGACGTATATGCGGCTGAAGGGAATTGTGCCGCCGACGAGTGAGAATGCGCCGCCACCGGCGACGAAGTAATCAGGGGCATTCGCTGGAGTTTGCGGGCTGAGTGCGCGAGGTTATTTCAACTTCGCGTACTCGGTTTTGGCTTGAGACAGAACGGGGACGTCGGCGTCGGAATTTGTCCACGACGCGAAAAAGTTTTTGTATGCATCCTTCGCCTTTGCGCTGTCGCCTGATAGGGCGAAGGCGCGACCCAATCCCAAATGGGCGAGCGGGCCGATCGGCTCGTTTCCGACAGCGCCGGCATGATCGAGAATTTTCTGAAATTCAGCGGCGGCAGAGGCGCCTTGCTTCGCGGCCAGGTACGCTTCGCCGCGTAGATATATTGGATACAAACCGAACGTGAAGACATCGTTCAGTTGGCCCAATTCGTAGGGAGCAGCCGGCTCCAGCGCCGCGACGGCCTTTGCGGCATCCCCGCTTCGAAGCGCAAGGGCGGCATGAATCATGGGCAGGTACTCCGTTTGCACGATCGTGTCTTCGGGGAAGCGCTTGGCGAGGTCGTCCGCCAACTGGGTGGATTGGGGCGAGTCGCCGGCGAGCGCGAGAGCAATTGCGGCGAAGGACTCCACTCGTTTGCCTTTGGACAGCTTGAGGGCGGCTTGGGCCTGCTGCTTCGCGAATGGCGCGTTACCTGCCAGCGCTTCTCGGATCGCGGAATGTGCCAGATATTCGGCGGGCATTTCGGTTTCTTTCGCGCGGAGAGCGGAGTCGACGGCGGCTCGCGTCAATTCTCTCGACTGCGCGAATTTTCCGTAGGACGCGGCGCTTTCGGACTCCAGGAAAAGCATCTGATCTTCGATTCCGGGAATGCCTTTGGAGCGAGCGGCTTCTTTCTCCATCGCCGGCTGATCGCGTTGAAGGAAATTCACGCAATAGAGAATCTGTGTAAGCCAAGGCGACTCCAGATTCCTGGCATGCGCTTTCTGGACAGTCGTTTTGACTTCATCGAGATGGTCGAGCCATAGCTGTGAATAGGCCACGCTCACCAGGTTGTTCGCGCTTTCGGGAGCGAGATCGACAGAGAGGTTCGCAGCGGCAAGAGCCTTTTCGTACAGGCCGGTCGTTGCGGCGATGTACCAAAGAAAGAGCTGCGGCTCGTCGTCGCGCGGGTAAGTACGCGCCCACAATTCGAGAGAACTGCGCGCGGTCTCGAGATTTCCGGTAACGACAATCTCGTAGAACGAGGTAATGGAAAATTTCTCGCTTTCGCTGGTGCGGTCTCTGAGTTCGTAAGCTTTGTGCATCGCTTCGGCGGCTCGAGTGAGTTCCCCCTGGGGTTGGTAGGAAGAGGCCAGCCTTTGATAGGCCATGGCGAAGTTCGGGTCGAGGGTGATCGCCCGCTGAAAAAAAGGTATGGCGGCAACGTAGTCGTTGG
>Ga0209169_10000472_pt1 | contig 24527 bp, 19 predicted proteins | sample HubBroMetageWRM4_FD_188346 | JGI IMG/M metagenome (GOLD analysis project Ga0209169, IMG submission 188346) | Warmed soil microbial communities from the Hubbard Brook experimental Forest, New Hampshire - Hubbard Brook CCASE Soil Metagenome WRM 4... | ecosystem: Environmental > Terrestrial > Soil...
GTTATTTACTTTTAGTATTCCCTGCGCGAACGTGTCGAGCGGATGACATTGGACGCGCTCGATGTGACCGGCTTGCCATTCGCCTTCACGACGGACGTCGAGGACATCGGCCGGACTCAAGCTTCCGTCGCGCAGTTTCTGGTTCAGTTCCTGAGGAGAAATTTGCGTCGTCTTCGCCATCGGCAGCCCAGCCTTTTGCCACGCTGCCACACCGCCGGCCAGGTAACCACGCAAATCTTCGATGCCGACTCGAGCCAGGCGCAATCGAGCTTCCTCGATCTGCTCGTTGGTATCACCCACCAGAACGGGCTTGGAGTGTATGCCTAGGATGCCTCCCGCCCATGACGCGAATTGTCCTGAGAGCGCAATATTGATGGAGCCGGGTATGTGTCCTGCTGCGAAGGCGTCGCCGGGACGAACGTCGAGCAGGTTGGCATTTTGCCGCAACAGTACCTCGACCTCGGCTGGAGAAAGTGCGGGTAGCGAGGGCAATTCCGTGAGGGTGGGTGCGCCTGAGCGATTAATCTCGGCATCCTCGAGAAAATAGTCGGGACGAGTGGGAAGATTGGTCGTCAACTGGGCGATGAATTCTTCGCGGCTCTTTATCTGCAAGGCATAGTTGGTGAGGCGCTCGGTCCCGATGGTGGAGGAGCGCTCTGCCCGCATGGCACGTCCGCAGAGTGATCCGGCGCCATGCGCGGGATACACCATCACCGCATCGGGCAGCGCCAGCAACTTTTTGTGCAGACTGTCGTAGAGCAAACCTGCTAGCTCCTTTGGGGTGTGCGTCTTCGCCAGATCCGGGCGTCCAACATCGCCGATAAATAATGTATCGCCGGTCAGGACGGCGCTGGGCTGAACTGAATCGGCGCCAGTCGATTTTTCTTCATCCGTAATCACCAGGCAAATGCTCTCTGGCGTGTGGCCGGGCGTTTCCAGGGCGCGAACTCTCACCGCTCCTATCTTCACTTCAGAGCTATCGGTCAGCGGAACGTGCGGGAATCCGGCATTGGCCTGCGCTCCGATGTAGATCTTTGCTCCGGTGCGGGCGGCTAGTTCTTTGTGTCCAGAAACGAAGTCGGCGTGGAGATGGGTTTCGAAGATGTGGCGGATTTTGAGATTCTGCTCTGAGGCCGCCTGGAGATAAATGTCCACGTCACGCTGCGGGTCGATTACGGCGGCTTCGCCCTCGGAGCCGATCATGTAGGAGGCGTGGGAGAGACAGGTCAGATAAAACTGTTCAAAATACATATCCAGGCTCCGGGCGGGGAGGGTTCTGCTGCTATTTTCGGATTGGTCGCTTTCAGACTGTCGTTTTTAGATTATCACTATCGCCCGCAGGCCGCCGATACGGTAATGGCGTTCGAGAGTACAGGACCAAATGTAGTTCAGAAGTTCTTGCACGGAGTTGGCGCAACCATGAAAAAAGTATCTTGAGAGCGGTTTTTAAGCTGTTGACGGGTCGGTGGTTAAGCGATGCACCGGCTGCGTACTCCTTTTGTAACTTGGAGTTGCAGCGGTCCGGGCCTACAGTCGATGGAACCCGGTTTCGCGGTTTTCGGCCCCCGGCGTGCATCGAAGTATTTGAAGGGTCTGTGATTCGCGGGCTTTCCGCGTAGGATTTATGAACGCGAACTGAGTGACGTACAGGGAATAGGGTAATGGCGAAGCGCAACCAATCCGGGATGGCAGCAGAATTCGCACTCTTCTTTTTTGTGATCGCTGCGGTGCTGAGCATGTCCGTATTGGGATGCGCCCAGAGCAGTCCATACGTGATGGCTGTTTCCAACAGCGCCACGGCTCTTCCTACGGCGGCCGCCACTGGCGACGATGCGGACGAACCCATTCTCACCATCAAGAAGCGGGTGGATGAAGTCAACGTGCTGTTCATCGCTACCGATCGGCGCGGCAAGTTTGTGCGCAATTTGAACCAGAGCGATTTCTCAATTTTTGACGATCACAAGCCGGTGCAGTCGATTCTCAACTTCCGGCGTGAGACTGATCTACCCATCGAACTCGGCCTGCTCATGGACGTCAGCGGCTCGGTACAGGGACGCTTCGCGTTTGAAAAAGATGCAGCCACCGGATTTCTGCAGCACATCATTCGTCCCGGCTATGATCGTGCGTTCGTTGTGGGGTTCAACCGAGACAGCCACATGACGCAGGATTTCACCGACCAAGTACCATTGCTCGCGGCCGGAGTGCAGCGACTGACGAATGGCGGCGGCACGGCGCTCTATGACGCAATTTACAAGGCGTGCAAGGAGAAGTTGCTGCGCGAAAATTCGGACCATCCCATTCGAAAAGCCATCGTCGTACTCAGTGACGGCGAGGACAATCAGAGCGAAACCACGCGCGCCCAGGCAATTGAAATGGCGCAGCGCGCGGAGGTTCTTATCTACGCTATCTCCACCGACGACAGCGGCCTGATTCTACGCGGTGACAAGGTCCTTGAGGACCTGGCATCCGCCACCGGCGGACGCGCCTTCTTCCCATATAAGATGAAGGACATCACGCGCTCGTTCGCCGCGATTGAAGACGAACTGCGCAGCCAGTACGCGGTTTCCTACAAACCCTCCGATTTCGACACCGATGGACGCTACCACTCGATCGAGATCACGTCCCTGAAGAAAGATCTGCAAGTGCGCGCGCGGCGTGGATACTACGCTCCTCGGCAGTAGGGCAACAAGACCTTCCGTTTAATCTCCCATTAACCTCCAAAGACCCAGCTCAGACTCCGCTGAGGACTGGCATAAATGTCAGTATGCGCGGGGGAGCTTCTGGCCTAGATTGCATTGAGGGACATCTGAAGGACATTTGAGTGTCGGGGTTTGGCGCGAACCGGCGACCGAGGAGTGGGTGATGAGAAGGGACAACACAAACGCGGCCTACGGGGTGTATAGCGAGGATGTGCAGGTCAACGATGTAGTGCACGTACTCAATGACATGGGCTTTGACAATGAAGACATCTGCCTGATGCTCGCCCGCACGCACCCCATTTCCAATGTCGTGCGCGAGGCGGCCTTTCGGAGCACTGATCGAGAGGCTTCAGCGGTGGCGGCGGCTTTGATTGAGTGGCTTTCCGAATTCGGCGCCGTCGTGATTCGGAGGTTTGGTTTCTTCATTCGTTCGCAGCCGTTTCGCCGCGCGCTGGTGACTAGCAGAGAGGCTCCCGCACTTTGCGGAAATTTTGAAACGCTTATGGATCTGGGCTTCCCAAGGAACGATGCTGAGCGACTGGAAGGCCAGTTGTGCGAGGCCGGGGCTCTGGTTTATGTGGCGTGTTCCGAGAGCGCCCAGGCGCGGTGCGCCAGCGAGATGCTGCAACGGATCGGGGCGCAGGAAGCGGCTGAATTGAAACTGATGTCGGAGTCTGAAACGGCGGCCTGAGGCCTATTGGCTCTGCTCTAGAGCGCCCTTGATGGCGATCAGGGATTTCTGGAGAGACGAGACTGTTTTCCCCACCGCTACCTTGCGGACGATGGATCCTTTCATACCCGTCAGACCAGCCTGCTCTGATGCTTCTACCTTGACCAGATAAAAGCCGTTCTTTTGCGAATCGTCTTTCTGCGAATCGTCGGTGCCGCGGATACAGAGGGTGAGGTCGAGCGCGGTCTCGAAATAGTGGCTTGAGTAGAGCTGCTTTTCGGCAATTACATAGGCCGGTTGCTCGGGGCCAGTTCCGTGCAGGGTCACCACGTGAACGATTCGCAGGGTGGGCTTCAGACCGAACTTGACCTTGTCCCAATAGAAGGAGTTTTCTACGTTCGGCGGCTTCGCTTCGGGATAGGACAGGAGGTAGTTGTAGAAATCAGGAAGGGCCTTGGCCAATGCGCTGCTGTGGCTGAGCATGTATTTGAATTGGTCGGCGACGTTGGTCTGTTCACGCTTGTCGTTGTAGACCGCGCCCAGGATCCGGTTACCCTCTTTCTGATAGGTGAGCAAGCGCTGCAGGGCCAGCTTCTGGATGAATTGGTTTACCTGGTCGGCGGCGTCGGCGGCAGACCAATTAATGGATTTATGAAGTTCTTCCATGGTGCTGGCGGGCAACTGAATCTGGCAATTGCCGGACTTGCAATTCTTCAAGGCTTTTATGTCATCGCTATCGAGTGAAAAACCCTTCAGGTCGGAAATCTGCGGCGGAGCGCTGAATGGTTCGATTGCGAGATATTCAGGAATTTTGCGAAGACGATCGAAATCGTCGGCGAACTTGACGTAGCTTTCCGGGGGCGCATTGACGTAGATGACGCCGAGCACGAAAATCTCAGCCGGGGTTCGAGAGGTCAAGGTCTTGGCTATGGCCTCACCCCGGCGGATGGCGGCGATCTGGTCCGAACTTAGTCCGCCGGTTTCTTTGAAATAACTTTGCAGTTCGGCAGCCGCCTGGGCGCCGCTGAACGCGGCAGACCCCGCGATTAATGCAACTAGCACAGTAAGCAGCGCGGCAGATCGCACGACATTATGCATGACAGCACCTCGATAAAAAGCGTCTGAGTTCTCCGACACGTTCCAGCCAGCCCCGGGTTATGTATCCGCCAGAGCGCCGTCTTCGACTTCGAGTTCGGAGTCGCTTGAGAATCGCTCGATGAATTTCTTCAATGTAAGGGTCAACGGAACGGCAAGAATCGCGCCCGCTGGGCCGAGCAGGAAGCCCCAAAACATGAGCGACACCATCATTTCGAGGAATGAGATTTCCACGCCCTTCTTCATGAGGATCGGTGTGAGTCCGTAGTCGGTCAGCATTTGGGTCACGATCAAAGCGCCAGCCACCAGGAGGGCTTTTTCCCAACCCAACATGAGCAGCGCCAGTAGAGTCGGAGGTATGAGGGCCAGGATGAAACCCACATTCGGGATGAAGTGGAGGAAGAAATACAACGCGCACCAGAGGACCGGGGAGTCCACGCGAAAAGCAACCAGCACTGCAAGGTTGGCGATGGCGGTGATGAGACCCAACTCAGCTGAAATAGCTATGTAGCGCTGCACCCCCGCGCCATAGTAGGCGAGCTTCTCGGCCAGCGGTCTCCGCTTGGTCCCGGCCTCCTCCACCATCTCGATGAGGAAGATAAACGCCAGTATCAAGATCAGCGTGCCATCGCCCAGAAAGCCACCCGCCTCCTTGAGGGCCGTGCGGGCGAATTCCAAGAATCGCTCTGATGTGGATAAACTGGCGGCTGAACTGTTACCAAGGTATATGCCGTGGGTGCCGGCGAAAAGCACTAATTTTTCGTAGAAGACCATGAAACGCTCGTGATAGACGGGCAGTCTCTCCCTCATTCGCGCGACACTGTCGTACAGGAGGGTCATCGTAACCACGGTTAAGGTTCCCAACAAGCTCACGGTCAACAGCACGGTTGCGGTTTTCCTGAGGCGGAAACGACGCGTGAGCCAATGGGGCAAGGGGGCAAAGGCGTAGGCGAGCACAAGGGCCATGAGGAGGAGCACGAGCAGGTGAGACGCGGTCCTGACGAACCACATGATGATGACGATGCACGCGGCCGCTTGCAGGGTGCGGAGCATCGATGGCGATAACCGGCCGCTCATATCGGCTTCTTCATCAGCAGCGAACGGTACACGGAACGAAACGAGGGGGTAACTGGCAAATCTGACAGGCGACCGGGACTGTGACTCACGGACGAGTATCGCGCTCAGGACATCAGGTTCGGCGAGACGAATATCTTGTTGGAAAGCACGGTGTTGATAGCGAGAAGCAGATCCTGGCTCAAGCGTGATTTCACAACGTAGGCGGAGCCTCCTGCGCCCATGCCGGCGTTCACATAGTCGGAGTCTTCGTGCACAGTGAGAAAGATGATCTTGGCCTGGCATCCCGAATCGCGCAGATCGCGGGCGACGTCGATACCGCTCACGTCCGCCATGGAAATATCGAGGAGGATAATGTCGGGTCTGAGTCGGAGGTACTCCCGGACGACAGCTCTCCCGTCGGATACGGCGCCGACCACGTTATAGCTCTTCTCCTTTTCGAGCATCTTGGCAACATGGTCGAGAACAACCAGATTATCGTCGCAAAGGAGTATGGTTGTCGTTCGCACAATCGCTTCTTCGAGAGGATCGGATGGCAGCAACGTCCCCCCATATTTTGCGGTGTTGCCGCTATCGAGATGTGTACCCAAAGTCAAGTTTCAGGGCGATAATAGTTGGCCTTAGGAGCCTCGGCTACTGTCAGAATTGACGGGGGGTCGAGGGCTGGATTTGAGGCATCCTATTGGGGGCAAGTTCCTCGGTCCGGCGTGATTTCAGGATAGCCGGGACATATCCTTCCACCTTAGTGCCTTGGGACGGCTGCGACGAGATCGAGAACTCACCGCCCACGGAACGCAAGCGCTCCCTCATGCTGACGAGTCCGAGACCACGGCTATTCCCAACGTCGTCCGTATCAAATCCCGCGCCATCGTCGGTTACGCACAACAGAATCATGCCCAAGCGGCGGGTCAACTCCACCTTCACATGATGGGCCTGGCTGTGTTTACCTACATTGCGCAGCGATTCTTGCACCGTGCGGAACAGGCTGAGAGAAGTGCCTTCATCGAGGTCTTCCGGCAAGTCTCGCACCACACATTCGATTTCAATCTTGAGCTGCCGGGAAGATTCCTGGCAAAGATCGCGGACAGCCGCCGCGAGGCCGAGGTAGTGGAGCTTGGAAGGGTGCAACTGGCGAGACATGTGCTCAATATCGGTCGCGATTTCGTTGGTCAACTGCCAGAGGTCCCGCAATTCCTTTTTCTGCGAGACATCTTCATTCGACGATATGGCCTGACCTACTTCCTGGAGGCCATTCGCCAGCAGCGCCATCCGCTGGTTGATGTCGTCGTGTAATTCGCGGGCGATGCGCCTACGTTCTTCTTCCTGCGCCTCAATCAGCTTGCGGCCCACGTTAAAAAGAACCTCGCCGGCAACCTTTTGATCGGTAATATCGATACAGGAGCCGATGTAGCCGGCAAACGAATCGTCAAGGTTGAATCTCGGGACGGCTGCGTCGAGGATCCAGCGGTACTGGCCGTCATGCCGGCGCAGGCGATACTGTACCTGGAAAGGCTGGTGCGCACTGAAGGCGGTTGAAAAGGTACTCATGCACGCCGTTAAGTCTTGTGGGTGAACTCCTTCCAACCAGCCAAGTCCCAGTTCCGCAGCCAGAGGACGGCCGGTAAACTCGAGCCAGCGCTGGTTGACGTAGTCACACAACTCGTCGAGGCCGGAAGTCCAGATCATGACTGGAGCGGTGTTAGCCATTAGCCGGAAGCGCCGCTCGCTCTCGAGCAGAGCCTGTTCTGCCCGCTTGCGATCGGTTATGTCCGCAACTACTGCGAGGAAACATGGCTCACCGCCGCTTTCGATCAATTCTATGGACACTAATGCAATCAGCGTTCGGCCGTCTTTGCTGCGCCATTCACATTCCACCTCACGCAGCGAGCCCTCGGACTGCAACTTTTGTGTGAGCCTAGCCCTCTCGGCGGGATTTACCCAAAGTCCGATCTCAAGGGCGCTCTTTCCGACCACATCGGCGCGCGTATATCCCCACATTCGTTCAAAGGCTTTGTTGATGTCCAGATAACGACTGGTATTGGCACTGACCAGCGAAAGTGCCATCGGACTTTGCCGAAAAGCCTTGGAGAACCTTTCCTCAGACTTCTTCAATTCTTCTTCGGCGCGTCTCTGCTTCGTAATGTCGCGTGCGATCTTGGAAGCGCCCACGATCGTACCCGCCGCATCTCTCATGGGGGATACCGTCAACGAGACATTGATCTGCTTACCCTCTTTTGTCATTCTGACGGTCTCATAGTGTTCCACTTTCTCGCCCGCTCGTGTCTTTTGCAGAATGGTTTTCTCTTCGCCCCTGAGCTCGGGTGGAATAATCATGGCCATTGACTGGCCAATGGCATCCGCTGCACTGAATCCGAAGATGCGTTCCGCGCCTGGGTTCCAACTCATGATGATCCCGTCAAGGTTCTTGGAAATGATCGCGTCGTCGGAGGATTGCACGATCGACGCGAGCCTGAAGCGGGCCTCATCCGCCTGCCTCCGCTCGGTGATGTCCTGAACGGTGCCGCGAAGATACGTGACACGGCCGGTGGCATCGCGCACGGCTTCGCCACCGGCAGCGACCCACCTGGTGCTGCCGTCTGCACGCACGACTTCCAACTCGAGGTCTTGAACGTAACCTGTCTGCAAAGCTGCCTTAATGGTGGCGCTCAGTCTCGCAAAACTCTCGGGCGTAAAGAACCGTGAGAATTCCTTGAAGGGCGGAAGGGGCAATTTGGGATCGAGACCATGGAGGCGGTAAAGCTCTTCCGACCAGGTAACGACTTCATTCTGCGTGTCCCATTGCCAGCTACCCACGCGCGCTAGACGCTGTGCTTCGGCCAGGTCTTCGTCTTTCTGTCGCAATGTTTCCTGAGCACGCTTGCGTTTGGCGATATTGCGAAGCAATAAAACGATCAGCAGGGTCTCGACCAGCAGAAGGGCAAAAATACCGAGGATTCTCCAGCGGTAGAGTTCCCATGGAGAATACTCCGAGAAGCGGACATCGCTTCCCTCGGGGAGCTGATTCTCGGGAAACCCCCAGCGGTGCAGTTGGCGCCAGTCGACCATATAGTGCTGAAAATCGCCGGTGGTGACTGCGATCTGCTCTGGCTTTTCCCCCTTCAAGATACGGACGCCGTCATCGCCCAGCGCTCTTCCCACCTCGCCGAGGTCAGCTACGCTGCCGCCCACAACTCCTCCGCCTACGACGGAGGAGAAGGTTCCGTAGATTGGGCGGTCCGCTGCTTTAGAGATGGCTGGGAGAATGCGCGCGGGGATGAATTGTTCGCCATGAGAGTCGGTTATGAAATCGAGGAAGAGGATGATGCCGTCCGGGGACACGTGCTGCAGACGAAGTCCGAGCTCGGAGAACTGCAGATTGGTCAAGTATTGAAACTCCAGACTTGACTCATAGACACGAAACTGTTCGCTGGCTAATTTGGCGTCGAGTTTCTCGGCGTCTGAAGCACCGGAGACGACGATCACATGGGCAGTCCCTGGATTTTGCAGCAAAGCCAGCTGCAGGGTTGGCAGGTAATTCACCTCGCGGATGACGCCCGTCCTGCCTGGTTTCTGGCTGAGCCAGATGGAGGGGTCTTTAGGATCGACCACGAAGAACAAGAGGGCCGCATCGGGACACAGTTTCGCTCGCATTTGTTCGGCAAGAGCGACGGTTTCTTCGTTGATTGCAATCACCAAGTCGAAGGTCTGTCCACGGTATTTTTCGAGAAGATATGTGGCCGATGCCTTTTGGCGAGTCGCGTCCCCGAAAGATGACGCAGACTCGAGGTACTCAAAGCTGAAATGAACGGGCCGGTCGGAGCCGCTGAGAATGCGGGTCTCGGCCTGCTCGATCATGGCGTCTACGTCGGGCAAGTCTGGATCCAAGGAGGACAGGAAGAGCACTTCGACTTCCTGCCGCGTAGGGGTGGGAGGCATCGGCGCAGCGACGGCGGCTGGAATTAAGCCGAGACATACGCAGAGACCGATACCGATACAAGGGACGCAAAGCTGCGCCAGCCGGAACTTACTGGCTCCGGCACCACGACATCGCTGATTTCGCGTTGTGGACGTATCCAATACGCTTTCGTTTTGATCAAGATCGCAAACCCTGGAATAGCATACGCCACGATATGGCCGCGGCTTGTTCTTCCCTTTTTTCAGCTCTGGAAGCTGTAACCTCGTTAAATTGCGTCGTGATCCTTCATGCGCCCCGTCTATGATGGTACGGCCGAGCGCCATACGACTACTGTTAGTGTTGACAGTTCGCACTCAAGACCGCTGGCGAAGGTTACATCCAGGTTTATAAGACGCTTTCGCTCTGCATTTTGGTGACAATGAGCTTGACCAATCCGTTGACTGCTTTGTGGACGTCGGAGGGGTTCATGGTGTCCGTGATCCCGGTCCAGATTAGCTGCCCATCTGGCGGAGATGTTATATAGAGGTTGGTTTCAATGCGCACCTTCTTATTTTTCTCCACATAGCCGGGCGAGTAGACCACGGGATATAGCGTCCCGTAGTAACCATAGAAGGTGTTGTAGTAGGGATAGGGCACGACATACGGGACGCCGGGGATGTACCTAGTGGTATCTTCCACCTTGAGCAGGCGTGAAACCACCACGGCTTCGATGTTGTTGGCCTGGATCTGCTCTCGCAGGTAGTTCAGGTCGAGCGTGGTTCCTTGAGGCCGGAGTAAAATGGAGTTTCCGGGAACAGCGTCGTAACCTGCGTTCGCGAGCTGCGAGGCCAATGCGTCCTCGAAATCGACGCGGACCGTCGTCCTATCACTGAGGCCCAGGGCCAGCACGCGATGAAATTTCTTCTCGGAGGAATAGGCGGGACTTCTCCAACTCATGACCAGCTTGCTGGACCTGGCGAAAACCAGGACTGCTGGGGCTACAATCAGGGCAATCATCAAGAACTTGCGCTTCACGTTTGGACCTTCGTCTTTCTTGGCACTTGGAGTGGAGAAGACAAGAATCGGCACTAATCTTACTCGCCTTTGAGAATGGGTGACGGGAATGCGATGATGAACTGTCAAAAGTGCCAGTCGCAGCACTTTGCCCTAATTGTAAAAATGACGACGTATCAAATTAGGAGGACGCTCGTGAAAAGATACCCACTCTACTTATTCTTGATGATGATGCTGCCTGGCGCGGGATTTGCCCAGCAACCGGCACCCGCCCCGGCGCACGCGATGGCGGCGAAGACGCCTTCCGCAGAAGCGATCTGGGCTGATCTGATGGAAGGCAACAAGAGGTTCGTCAACGACAAGACGGATACCATCGACTTGGTCGCTTTGCGTCAAAGGTTGGCAAACGGACAGGCACCTAAGGTGGCGGTGCTCGCCTGCTCCGACAGCCGGGTTGCGCCGGAGATTCTGTTCGACAAGAGCCTGGGCGAGCTTTTTGTTGTCAGGTCGGCCGGGAACATCGCTGGGGCCCTTGGAGTGGCCAGCCTCGAGTATGCGGTTGAACACCTGGGATCGACCGTTCTGGTGGTGCTGGGACACGATAAGTGCGGCGCAGTCACGGCTGCCTGCTCCGGTGAAAAGATGCCGACGCCGAATCTGCAGGCCATGGTAGACAAGATTTCACCGGCCGTGACGCGGGCGAAAACGCACGCCAAAGATGATGAACTGGTTCATGCGGCGATCCTGGAAAACGTTGACCAAAGCGCGAAAGACGTACTGGCCAGCAGCGAAGTGCTGCAGCATTTCCTGCATGACGGCAAGCTGACGGTGTTCGAAGCGGTTCAGGAACTAGGCACGGGCAAAGTGGTGCTGTTACGGACAATCTCCGGGCACGAATAGTCGAGCAGTCGGAATCCGTGGTTAATCAAGGAGCTTGCCTCTGCAAACGCCTCGGACCTAGTGGGCGCGCAGAGACTGGGAGAGGCTCAGCAAATTTTGCGGCTGCACGCGGATGATACCTCCACGTGGGCTGTCAATATCGGCTATGAGGAAGAACGAGACTGACACAGCCAGCGGCAAAACTATAAACAGGACGTTGGTTCGATGTGCGCCATAGCCGATTAACAGGTTGCAACCGATGGCGATGACCACCAACAAGGACCAGGCCTCAAATGGAATTCGGTTCCACCAAGCGGCCTGCGTATAGCCCTGTGAATTCAACACATCGTTCATACCGGAGGCCACGAGGGAGAACACGGGCGTCGGTTGGGCCGCAGCGCGAGCCTGAACGACGGACCACAGGTCGCTCTGCAATCGAGCGGTGTCGCTATCGATCTGCCGGAGCTGTTGCTTATCACGGGTGATATAGAACAGCACACGCTGATCGAGATAGCTCTTCAGTAGCTCACGCACTCTTGCCGCATCCGCGGCAGGCAGCAAATCGGCGCGGACGTACTCGGTTCCGATCGCGTTAGCCTCCGCCTCTTCGTAGTTCTTGCGCTGGTCGTAGCGGTTGATGGCCATCGAAAAGGAAAATCCAATAAGGAGGCTCAGCAAGGTCATGGCAGCGCCCTCGACGACCCCAAGGTCTCCGCGCTCGGATTCTTCCAACGGCCCCCGCCTGTTGCGGAGGAAGCCGCCGGCAAGTGACGAGAGCCATAGAGCGATAAAAGATAATACGAAGAGTAGAGCGGGGTAGTCGACGATACTGTTCATAGGGCATAGCCGTCGACAGCCTCAGTGAGAAAATCGTCGGCGGGACGATTGTTTCACAATTCGCGTGGCTGCAGACGACGGCTTAGTAAATTCGCCGCAAGTTCTCCCTGGCCTATACCCGGCATCACTGTACGACGGTCCAAGTGGGATCGGGATCGAACTCGGTCATCGCGGCCGCCGCTTCCGCTGTCGTCTTCCCCAGGTCTTTCTGGAGCAACACGCCATCCTGGTTGATGATGAATGTCATGATTCCTGAATTGCCGTACTGCGCCGGATAAGCGACGAAGGCGAAACCGCCGGACATCTGGCCGTCGACCAGGTAGTCCTTTGCACCGCCGGGCGTGTGACTGCCTTGGCGCTTCAGCATATGGAAGTAGTAGCCATGAAATGGCACGTGCGCGTCCGGTTTTACGGTATATCCTTCGTCGGTTGCGAAGGCCGCCAGGGGCCCGAGCGGGCTCTTGGGCTGACCTTCTGGCGACTGCCAGTACAGACCGTTCTGCTTGCCCGCGTCACTGATGAACTTTATAGCAAAGAGGTGGGTGCTTCCGTCTGCGTGAGTCTGCGCATAGTACTCTTCCTGCGCGTCGGCTAGAGCTCCGCAAACCTCCATGACGGCCAGTTCATTCCGGCCTACACGGCGCGCCAGAATTTCGTCTCTTCCGGCAGCTGCATCGAAAAACCATTGGCCGTTAGCATTCTTCTTCAGCGGGATGGGGAATGCAAAATTGTCCGCGCCGATCAACAGGACCTGGGAGCCATCGGGCATTTTGCGCCAGCGGTGCATGACGCCATAGGCTGCCACGAATGCGTCCACCGTGGTCTTGTCTTGTACGGGATCGCCAGAGGAGATGACGTCCTTCGAGTCCGGGCCGAAGACTGCCAGCACCGCGTTTTGATCCCCTGACTTCGCCGCCGCCAGTAGCCCGTTGCCGGCATCATCGGGTGACGCAAACATTTTGGCCTCAGGTTTCTCGGCCTTGTTGCAGGCGGCAAGAATCATGATTAGCGCTAGAGGCGCCAGAAACATGAACCGGGTCGTAATCGCGATTACGCGGGTTGTGCGCGACATATCCATCCTCCGAAACTTCCGTTATAAGAAATTCAACAACAGGTCAGACTTGATTTCGTTGCCGGCTGTCTCGCCTGGCCTTACCTGCGACCCCAGCCACCACCGCCGCCCCTGCTTGCCGAACCACGAGCGCTCTCCGACCTCGACCCCCAACCACCGCCACTGCTCCCACTGAAGGCCGATGAGCCCCCGCTCTTTTCCTGCGATCCCCAGCCGGATGCGCTGGATTTCTGGGCACTGTTCGAATAACTTGAGGTGGATTTGTTCGAACTACCGCCCGTCTGGTTCCAACCGTTCCCAGTGTTCTTGTAGGTGTTGCCGTTCGCGGTCGCATACTTGTCGCCGTTCGCGGTCTGACCAACCGCGGCGCTGTTGCCGTATTTACCCGACGCTCCATAAGCCGAAGCACCGTTTGTGGTGTGCACCTGACCTGTCGTTCCGTTAGCGGTCGTTTGATGCTGGCCGTATGCAGTGGTGCCATTTTTCGAAACCGACGAGGCTCCATAGCTGCCGTAGGCGTTCGAACCTTGGACAGTCGAGGCAGAAGCCCCCGTCCTTGGGTTGTAGGCTTGACCGGCACTGACGCTGCCGTAGCCGTTGGAGACGGTGCCGCCACGTGCGTAAGTTCCGGTGGATGGGTTATAGCCGTTGCTGACATGAGCGCTGCCGTAGGGTCCATAGGCAGACGCACTGGAACCGTAGTACCCGCCGTGCCAGGCGCTGTTTCCGTAGTACGCGCCGCCGTGATAAACGACTGTGGTGCTGTGCCAGCCACAATTCCAGCTGCTGTATCCCCACGCGCAGCAACCGCTGCTCATCATCGCGCCTACTGCGATACCGACTCCAAAGGCAATCACTGCAGTGGCCGCGACGGGAGGCGCGACGTAGGCGGGAACTACGTATGGATAGCCGTAAATAACTGCGGGGTTATAGACGGGAACGTAGACCACCTGCGGATTCGCGGGCTGAATGATGATGGTTTGTGGCGATTGTTGGGTGACAACAATCTGCGAGCTTGATTTCAGGTTGCCGGCAGCGAGAGCTTTCGCACGCAACACCTGGACGGCTGCCATGACATCGGCGGCCTGGGTGTGATATGCCTCTCCCAGCGACGACGTCCAGCTCAGGTTCGTGGCCAGGTTGCCGAGCACTGAGGGGAATTGGGTAAGAGCCTTCACGGCGGGATCCCATGGCTGCCCATCAACCGCCTGCATGAGAGTATTTCCGGTGAGCGAGCTGTTCTGCTGAAGCCAGCTGGCGGCGGCAGCAATCTGGTCGGGGAAGGTCGCTGCCCCCAGAATCTGCGCCACCAGGGAATCGGGGTAGAGCGCAATTGGAGCGACTAGCGCCTGCAACTCATCGGCGGTCAGGGGCACACCTTGTCCTGAATACGGGGCGGTACCTGCGTCCTGAGCTCCGGCCGATGGCATGGTTCCGATTACCATCAGGAAGGAAAGCGTCATTGCCAAAAGCTGTTTCGTGAAAGTCCTGATCATTTTTCTCTCCCCACGTTTTTCTTTCCATGCAAGAAGGCGTGTCAAGCCTGGCCGCCGCCAGGGGCAAGCATCGGCAAATTCCAATTGCGTCAGATCTATGCTCGGCGCAGGGCTCGCATTTGGCTACTGTCAGTTTTGACAGACCAGTTCAAGAAATGTCCATCCCGGGGCTTAAGGAATACGGTTGCTAACCTAGCAGCAAACTACGAGACGCCATTCGTTGGGCACACCTGTCAGAACTAACGGGTTGCAGACTGCCGACAGGCCACTAGACTCGGATGCTGAGAGCAAGAAAATCATGAGAGAGCCTCCGAGGACCGTTTCCCGGCCTCTGGCAGTTTCACATCAAACTCCGCGGTCGCGAATTCGCTGTATTTGTGTGGCGCAGATCTCGCACTGGAAGCGATGGTCAAAAATAGCACTCGCGGTTGGTTTCATTCTTGGCTCGTATATTTCCATGCGGGCGGACACGGTTCAATTCCTGCCGGAAGTCGACGCCTACCTCAAGGTTACCCAGATATTTCGCGTTTACTACCAAAACAAAGACGACCGGGACGGCGGTGACTCCACCCAGTTTACGACTGGGCCGAGCCTCGAGTTGTATATGAAGCCCCTGCTCAAGCTGAAGAGAATCACAAGCTTCGATCCGGACGATTCAAAAAACAGAGCGCTGGTGTTCGAAGCTGGATATCGATATATAGTTGCTCCGGATAAGCCCACCGACAACCGCTTCGTGACCGCTGTAACTTCCCACATCCCGCTGACGGGAAAGCTTCTGATCACGGACCGAAGCCGCGCGGACCTGGACTGGAAGCCCAAGTTCGAATGGCGGTATCGCAACAAACTGACAGTTGAACGAACCTTCGTGATCCATGCCTATCATTTAATCCCCTATATTGCCTTCGAGCCGTACTACGAGAGCCAGTACGACAAATGGAGCACTACGACTGAGTTTGCGGGTTGCCTGCTTCCGGTAGGAAAGCATGTGGAGTTCAATCCCTACTATGAGCATGAGAACGACACGGGCGGCAAGAAGAACAAGCAAGAAAACTATATCGGTCTTATGGTTAACTTTTTCTTTTCGGTGGAGAAGAAACCACCGGCCAGTCAATGACGCGGGCTTACGCTTCCGTTCCCGGCCGCGGCTCCAGGTCGAGGTACTTGATGAGTACCACCTCGTTGCCCTGTTCGTTGAAAACGAGCTGGTCGACGAGCCGCTGGGCGAGGAGAACGCCAAAGCCTCCGGGACGCATGCCGAGTGCCTCGCGGTATTCGACGTGGCGCAACTGATCGTCTTCTGGGTTGGCGATGGCGGCGTGGGGAATTTCGTCCAGGGTAAAACCTTCGCCGGGATCGCTAATGCGGCACTTCACCATGTGACGGGCGCGTATGTAGGAAATCTCAACTTGCTCATCGGGGTCGAGGCGTCCGCCGTGCTCGATGGCGTTGATCAGCATCTCGCGAGAAGCCATACTCACCGCGGTTTTTTCAGGGTCAGGCAGTTCGGCGATCTCGTCTAGAAACTGGAGTACCCGATCTGCGGTTTTAAGGTCACAGCGAACGAGGAGGCAGATCCACTCCGGCGTGGCCGAAATGACTTCGATGCCGTCATCCCAGCAAGGTTCCTCGATGGCGTGGCGGACCATAACGGCCAGCGCATCGAGTGAGAATGGCCGGGAGAAATAGCTGAATGCGTGCTCGCGCATGGAACTGATTACATCCGCAGGCGTACCTTCGTCGGCCAGAATAATCAGGCGCGAATGCGGACGGATGCGCCGGATCTTGCGAAGCAGTTCGATGTCTTCTCTTCCGGAGGTCTTCTCGCTGGTAAGGATCAGATCGAAGCCCTTCCTTTGAGCTATCAGCAGGGCAGTGGCGTTGTCGGCTGTGCGCTGGATCGCCCAGGAACCGGGTTCGAGGATCTCCCGCAGCCGTTCTTCAACCTGCGGGTCTCCGCCTACCACTAGTGCAGCGCGAACCGGGAAGGGGCGCATTTCGATATTTGCAAGGGCATTCATTTTGGAAGCCTCCCTAATCTCGCGTTACCTCAACATTTAGACGCCCGGCGAAGTGTCGCAAACTGGCAGAAGTTACAGTTTGCCTGACCGCTGTCGCGCTGTATCCGTTAATGATGTCTGAGGATGCTGGCGGCTCACGCGATACAACCCTACCCATTGATGTGATTGCCACTCCATTTGTCCGCTTTGCCAAGCTGGAGGCGGCCGGCGGTATTCTGCTGCTCGCCGGTACGATGGCGGCCTTGTTCTGGGCCAACTCGCGCTGGGAAGCGAGCTATCACGATTTGTGGGACACAAAGGTAGTGATTGGATTTGGGCGCGTGTTTCTTTCTGAAAGCCGGCATGAGTGGATCAACGACGGACTCATGTCTATTTTCTTCTTTCTGGTGGGGCTTGAGATCAAGCGCGAGGTTTTGATCGGGGAATTGTCGTCACTCCGGCAAGCTGCCTTCCCATTCATCGCCGCTCTTGGCGGAACGATTGTTCCAGCACTAGTGTTTATCCTAGTTGCTCACGGCACCGACGCTGAAAAAGGCTGGGGGATTCCTATGGCGACCGACATTGCATTCGCCCTGGGCGTGCTCGCCTTGCTCGGAAATCGTGTCCCGGTGTCGCTTAAGATCTTCGTCACCGCGCTCGCCATTGTCGACGACATTATTGCGGTGCTGGTGATCGCGGTTTTCTATACGGCGGAGATCCACCTCATCAGCCTGGCTGCTGGGCTCATTTTGGTGGCTCTCTCTTTCGGGGTAAATTTGCTGGGAGTTCGCAAGCCGGCCGTATATGCCGTGATTGGTATTTGCGTCTGGTTCGCGATGCTGAAATCGGGCGTTCACGCCACCGTGGCAGGGGTTCTGCTGGCGTTTACGATTCCGGCTCGAACCTACCTTAATCGAGATCACTTCCTAAGCCGATGCCGAAAGATGCTGGACAGGTTCGAAACTGCTCCGCCCAATTCGCACGAAGCTCATGCGGCGATTCATACGCTGGTAGCTCAATGTGAACTGGTCGAATCGCCACTGCACCGCATCGAGCACGCCTTGCAGCCGTGGGTCAGCTTTCTCGTCATGCCGCTATTTGCGTTCGCTAATGCGGGGGTGAGGATCCGGGGGAACGTGCTGGCTGCGGTCACGCATCCCGTGAGTATTGGCGTGGCTCTTGGCTTGTTCGTGGGGAAGCCGCTAGGAATATGGCTTTTCGCCCGCCTATCGGTCACAACCGGCGCGGCAACCGCGCCGGCACAAGTGTCATGGGGAAAGATCTTTGGGGCGAGTTGGCTTTGCGGGATTGGCTTCACTATGTCGCTGTTCATCGCGACTTTGGCGTTTGGTGAAGGAGATCTGCTAACCATGTCGAAGATCGGCACTCTGGCCGCATCATTAGGAGCAGGAATCTGCGGCAGCATCTTTTTACTTCGCAGGGAAACGGCTGCTGAAACAAGCGGCGCTGAAACGGTTTAAGATGTTTCACTCAAACTTCAGATGACTAGCATTTCTGCTTCCGATGGCGCCACACCATCGCCGGGATGGTTGAGAGTGCTGCGGGCAATAGGAATCGCGGACGTGTGGCTTGCTCTCGCTCTGCTTAGTCTGTGGGCGGTGGCCGCGCTTTATGTTGATTTTCGCGTTGCGGCGCTACGCATTCCGTTGGCTGTCATTTACGTTCTTGGGATTATTGCGGTCTTGCTCAAGGTCAAGCGACGGCGTTGGGCCGCCGCATTGTGTGTTGCGGGTTTCTGTGTCGTGCTCGGGTGGTGGCTCAGTCTAAAACCGTCGAACGATGGAGATTGGCAACCTGATGTTGGTCGAACCGCCTGGGCTGAAATGGACGGGGATCGGGTGACAATCCACAATCTGCGCAACTGCGACTACCGCAGCGAAACCGATTACTCGAATTGCTGGGGCGACCGGACAGTCTATCTTTCGCAGATCCGGGGCGCTGACTTTTTCCTGACGAACTGGGGCATACCCTTTGCGAGCCATCCCATTGTCAGCTTTCAGTTTGGAGACAGCGAGCATGTCGCGTTCTCCATTGAGGCGCGCTACAAAGCTGATCAGACCTACTCGACAATTCTAGGATTCTTTCGTCAGTACGGGCTGATTTTTGTGGTGGCGGATGAGCGAGACGTGATTCGATTGCGCACCAACTACCGTAAAGATGAGGAAGTTTACATGTACCGCGTCCAGGTACAACCGGAAACCGCGCGGGCCATGTTCCTCACTTATGTCGCCTACCTGAACAAATTGAAGGATCATCCCGAGTGGTATAACGAGCTGACAAGAAACTGCACGACTACACTCGACAGACCGCTTGCTGCCGACGTCGGCAACCCACAGCCGTGGAACTACCAACTCCTATTGAACGGCACGCTGGATAAGTTGCTATACGACCGAGGACGATTGGTCACTGGCGGACTTCCCTTCCCGGAGTTGAAGCAGCGTGAGCACATCAATGCAGTAGCCCACACGGCGAACGAGTCTCCCGATTTCTCTGCGCTAATTCGAGCGGGGCGAGTCGGATTCTGACTGGTAATAGAGATTGAAAAAACTGGAGGTCGCAATGAATCGCATTGGTCCGTTTGGCACTCGCTGGAGTTCTTATTCCCATAATTCTTCCTGGTTGAGGCTGGGGATCGTTCTGCTCACGGTAATCGCGTCTTCGCTCAGCGCGATCGCTCAGAGTGGAGCACAACCTCCCAAGCGGCTGACCATCGGAGTAGCGCTCGAAGGCGGCGGTGCGCTCGGACTGGCCCACATCGGAGTGCTCCGGTGGTTTGAACAGCACCACATTCCAATCGACTACATCTCCGGAAACAGCATGGGTGGCCTGGTGGCAGGCATGTACGCGACCGGCAAGAGCCCGGACGAACTCCAAACGCTGGTCAAAGGCATGGACTGGCCGCTGGTTATTGGAGGGTCAACCCCCTACCAGGATCTCTCTTACCGCCGCAAAGAAGATGCGCGCGCGATTCCAAACAGCCTCGTCGTTGGATTCAAACATGGAGTTTCGCTCCCGTCGGGATTGAGTTCGGGACATCAAATCGGCCTGGTCATTGACCGGGAAACACTCGCATATTCGGCCGTCAAGTCGTTTGACGATCTGCCCATCCCCTTCCGCTGCGTTTCGACCGAGCTGATTTCGAAAAAGGCGCATGTATTCTCCAGCGGTCCGATTGGTCAGGCTATGCGGTCCTCCATGTCGCTGCCGGCCATCTTCGCTCCCGTCCGCGACGGAGACAACGTGTACGTGGATGGCGCGCTGGTGGACAACCTGCCTACGGATCTGGTGCGCGACATGGGGCCCGACGTGGTCATCGCGATTCATCTCCAGGTCGCTCCCACGACTGCGAATGAAATCCAGTCCCTCTTCAGTGTTCTCGGCCAGTCGATTACGGTCGGAACCTCGGAGACGGAGCTTCGCGGGATGGAGCTCGCGGACATCGTGGTCAAAGTGGATGTGCAGAAATTCACCAGCCTGGAGTTCGATAAGGCGGATGAACTCATTCAGAAGGGAACGGAAGCGGCCGAGGAGAAAGCCAAGATCTTGCAAGCTTACGAGCTCGATCAAGCCTCGTGGGACGAATATATCGCCCGTCGCAACGCGCGCAAGCAAGCGGCAGCGGGCGTTCCAAAATTTGTAAGAGTGGAGGGGACCAACCCCGACTGGGATCAAAAGATCCAGAAATTTCTTCAGCCTGTCGTGGGCAAGCCGATCGACACCAAGTCGCTGGACACTTATCTGACGCGCTTGACCGGAGTGGGCAGATTCGAGAGTGCGTCCTATGGTTTGGTCCAGAACGACGGCGAACTTGGTCTGCTGGTTACCGTCCGGGAAAAGAATTATGCGCCGCCGGTTCTGCAACCTGCGCTGGTGGTGGATGGCGAGCAGACCGATAACGTCACGTTTACGCTGGGAGGGCGATTGACGTTCCTCGATGTCGCGGGCTTTGGCTCGGAATTGCGCACGGATTTCCAATTAGGAGACACCTATGGGGTTTCCACTGAGCTGTACAAGAGATTCAGCCAGACCTCGAGGTGGTTTATCGCGCCACGCGTGAGTGCAAGCAACTCCGCGCAGTGGTTCTATTCCTATGGCAATCCCCAAGCCGATTACCGCATCGGCACAGCAACCGGCGGAGTTGACATCGGCTATGCGATAAGCCGGTTCAGCGAGGTTAGAGCCGGCTACGAAATCGGCTACCTGGATGCAAATCTGAAGCTGGGCACCGCGGTATTCCCCTCGGTAAAGGGAGAGGTCGCTGCTTCGCGATTTCGGTTCAGCACCGACCACACTGATGATCCAGTCATTCCGCGCCAGGGTTATTTGGGGGAGTTGACTTTCCACTGGACGGATACGAGCCCGGGAGCAGCGACCGCATTTCCAAATCTGGAAATGAAGACCGAGTTTTTCAAACGCATCTCCGAGCCGGCTTCTGTCTTCGTGTACGCACAGGGCGGCTCGACGCTAGGCTACGATCGCACCGGTATCCCTCAGTACTACCTTGGAGGAACGGCGGGGTTGTTTGCTTATGGCGAGAACGAGGTGCGCGGCGATCAGTTTTACCTCTTCCGCGTGGGATACCTGCATAATCTGTTCATGCTCCCGCCATTTCTCGGCACGGGCGTTTATGCGGTCACATTCTATGAGGTCGGAAAAATGTACGGCGCTCCGGACGTGAGCAGACTTCCTAATGATGTCGCGGCCGGGTTTATCGCACGGACAGCTCTGGGACCCGTGTTCATTGGCGGAAGCGTCGGAGACACAGGGCACGGCAAATGGTTCTTTTCGCTTGGGCGCGTGTTTTAGCGGACAGGTTGGTCGACTAGAAAGTATCGTTAACGATTTTGGCAACCTTCTTGGAGAAATCGTAGGTGACGCGTAGGTTTTCTCCAAAGAAGCGAACCTTGCCCTGAACATCACGATCTACGACCGTCTTTCCGGCATGGTCGGTGATGTGGACCTTCAGTGTGATCTGCGAGGATCCCGAGACGGTGGTCACTTCGCGTTTTTTCTGACTGCCTTTATTGAAGGATTGCGTAACCATGCTAAGCGTGACGAGGTCGGGGGCGCTGGCTGCGTCCTTGTCGCCGCTACGGTACACGTGCTGGAACTTTCCCGTCTTCTGAATCTGCGTGATCAGGTTCTCGTACACGGCCACGCGGAAATCCGGCGGGATGGGAACATCGCCGGGATCTATGGGCTGGATTTGGATGGAAGAAGCAGATGGCTTCTGAGTGCTTTTGGCATCGTCCGAGCTAGGAGCCGCAGGAGAGCCGGCGGCCAGAGAGAAGACACAGGTGAAGACGATAGTCAAAACGAGAACGACTGACAGTGTCGTGCGGGTGTGAGATTTCAAGATTTTTTCCACCTATTTATTTTCCGGTTCTGGCGCTAATGGAACGCTAGCTTTGGCGCCCATGGCGACGAGCTGCTTTTTGAACGGAGCTGCCATTTTCTGGGGAAGCATAAAGATCGTGCCGTGATAGCCGCCGTTGGCGTCCGTGAATTCCACGGTGAAAACGTCAACCCCGTGAGAAAACAGGCTCAGGACTCGACTGCCTCCGTAGGGGATGGCCATGGTCGCGACCTTGGCGGCACCGGTAATATCCTGCCGGCTGTCCTCATTGGTGAACATGTCGAGGATGGACGGCGCCTGCACCTGCATCGTTGCCTTATCGGTGGTGAACTGCAGCACGTTACCGACGACCGAGAGCGTCCCCGTGGCGTTGTTCTTAACGGTGTCGCCGCCGATCACGAGTTTGACGTTCGGCAGGGTCACGCTTGGAGTGGTCTGAGGCGCATCCGATGTCTGGCTGCGCGCGGGGGCTGCAAGAAATAGGAAGGGCGCGCTGATGACCAAAAGAAAGAGTCCGCGCGCCCTGAAACCCGGCTTGGTTGCTAAGTTTTGAATGCTCATCGTGTTTGTTGTTCCTCACGCGGGCGGACGGACGAACCCGCAAAATCCAGAGCCGCGCGTCAGTGTTCGACGCGCGGCCGTCCTGCTCTAAAGATGATCCTGGATACTATTGCAATGGCTGGAAGTGGGATTTCCTTCTCAACCTCGAAGCGGCCCAATTATACACTGCTCGCGACCTTGGCCCGCCTTTTGCAGACGAGGCCAAGGTCAGCTGCAAGGTTAGTTGGAGGCCGAGCCACCCCAGTTGATGACAATTCCGCTCTTGAGCCGGAAGCTGTTCTGGTTGTTGTTAAAGCTGCAGACTTGGAGTTGGCAGTCATTGCCGAAACGAGTGTACAGGTATTCGGCCTGGACGGGTCGCAGGGAGAGTTTCTTGCTCAGCTTGATGTCAAATCCCCCCCCCACAGTCATTGCGAAAGCGGTCTTGGAGTAACTGCCAGTACCGAATTCTTCAGCGCAATCACTGTTGCTGTACTTGCAGGAGAGGCTGATGCGCATCCCACCGAAGTTGAGTTCGGCAAACGGCTGAAAGGGGCTCTTGCTTCGGAAAGTGAGCCGGGGCCCGAACAAGAAGGTAAAGCCGCTCCCATCAACGTTGCTGCTAATTGGGGCGGGGATTGTTTGACCAAAATATTTGCACCCACCCAAGTCAGCCGCAATTCCGATCAAGCTAGTTACGTTATAGGCAAGTGTGCCACCGCCGCCAGCGCAGTTGAAGCTCTGGTTTACGCTTGCTACGCCAGGGATTGTGAAAGAGATGGGGGTACGGATATACATGAAGGCCGGTGATGTTTCGACCTTCGGAAAATCCTGAGCCAAGGCCAGACCGGCCGTCAGCAGAAGCAAGCCCACCAGAACGAAATATTTACGCATTTTTCTCTCCTCTTTAGATTGAGATTGATCTGAAATCAACAAAACGTTCCTCAATTAGTCCCGGGGCTTCGCTAGTTGGCGCCAATGCCCATCATGTCGCTTTGTGCGGGTATCCGTTGGCACGCTTTTCGCTTGCACTTCTGGGAGTAATTTGTCGAACACAATCCTAGAAAATCTTCTTTGCCACGTACACTAGCAAAAATGACAGTTAGGTTTAGGAGTTGGTTTCTACCGATAAATGGTAGCACGATAACCCGAGTGGAAATTGACTGCGCAGCTTCTGGCCAGTGGCTGCCGTTTCGCAACTCCTGCTCGATTGTGTAAGGTACAGTGCGCCCTCCCATCTGGGATGCGATCCCCATCACTTGCCTGCCTGGCATTTCTTCTATGATGCAAAAATTCGCATCCATGTCGATTTGATAGTGTCTCAACAAGACACTCCCGACAATCTGAAGAGGGTTTGGCTGGCCGCCCGACTGTGGTATAGTGCTCCCGATGATTCGCCGATCGCGCATTTTGATTGCGGACGACCACACTCTGATAGCCGAGTTGTGCAAGAAGCTGCTCGAAGCAGAGTTCGATGTGGTCGGAACCGTGAGCGACGGTCGCGCACTGGTGCGTGCCGCTGCCGAATTGAAGCCCGACGTGGTCGTGGTTGATGTCGCCATGCCCGTTTTGAATGGGTTGGACGCGGGGCGGCAGGTAAAGGAAATGCTACCCGCCGTCAAGCTTATCTTTTTAACCATGAATCCTGACGTCGAGGTAGCGGCTGAAGCCTTCCGGCGTGGAGCCCATGGGTATTTGCTTAAAACCTGCGCGGCCGCTGAACTGGTGCTTGCGGTTCGCGACGTGTTGCGCGGCAAATCGTATATGTCGCCGGCGCTGCCGCGGGAGGTTGTCAATTTCTTGCGGAAGCAAGACAGGAAGATGGTCTACGAAGACGAACGACTGACCCAAAGGCAGCGTGAAGTGCTGCAATTGCTTGCCG
>Ga0209169_10000474_pt1 | contig 24517 bp, 21 predicted proteins | sample HubBroMetageWRM4_FD_188346 | JGI IMG/M metagenome (GOLD analysis project Ga0209169, IMG submission 188346) | Warmed soil microbial communities from the Hubbard Brook experimental Forest, New Hampshire - Hubbard Brook CCASE Soil Metagenome WRM 4... | ecosystem: Environmental > Terrestrial > Soil...
CTGGCCGAGTACGGCGCGTTCGAGATCCTCGGGTACCAGACCTTCACCACCGAGATCTTCACCGAGTTCAACGTGTCGTTCAGCATCCCCGCGGCGTGCGCGCTCTCGCTGGTGCTGGTGCTGCTCAGCCTGCTGGTGCTGGCGGGCGAGGGCATGCTGCGCGGCCGGGGACGGGTTACCCGCGGCGGGCCGCTGGCGGCGCGGCGGATGCCGCCGCACCGGCTCGGCCGCGCCACCCTGCCGGTCCTGGCCGGTTTCGCGGCGCTGACCGCGCTGGCGCTCGGCGTCCCGGTCGGCGCGAGCGTGTACTGGATATTCGAGGGCGGCGCACACGCGATCGGCGGCGTGTCCCTGTCCGCCGCCGCGCTGCACACCGCGATGTACGGGATCGGGGCCGGGATTCTGGACACGGCGGCGGCGCTGCCGATAGCGCTGCTGGTGCTGAGGCATCCTGGCCGGCTGCGGCTCCTGCTGGAACGCAGCACCTACCTCGTGCTGGCCATGCCCGGTGTGGTCGCCGCGTTCGCCCTGTCGTATTTTGCGGAACGCTACGCGAACGGCTTTCTCTACCAGAGCGCGCCACTTTTGGTCGTCTGCTACGCGATCATGTTCTTCCCGCTGGCCCTGGTCGGCGTCAAGGCCTCGCTTTCCCGCGCGCCGGCCAGCCTGGACGAGATGGCCAGGTCCCTGGGCCAGCGCAGGCTTGCGGTGCTCTGGCGGGTGACGCTACGGCTGGCCGGGCCGGGGCTGGCTGCCGCGTTCTGCCTGGTCTTCCTGTCGGTGGTGACGGAACTGACGGCCACGCTGCTGCTGGTCCCCACCGGAGTGCAGACGCTCGCGACCCAGTTCTGGGCCTACGAGACCAACCTGTCCTACGGTCAGGCCGCGCCGTTCGCGCTGGTGATGATCGCCGTAGCCGCGGTGCCGAGCTACGTGCTCGGCAGGTTCTTCGACCGCTCGGCGCATGCACAGACGTGAGGCCGACGGGCAATGACTCATTCGTAGGATTGATCGCATGACGCAGCTCGTGGTGACCGGCCTGCACAAGGCGTTCGGCGACCATCCGGTCCTCACCGGGCTCGACCTCGAGGTTCCGGCGGGCTCGCTGACCGCCATCCTCGGTCCCTCCGGCAGTGGCAAGACGACGCTGCTCCGGGTGCTCGCCGGGTTCGAGCGCGGCGATGCGGGAACGGTCACGATCGGCGGCTCCGTCGTCGACGGGCCGGACGCGCACCTGGCGCCCGAACGGCGGCAGATCGGCTACGTGCCCCAGGAGGGCAGCCTGTTTCCGCACCTCACGGTCGCCGCAAACGTCGGGTTCGGGCTGCCGCCCCGGCAGCGCAAGGGTCCGGCGATAGCCGAGCTGCTCGACGCGGTGGGGCTGGCCGGGCTGGGCAAGCGCTATCCGCATCAGCTCTCCGGCGGCCAGCAGCAGCGGGTCGCGCTCGCCAGGGCACTGGCCATCCAGCCGAAGATCGTCCTGCTCGATGAGCCGTTCGCCTCGCTGGACGCGCACTTGCGCGCCAGCGTCCGGGCGGACGTGCAGGCGCTGCTCGCCGAGACCGGCGTCACCGGGATCCTGGTCACCCACGACCAGGACGAGGCGCTGTCCACCGCCGACCGGGTCGCCGTGCTGCGCGACGGGCGGATCGTGCAGTGCGATGCCCCGCAGGACCTGTACGACCGGCCGGCCGACGCGGACATCGCCCGGTTCATCGGGGACGCGAACCTCATCGAGGGCGTGCTCGGCACCGACACGGTGGACACCATACTGGGACGGCTGCGGATCGAGCCTGCCTGCCTGGATTCGCTCGGGCCCGGCAACGGCGCCGCCCCGGGCACCGTCAGGTCCGGCCCAGCCACGGTGCTCGTCCGGCCGGAACAGATTGAACTGCACGCGGACGACGCCGGGGCCCGGCCGCCGACGCCAGGCTGGCCCGGCGTTGACGGCGATCACGAGCTGTCCGGGCGCGTTGTGTCCTATGGCTACCACGGCCACGATGCCGTGATCCATGTCCAGCCGGACCACGATTCCGCGGCGCCCACGATCATCGTGCGCACCCTCGGCGGGCCGCAGCTGCCACCCGGAGCGCCGGTCACGCTCCACGCCCGCGGCCCGGTCCTCGCCTGGCCGGACGCCTCGACATGACCGAACGCAAGCCCGCCGGCATGAGCTTCACCTCATGGATCGACCAGCAGATCGGTGAGGCGCAGGAGCGTGGCGCGTTCGACAACCTGCCCGGCGCGGGCAAGCCGCTGCCCAGGCGAAGCGAAGCCGACGACGGCCTGACCTGGGTTCGCGAGTTGCTGCGCCGGGAGGGCCTGCCCACCGACGAGCTCCTGCCCACGCCGCTGAAGCTGCGCAAACAGAGCGAGCGGCTGGCCGAGTCCGTGCAGGAGCTGGGCTCCGAGGCAGAGGTTCGTGCCGCCGTCGCCGAGCTCAACCGGCAGATCGCCGAGTGGCGCCGGATACCGCAAGGACCGCCCATCTTCGTGCGGCTGGTCGATGCGGAAGCGATGGTCAGCCGGTGGCGTGACCGGCGGGCGGCGTCCGGGCCAAGCCAAGATGGCTAACGCGGCCGCGAGTTGCGCTCGGCGCTCGCGGCCGGCGGCACCGGGGGGATCTGCGGCGCGGTGTCCGCTGGTGCCGTGAAATCCCAGGTCCTGGGCCTGACGATGCTCTTTGCAGCGCCGGGGCGGGCGTCTGGGTCGGCCGCCGTCCGGGCGACGGCGATCACGCCAAGGAGCGCTGCCAGCAGCGCGGCCAGCGCGATGAAGTCGGACGAGGCGAGGGCACCCAGGGCGTCCAGGGCCGCGGCGAACCCGACGATCAGTGCGGCGACCGCCACCAGGCCCCACGCGTGCAGGAACAGCCGCAGTGTGACCTGAGGCGCCGCGGCCGCCACGTCCGGCACGACCTTGACCGGCCTGGTAGCGCGGCGCTCATTCATGCCCTCGCGGACCCACACCGTGACCGTCAGGTCGCCGGGCTGATCGGCGATCAGCAGCAGCTCGTCGGGGTGTGCCGGGTCCGGGGCCTGCGCCACCGAGCCCCCGCCGACCGCCCACGACACGACCTTCCTGGTGCCGTTGCGCGGGACGCGGTAGCGAACCTGCTCGCCTGCGACCACGATGTCCGGTCCGTCGATGACCACCGCGTCCGGCACCCTCGCGCCGACCGGGCGACCGTTCGGGACCGGGGCGGCCGCCGTTGGCCCTCCCCCGGCCGCCATGGCCGGATCGGCGGAAACCACGACCTGGCGCCGGGCCAACTGCTCGGCGAGCCGGATCTGGCGCGCGTGCACGCTCCAGGCCATGGCCACTACCGAGCCCGCGACCCCGGCGGCGCCAAGCCCCAGAAGGCCCGCGACCGCAGGATGACCGGCATTGGCTGCGACGGCTGCGAGCATCCCTACTCCGGGGACGCGGTCGGCTGGCGTGTCATGACGTTATTCAAACACAAAATCGAATGGACGCCAATCCAGGGGCCAGAATTTGTGTCTGCTTTCGAACCGGCTTCAGTCTGCGGCGTTCCCCGCGACGTGCTGCGGCGCGATGCGGATCGTCACCCGGACAACCTCGGCCGGGAGGTCGAGGAACTGCTGGCCGGCCCCGGGCCCCTCGTACTTCTCCGCCAGTTCGACGGCCAGCTCCCGCCCCGGGTCTGGGTGGATCGCGGCCAGGCCGCGGATCTCGGCGTACCGCTCCGGGTCGGCCCGGTCCCAGACGGACAGGCTCACCCGGGGGTCGCGCTGGATGTTGCGTTCCTTCCGCCTGCGAGCGGCGGTGGAGATGACCACGTCGTCGCCGTCCCGGTCCATCCAGACCAGGGACGTCTGCGGGCTCCCGTCCGGGTTGATCGTGCCGAGGACGGCGTAGTTGGGCTCGTCGAGGAGCTTGCGTACCGCGTCGTTCAGAGAGGCTGCCACGAGCGAGACCCTAGACGGTGACGCGCCTGGCGTCGATGAAATTGGGCCAACAATCCCTACATGACCTGCCGGTCCAGGGGCGGCGCTAACCCGGCGCTGGCCGCCGCCGGAAGATGCAGCTCGAACACGGAGCCCGTCCCCAGGGTGCTCTGCACGGTCACCGAGCCGTGGTGGGCCTCCGCGATCGCCTTAACGACCGCCAGGCCGAGACCGAACCCGCCCGTCTCCCGGCTGCGCCCCGTCCCGACCCTGGTGAACCGGTCGAAGATCTGCCCGATCTCATCGGCCGGGATGCCGGAACCCCAGTCCTTGACGATGAAGATGATCTGCTCGCCCTCGCGCCGGGCGCTCAGCTCGATCCGGCCGTCGAGGTCGGTGTGGCTGACGGCGTTCTCGATGAGAGCGTCCAGGGCCAGGGTCAGGCGATCCTGGTCGGCCCGCACGGCCGCATCGGTCAAGGTCCCGATCGACCACCGGCGCGGCGTCCGGCTCCACCGCTGAAGGGTTTCCATCACCAGCTCGGCGGCGTCCACCGGGGCCGGGTGCAGGAAATCCGGGCTGTCGGTCGAAGCCAGCAGCACCAGCCGGTTGGCGAGCCGCCGCATCCGGAGCAGCTCATCGACGGCCACGCGCGCGTCCTTGGCGATGGCCTGATCGGTGGCGGCGTGGGTGATGAGCTCTGCATGGCCGAGGGCGATGGTGATAGGCGTGCCCAGCTCGTGCGACACATCCTGCAGGAACTGCCGCTGCTGATCCAGCAGCAGAAGATTGTGCTCGGAGACGCGCCTGATTTCCTCTACGGCTGTTAGCCGCCGGCGCCCGTGCCACACCATGACCATGAACATCAGCGCGAGCAGCGGCACTTCGGCGAGGTAATCCCCGTCCTGCTCGCCCCGCAGCACCTGCCATCCGATCAGGCCGCCGGTGGCCAGCGTCACCAGCGAGACCGTGAGGACAGTGGACCCGACGTGCCACAGGCGGAACCCGTACATCAGCGTCAGGCTGATCCAGATGATGAGGAACGGCACCGAGCCCCACGACGGGCTCAGGCGCATGGCGATGAGGTTCAGCAGGACGAAGAGCGCCCAGGCGATGTCCACCCGGTACGCGCGCACTGACTGGCGGATCCTGCCCGCGCGCGGCCGGCCGGGTCGCCAGGCGCGGCGGGCAGCGCCGACTGCCAGCGCATGCTCGGCAGGCACTTGCATCGATTCCTCCCCAGGTCGGGCGGCGGCTACCGAATCCTACGACTCCCTGGTAGTTCGGTGGCAACCTGGCCATTTGACTAGAAGCACTCAGGGAGTGCCAGGCTGGTGCGCAAGCCGTGACTGACGCGAAAGGACAGGGGATGGCACAGCGAGTCTGCGTGACGGGAGCAAACGGGCAGGCGGGCCGGGCGGTGGTGCGCGACCTGCTCGACCACGGGTACGAGGTGGCGGCTACCGACATCACGGGAACCAGGGACAACGGGGTGCTCCGCGCCGACCTGACCGACTACGGGCAGGCACTGGAGGTCCTGCACGGCGCCGAGGCCGTGGTCCACCTGGCCAACATCCCCGCGCCTGGCCTGGCCACCCCCGCGGTCACGTTCAACGCGAACATGACCATGAACTTCAACATCTTCCAGGCCGCCGCGAGCCTCGATCTGAGCCGGGTGGTGTGGGCGTCCAGCGAGACCACGCTCGGCCTGCCGTTCGACGTGCCGCCGCGTTACGCCCCGGTGGACGAGGACCACTACCCGGTGCCGACGAGCACGTACGCGCTGTCGAAGGTGGCGAGCGAGACGGTCGCCGGGCAGATCGCGCACTGGTCCGGCATCCCGTTCGTGGCGCTGCGCTTCTCCAACATCATGTCGCCCGGCGACTACCAGCGCTTCCCGGCGGCACAGGCCGACCCGCAGGCGCGCCGGTGGAACCTCTGGGGCTACATCGACGAGCGGGATGCCGCCGCCGCGTGCCGGCTGGCCCTTGAGGCCCCGGCCGAGGCCGTCGCGGGCAGCCCCAGCTTCATCATCGCGGCCGCTGACACGGTCATGAACCGGCCGTCGGCTGGCCTGCTCGCCGAGGTCTTCCCGGGGGTCAGCCTGACCCGCGACGTCGGCGAGTTCGGCACGCTGCTCGCGATCGACCGCGCCAGGCGGGCGCTGGGCTTCGAGCCGCGCCACTCCTGGCGTGACCATGTGGCGGCGCAGCCGGAGCCCGCGTCCTGACCCCAGGCCGCGTCGCAGCGGGGTGACGGGGCGGCGCGATCCTGTGAGGCACTCCTGTGGGCCGGCACGTGCCGGGCCTGCGGCCATGGACGATCCTGCACGCTCAGGCCCTGCTCAACGCCACGGAGGCGGTTCGTTACGGACCGCGGTGACCGAGCTCATCCAGCGCAGCCTGCGTACGCAGTGCGCCAGGGTTTCCGATTCTCTGGTAGATCGCCAGCGCGCGCCTCAGGTGAGCCGTCGCCTCGCCGGGGTCGGAGTGCAGGTAGCTCCGGCCCATTCCCTCCAGGGCACGTGCTTCCTCAAGCGGCGCGCCGAGGTCGCGCGCGATGGCGAGCGCCCGGCCGTGGCGTTCACGGGACTCCTCGGTCGCCATGGTCAGGCCAGCCAGCTCGCCGAGGTAGTTCAGCGCGCAGGCCTGCCCGTGCCGCGAGCCGAGGTCGAGGTGTGTCCGCAGCGACAGCCCGAGGCTGCTCGCCGCGGCCGGGTAGTCTCCGGTCGCCATCTGCACCAGGCCGAGGCCCGCGTGCGCCCAGGCCTGGCCGAGCCGGTCGCCGACGCGCCGATACAGGTCGAGCGCCTGACCGTGCAACGTGGTGGCGGTCTCATGGTCGCCCATCAAGCATCTGGCGAATCCGAGCTGGCACAGGGCATCCGCCTCGTCGAAGCGCGAGCCAAGCCGCCGGAACACCGCCAGCGCCTCTTCGGTGTTGCCGACAGCGGCGGCGTACTCCCCCATCCACTGCTGCACCTGGCCCAGGTCGACGAGGGAAACGGCTGCGGCGAGCTCGTCGCCCGAGCGGCGGGCTAGATCGAGTGCCTGCCGGTGGCTGGCGGCCTGCGCCGGATAGTCGCTGAGATCCTGTTGTACCAGGCCGAGATGATTCAGCGCATAAGCCTGGCCGGACAGGTCGCCCACGTCGCGGTAGAGCCCAGCCGCCTGGCTGAGGCTGGCGGTCGCGGCCGGGTAGTTCCCGGTGATCTGCTGCAGCAGGCCGAGTTCGTCCAGCGCCCCGGCCTGGCCAGCGACGTCACCGGCACCGGCCGCCGCGTTGAGCGCGGTCTGGTAGAGCTCAGCAGCCTGGTCCCAGTGGCCGCGGGCGCGCAGGAAGCCGCCCATCGCGCTCGCGATCGTGATCGCGTGCTGCGGCATCGCCCCCGCCTCAGCCTGCTGGGCGGCGGCATGCAGGTTGGCGCGCTCGGCTTCCAGCCACCCGGCAGCCTGCTCCGAACCGGCCAGCTCAGGGACCCAGACGGGCGGGCGGCTCGGGGGCAGGCGGCCGCCCCCGGTAGTCCAGGTGGCAATGTGCCGACTGGCGACGGCGGCAACGTACGCGTAGTAGTTCACCAGCCGGCCGGCCGCGGCGCGTGAATCCCCGGCGTCGGCTTCGGCGAGCGTGCGGGCGTGCTCGCGGAGCAGGTCGTGCAGCAGGTAGCGGCCTGGCGCCGGCTCGGTGATCAGGTGCTGGTCGTAGAGCTCATCGAGCTGCGCGCGGGCGGTTTCCAGGCTGACATCATCGAGGGCTGCGGCCGCGTAGGCGTCGATGTCGGTGCCCGGGGCCGGCCCGAGCCTGCGGAACAGCCGCTGCTGCGCAGGGGTCAGGTCCTGGTAGGACAGGTCGAAGGCGGCGGCGACCGACAGGTTCTCGGCGCGCATCACGGCCAGCCGGTCATGGGCCGCCGCCAGCTCGCGTGCAAGCTCGGCGGGGTCGCGGGCCGGGTGGTGCCGCAGCTGCCTCGCGACCATTCCGATGGCCAGCGGCAGGTATCCGCACATTCTGGCTATCTCCGCGGCCGGGCCCCCGGCGATGGCCAGGTCCGCGCGGCCCGCCAGCCGGGCCAGCAGCGCGACCGCATCGCCGGGCGGCAGCGTGTCGATGCTGACGACCCCGGCGTCCTCGAGCGCGGTCAGCCGCCGGCGGCTCGTGATCATGACCAGGCTGCCGGAGGAGCCCGGCAGCAGCGGCCTGATCTGCTCGTGTCCGGCCGCGTCGTCGAGCACCAGAAGGATCTTCTTGCCCGCGACGTGGTCGCGCCACCGGCTGGCCCTTGCCTCGCGGCCGGGCGGGATGTCATGCACGGCGACGCCGGCCGTGAGCAGCAAGCTGGCCAGCGCGTCGGCCGGGCTGACCGGCTGCTGGCCAGGGGTATGGGCGTGCAGCGGAAGGAAGAACTGGCCGTCGGGGAATCTGGCGGCCAGCCGGTGCGCCGCGTGCACCGCCAGGGTGGTCTTGCCGCTCCCTGCCATCCCGTCGATCGCGTGTATCCCGCCGAGCGCGCCGTCGGCCGCCACGCCGGCCAGCAGCCGGGCGAGCTCGGGCTGGCGGCCGGTGAAGCTGCCGATGTCGCGCGGCAGGGCCCGGGTGGCCGCTACCGCCGACGGCGACGGCGGCACCTCGTCCCTGGCCGTCAGCACCTCGCAGGCCGGGGCCCGGCCACGCGCCGCCGCGACGAACAGCGTCCGCACCTGGCCGTCCAGGCCCAGTGCCCCGGCCAGCAGCAGCGCGGTCTCTTTGCGAGCGGTGCGGTTGATCCCGCGCTCCAGGTCACTGATCGAGCGCGGGCTCAGACCCGCCGCTTCTGCCAGCTCTTCCTGCGTCAGCCGCGCCTCGGCCCGCAGCTGCCGCAGCAGCCCGGCGAAGCTCAGCGCCGGATGCGCCGCCCCTTCCATCGTCCCTCACTCATCGCGCAGGCCGCGGAGAACCAGGGCGGTCTCGAGCGCCGCGAGAACGGCCTCCCAGCCCTTGTCCTCGCTGCTGCCCTCGCCGCCGCTGCGGTCAACGGCCTGGGCGCTGGTGTCGCATGTCAGAACGCCGTTGCCGACCGGGGTTCCGGTGTCGAGCGGGATCCGGGACAGCCCGTAGGTCACCGAGGAGCAGACGTACTCGAAGTGCGGCGTGCCGCCCCGGATGACCGCCCCCAGGCAGGCGACCGCGTCGTGCCGGCGGGCCAGCTCGGCCGCGACGACCGGCAGCTCGGCGGCGCCCGGGACGCGGACGACCAGCGGTGACGCGATCCCGCAGGCGGCGGCGGCTGCCAGAGCCCGCTCCACCAGGCAGCCGGTCACCTCGGGATGCCAGCGGGTCGCTGCGATCGCGAGGCTCAGCCCGGACGCGTCGACGACCTGGCCCTGCGGGCGGCCTTCGCCGCTCACGCCGACCCCGCGGCCGGTGCCGCCGGGTCGGCCGGCCGGGGCGGGGGAACCGCCCGGGGCGTCCCGTTCTGGACGAACAGGTCACCGAGCTGGTGGCCGAGCCGGTCTCGCTTGGCGATCAGGTAGCGCAGGTTGTCCTGGGTGGCCGCGACGGGCAGCGGCACCCTGCCGGTCACCTCGATCCCGAATCCGGACAGGCCCCGGACCTTGTCCGGGTTGTTGGTTAGCAGCCGGAGCGGGCCCACGCCGAGGTCGGCAAGCATCTGCGCGCCGGTCGAGTACTCGCGCGCGTCGGCGGGCAGGCCAAGCTCCAGGTTCGCGTCCACCGTGTCGGCGCCGTTGTCCTGCAGCTGGTAAGCGCGCAGCTTGCTGAGCAGCCCGATGCCGCGGCCCTCCTGACCGCGCAGGTAGAGCACGACCCCACGGCCCTCGGCCGCGATGGCAGCCATGGCGGCGGCGAGCTGGGCGCCGCAGTCGCAGCGCTGGGAGCCGAACACGTCCCCGGTCAGGCATTCGGAATGCATCCGGACCAGCACGTCGCCGCTGCCCGGCTCAGCCAGGTCACCGAGCACCAGCGCGACGTGCTCGATGCCGTCCACGGAGTTCAGGTAGCCGAATGCCCGCCATTCCCCGTATTCGTTCGGCACCCGCGTCTGCACCACGCGGCGCACGGTCCGCTCGGAGTGCCTGCGGTACTCGATGAGCTGGGCGATGGAGATCAGGGTGAGGCCGTGCCTGTCGGCGAACGCACGCAGCTGCGGGCGGCGGGCCATAGTGCCGTCGTCGTTGAAGATCTCGGCCACCACGCCGGCGGGGGTAAGTCCACCCAGCCGGGCTAGGTCGACCGCTGCCTCCGTGTGCCCGGCCCGGCGCAGCACGCCTCCCTCGGCGTAGCGCAGCGGGAACACGTGCCCGGGCCTGACGATCTCGTACGGCTCGGTGGCCGAGTCCACCAGCGTGCGGATGGTCCGGGCCCGGTCGGCGGCGGAGATCCCCGTGCTGATGCCGTCGCGTGCGTCCACGCTGATCGTGAACGCGGTGCCCATGTGCTCCTGGTTGTCGCTGGTCATCGGCGGCACCTGCAGCCGGTCCAGGTCCGCACCGAGCATCGGCACGCAGATCAGCCCGCGGGCGTAGCGGATCGTGAACGCGAGCAGCTCGGGCGTGGCCTTGCTGGCGGCGAACACGATGTCGCCCTCGTTCTCCCTGCTGGCATCGTCCACCACGACGATCGCCCGGCCCGCCGCGATGTCGGCGATCGCCTGTTCGACCGTGTCCATGCCTTCGGCGCCGTGCGCCGCGGTCTCGTCGGCGGTCTCGTCTGTGATCATCGCTCTGGCCTCTCCGCTCCGAGCAGCCGCTCCACGTATTTGGCGATCATGTCGACTTCCAGGTTGACCGCGTCCCCCGGCTGCTTGCGGCCCATGGTGGTGCGGGCGAGCGTCTCCGGGATCAGGCTGACCTCGATCCAGTGCGCGCCGGGATCGGGCCCGGTGCCGAGCGCCGAGATGGTCAGGCTGATCCCGTCGATAGCGATCGAGCCCTTTTCCACCACGTAGCGCGACAGCTGTTCCGGAACCGAGATCCGCACCACATCGCCGGGATGGCGGGCCAGGACCGTGCCGGTCCCGTCGACGTGCCCCTGGACGATGTGACCGCCCAGCCTGTCGTCGAGCCGCATCGGACGCTCCAGGTTCACGGGCGAGCCCGCGGAGAGGGCGCCGAGGCTGGACCTGCTCAGGGTCTCGCTGATCACATCGGCGCTGAACGCACCGTCGGCGAAGTCGGTGACCGTGAGACAGACACCATTGATCGCGATGGAGTCGCCCCTGGCCGCGTCCGCAGAAACCAGCGGACCGCGGACGGTCAGCCGCGCCGCGTCCTTGAATTCCTCGATGGCGACAATCTCGCCGAGTTCCTCGACGATTCCGGTGAACACCGCACGCACCTCGTTCTCCTCGGAGCCAATCCGCCTTCCGCAGGCTCCGGGGGTTGCGCAGGACGCGCAAAGACGGCCTGACGGGCCGTTGCCGGCCCGGCCGCGCACGTGCTTCCTCCCATCCGGACTGTTACCGTCGGTCCCGGAATTCCACCGGGTCAGCCGGCCGATGGCATCGGCCGGGTCGCGGACTGTCACCGCCGGTTCGGAGTTTCACCGACCCCGGAGCACGCGTTATCTGCAGCAACCAGTGTGCCATGTCCGGTATTCCGGTCGCGACCTCGGCGGCCCCCGGCTGGGCTCAGCGGATCGTGGTGCTGCCCCGGGCTGGGCTCAGCGGATCGTGGTGCTGCCCCGGCGGGCCACGGCGTCCAGGGTGACCGCGGCGAGCAGCACGATGGCGGTCCAGATGTACTGCGCCGCCGCGCCAAGCCCGAGCAGGTCGACACCGTTGTAGATGACCGCGACGACGAACCCGCCGAGCACCGCGCCCAGCATCCTGCCCCGGCCGCCGAACAGGCTCACGCCGCCGATCACGGCTCCCGCGACGGAATACAGCACGTACTCGCCGCCCTCGAAACCGGTTGAGATCGAGCCGAGGTTGGACGCGTAGAGGATCCCTGTAACCCCGGCCATCACCCCGCCGCACACGAAGGCAAGCACACGGATCCGGCTGAGGTTGACGCCCGCCCGCCTGGCCGCCTCGGCGTTGCCGCCGATCGCGTACATGTAGCGGCCGAACTTGGTGCGGCCGAGCAGCACGCTGGTAACGACCAGCAGCGCGAGCACGATCGGCACCACCCACGGCACGCCCCGCAGCGGGAGCGCGCCCCGGCTGCGGTTGACGTTGAGCACCAGCACAAGCACTACACCGATCGCGGCCATCACCCCGATCTTCAGGAGCGTCACGCTCAGCGGCGGCGCGACCAGGCCGTGCGACCGCCGCCGCCGGTCCCGCGTGATCAAGAAGGCTGCGGAGAGCACGACGATGACGATCAGCCCAATCCAGCCGAGCGTCGGGCTGAGATTGCCGAACACGATGTCGTTGATGAAGCCGCTCTTGAACCCGGTGTCGCTGATGACCCCGCCGAGGCCGACGCTCCCGGTCTGCTCGAAGAGAAAGAGCAGTACCCCGCTCAGGCCCAGGTACCCGGCCAGCGTGACCACGAACGAGGGGATCCTCAGCCACACGACGATCAGGGCCTCAATCCCGGCGATCGCTCCGCAGACCGCCAGGCCGGCCAGGATGGCGACCCAGGTCGGGAACGGGTCCTTGACCGCCAGCATCCAGAACGTGACTGTCGCGCCCACCGCGGCGTTGAAGCCGATCGACAGGTCGATCTCGCCGAGCAGCAGGACGAATGCCTGCGCCATCGCGATCGCGATGATCCAGCCCGCCTGTCCCATCAGGTTGGCGATGTTCGCCGCGGACAGGAAGGCGTGCTGCGAGATCTGGAAGTAGGCGCCGATCGCGATCAGGCCGATGATGACCGGCAGGGCGCCGCTCTCCCCGTTGCGGACCCGCCGCAGCCAGATCCGGGTGTACTCGCCCAGCGAATTGGCCATGACCTCCGGGGCGCTGGTCAGAGCGGCTTCTGCGGCTACGTGCGCCGCTTCCGTGGGGTCGCCCGCGACCGCGACCGAACCGGCCTGGTCCGGTGCCGCTTCGTCGCGTTCCGGTGATGTCATTGCTCAGTCCTCCGAGCCGCTGCTGACGCCGGGCGAAGCAGGGCTGCCTGCCCCGCCCGCGCCGCCCGCGTTGCCGTTGCCTAGCCGGGTCGACGCGCCGGTGGTCATGAGGTCAACCGCCGACTGTGTGTCAAACTCCGATGCCGGGCCCGCCGCGACCAGCCTGCCCAGGTACAGCACCGCGATCCGGTCCGCGACCTGGAACACGTCGGTCAGGTTGTGCGAGATGACCAGGACCGCGTGGCCGGTGCTGGCCAGCCGGGCGATGAGAGAGAGCACCAGCTCCGTCTGGGTCACACCGAGCGCGGCGGTCGGCTCGTCCATGATGACGAGCTTGACGTCCTGCATGACCGCCTTGGCCACCGCGACCGCCTGCCGCTGCCCGCCGGACAGCGAGCCGACCGGCTGCCGGATCGACCGCACGGTGGTGACCCTCAGGTCCTGCAGCGTCTTCTTGGCGGTCAGCTCCATGCTGACCTCGTCGAGCAGCCCGAACCGCACGGTTTCGTGGCCGAGCAGCATGTTCTGCACAATGTCCAGGTTGTCACAGAGCGCGAGGTCCTGGTACACGGCTGCGATCCCGAGCCGGGTCGCCTCCCTCGGCGTGTGGACGTGGACCGGGCGGCCTTGCCATATCAGCTCGCCGCTGCTCGGCTGCCAGATGCCGGCGATGGTCTTGATCAGCGTCGACTTGCCTGCCCCGTTGTCCCCAACGAGGGCGGTCACCTGCCCGGCCGCGATGTCGAGGTCGATCCCGGTCAGGGCCTGCACCGGGCCGAAGTTCTTGCTGATGCCCCGCAGCTGCAGCAGCGGCGTGTCGCCGTTATCGGCCGCGCTGGGATCTGGCAGCGCGGGGCCGGACGGCACCCGGCCCGCTTCCGCGGGCCGGGTGCCGTCCTCGGATCCGTTCGCTACCACAGCGTTGCACCCGCCAGGTCGCGCGCGTTCTTTTTCACTACGAGATACCGTACTTGGTGCAGTCCGCCGCGAACTTGCCGGCGCATAGCTGGGAGGCGGGCACGAACCCGTCCTTGATGACCGTCGACTGGACGGTGCCCGGCGTGACCCATTCCGGCGTAAGCAGGATCGAGGGCACCTTTGCGCCGGTGTTGACATCCTTCGCGCTGCTGTTAACCAGCGCTGATGGCGGCGTAAGACCCGCCCGCAGGTACATGGCCAGCGCGACGGCGGCCTGTGCCTCCAGGTAGATCGGCTTGTACACGGTGCCGCACTGGTAACCGGAGATGACGTTCTGCAGCCCGGTCAGGGTGGCGTCCTGGCCGGTGACCGGGAAGGTATTCGCCTTGATGCCCCGGGTCTGCAGGTAGTGGATGATCGGCGCGCCGTTCTCGTCGTTGGGCATGAGCACGGCGTTGATGTTCGGGTGCGCGGTGTACGCCGCCTCGAACTCCGACAGGGCGACGTCCGGTGTCCACGTCCCGGCCGGGTTGGCGACGTCGGTCCACTTCTTGGAGCTGAAGTAGGGTGCCATCACCGCGTCGTAGCCCTGGGCGAACAGCGTGGCGTTGTTGTCGGTCGGGGCGCCATGCATGACCATGACCTGCGGCTTGGCGACGTGCCAGGCTGCAATGCAGCTGACCAGGCCGTCACCGAGCAGCGTGCCGACATGAACGTTGTCGAAGCTGACGTAGTACTGGCGGCTGCCGCCCAGCGTGAGCCGGTCGTAGTCGATCACGGGCACGCCGTGCGACTTGGCGTAGGACTCGATCTTCGCGCCGACCCCGGAGTCAAGCCCGTCCATGATCAGCACGCTGGCGCCCTTGGTGATGTCGGCCTGCGCGTCGGCGTACTCGGTGGCGTCGCTGCCCAGCGCGTTCTGGATGACGATCTGCGACGACTTCAGCCCGGCGAGCTCCATGGACTTCTTCAGGTACGGCGCGTCGAATTCCACGTAGCGGGTCGACGAGACGGTGTCGGGCAGGATCGCCGCCACGTTCCCCTTGCCCCGCGCGGCCAGCGACTTGATCTTGGTCATCGCGGAGAAGCTCAGGTTGAACGACGAGTAGGAGATCTTCGGCACGCTCGATGACGTGGGCGTGCTCGAGGACGGCGAGCTGCTGCTTGAGCAGGCGGCCGCGGCGAGGGCCGCGCACGCGACCACTGATGTTAGAGCGATTCTTCTTCTTCTCTTGGCACTAAAGTCCAACGAAACCACCTCGTTTGTGGGCTCGGCGTGCAATGCGCAAATGGGACGCCATGGACCCAGGCCCGCTTTTAGGTCGCCAGAGCGACTGCTGACAGGTAAACCGTAGACGTCAGGGAATGAACGCAGCCATAAACATCGCGCCGCCGACGTTAAAATAACGTTAACGAGCCACACGTTACTGCGCTGTAACCACGGGGAAGTTCCGAAACGGTCACGGTAAAGTCCCAACTGGGTGAAGCTCCGAGCACGGTTATTTCGGCACGCAGCAGCTACTCGGCGGCAATCCGGTAGCCCGCGCGGGGCTGGGTCAGAATCAGCGGCGAGGCGCCGGCGCTCTCCAGCTTGGCCCTCAGCCGCCGGACGTAGACCCGGACGTACTCGGTCTCGGTCTCGTAGCCGTGCCCCCACACCCGCCGCAGCAGATGGGCGTGGGTGAGCAGTTTGCCGCGATTGGTGGCCAGCTCGCGCAGCAGCGCGAACTCGGTGGGGGTGAGGTGGACCGGGTGCCCGCAGCTAGTCACCTGCTGGCTGGCCAGGTCGATCACCAGCTCACCGATTTTGATAGCCGCGGGCTCGGCTTCCGCGGAGACGGCCGGGCGGCTACGGCGGAGCGTGGCCGTGATCCTGGCCAGCAGTTCCTCGATGCTGAACGGCTTGGTCATATAGTCATCGGCGCCCACGTTGAGCGCGGTCACCTTGTCGCGCTCGCCGCCGCGGGCCGAGACCACAATGATCGCCACCGAGGAGCGCTCGCGTATCTGACGGCAAAGCTCGAAGCCGTCCACCTCGGGCAGCATCAGGTCGAGCAGCACTATGTCGGGCTCCTCGGTCTCAAGCAGTTGCAGGGTGCGGACACCGTCCGCCGAGACCACGGTGTCGAAGCCCCTGACCGCCAGGTTCGACCGGATCAGGTCGACAATGTTCGGGTCGTCCTCGACCACGAGCGCCCGGGTATTCGCCGCGTGCTCAGACACCGCCAGCTCCGGTCCGCCCCTGCCCGGCTGCGGCTGCTGCGCGGCGGCCGTCGCCCGCCCCGGGCTCGGCGGCGGCCGCCACTGGCCCGGCGGACCTGCCGTCCGGCCGGTCCGGCATTTCGACCGGAAGATGAACCAGGAAACGGGTCCCCTTCGCGGGTTTTTCCAGCACGATACGGCCCCCGTGTGCTTCGACGATTCCCTTGGCTATGGACAGCCCGAGCCCGGCGCCCGCGGTCGGTGTCCGGCGCCGGCGCATCGGCTCGAAGGGCGCGCTGACCACGTCGGCCGGCATCCCGGCACCGTCATCGTGGACGTTGACCGCGATCCCGCTCGGTCCGGCCGCCGCGGCGATGATGTTCACGCGGGTGCCGGGGGGATTGTGGCCGAGCGCGTTGTCCAGCAGGTTCACGAAGACCTGCTCCAGGCGATCATGGTCGGCCCACACGACCGGGAGGGAAGGATCACAGCGCACCTTGACCATGGCGGCGCCAGCTGGGGGCAGGCACGCCACGGCCGCGTCGAGGACCAAGGGGATGTCGCACCAGTCCCGCTGCAGGCGCAGGACGCCCGACTCGATCGCGGAGAAGTCGAGCAAGTCGCCCACGAGGCGCCCGAGCCGGGCCGACTCCGCCGCGATCCGCTGCAGGAAGCGCTGCTGCGAATCACCGTCCCAGGTCACATCCGGCTGCATCAGGCTGGAGGCGTATCCCCTGATCGCGGTCAGCGGCGTCCGCAGCTCGTGGCTCAGCCGGGAGAGGAACCCGCGCTGCAGTTCCTGCGACCTGCGGAGTGCCGCTGCCTCCTGGTGCGCGATCCCGGCCTCCTCCCGCTCGAGCGCCAGCCGCAGCGAGTGGGCGGCGTCCTCCATCAGCGTGGTGGCATCGGCAGTGTGCGGGCCGCCCCGCCAGCCGGCCAGGAGCACGGTGGGCCCGGCGGGCGCGGCGAACGTGACCGCAAGCAGCTGCTGGCCAACGCCCTGGAGCGGGCTCGCCACGTCGTCGCGGCGCGGACTCGCCAGCAGCTGGTCCGCCACGTCGAGCAGCGCCACCGGAGCGCCCGCCTTGTTCTCTCCCGCCGCCGTCACGAACGCCCGGCAGCTCGGCCCGTCCGGCAGCCGGGTCAGCAGCGCCGCCTGGTCGGCCTGAAGTCCCCTGCGCAGCGCCTGCAGGGCGATCGCCAGCCCGTTCGCTACTGGGATGGGCCCGGCCAAGGTCTCCAGCATCTCCCTGATCGTCTCGAGCACGCGGTTGCGCGCGGTGACCTCATCGAGCAGCCGGTCACGCTCGATCGCGCTGGCAGCGTACCCGGCGTAGAGAGTGACCAGATCAAGCTCGTCGCGCTGCGGCTGGCCAGTGACACTCCGGAACACGGTGATGACCCCGACCAGCCCGCCCGGGCCCATCACGGGGACCGACCACGAGCTGGTCATCTTGGCCGCCCGCGCCAGGTCACTGAACGGTGCCCAGGTCGCGCCCGTGCGCACGTTGTCGACGAAAGGCTTCTCCGTGGCAGCGGCGACACCTGGCGGCCCCCCGGCAGGTCCGCAAGGCAGCCGGGACCACGCAGCGAGCAGCGCATCGGGCAGGCCGAGCGAGGCCGCACAGTTCAGCGTGTCGTCAGCCAGCAGATGGATGCACAGCCGCTCGCTGCCGAGCGCCGCGCCGAGCGCCGACAGGATCAGCGAGAGGCTGGACGACGGGTCCGCCGACACAAGCCGGTCGGCCAGCCCGTGCAGCCGGGTCAGCTGGCCGCGGGCCGAGGAGTCGATCTGCTGCCCCGACACGAGCGCCACCACGTCATCGGGGTGCACCTGCTCCGGAAGCACGTCGGCCACGACCCGGCCGCGCCGGAGCACCACGATCCTGTCGGCCAGGCGAAACATCTGATCGATGTCGTGGCAGGCGAGCAGGATCGTCGTGCCCCGCTCACGCAGGCGGGTGATTAGCTGCTCCACCTGGGCAGTCTCGACGACGCCCAGCGCCGCGGTCGGCTCGTCGAGCAGCAGCATCCGGGGCTCGCGGGCCATCGCACGCGCCACGGCCACCATCTGGCGCTGACCGCCGGAAAGCGACCACACAGCCCTGGTGGTGTCCGGCAGCGGGATGTCATAGCTGCGGAGCACCGACTCGGCGGCGGCGTGGAAACGGACGTCTGACAGCAGCTGCCTGCGCCGCTCCCGGCCGAGCAGCAGGTTCGAGGCGATATCCAGGTTCTCGCAGAGCGCGAGGTCCTGCCAGACGACCGCGACCCCCTGGCGCGAGACCGCCAGCGGAACATGCGCAATGGGCTTGCCATCGAGCATGACCCTCCCGCTCGTCGGCCGTACGTCACCCGCGATGCAGCGCACCAGGGTGGTCTTGCCTGCCCCGTTCTCCCCGGCCAGGGCGACAAGCTCGCCCGGCCGGACCGCTAGGTCGACGCCGTCCAGTGCCCGGATCGGACCGAACCTGACCGCGAGCCCCGACACGGAGAGCAGCGGCCAGGACGGCTCCGGCACGTCCCCTGCTGCGGCAGTGCTCATTGGCACATTCTGACGGGCATTCCGGCCATGCACCACCTGGGCGGTGCCGCTGATCTCGGGTGACGTCAGCCAGCCCCGTCATTCCACGCGCGGGCTGGCTCCGGAGACCTCGGCGATCCGGGCGGCCAGGAACGCCTGCTCGGCGGCGTTCTCGGTCAGGCCGAGCGCGATCCGGTAGGCCTCGGCCGCGTCCTGGTCGCGGCCGAGGCGGCGCAACAGGTCGGCACGGGCCGCCGGCAGGTACCGGTATCCGGCCAGCCGGCCGTCGCGCTCGATCGCCTCGATATCCGCCAGGCCTGCCTCCGGCCCGTCGGCCATCGCGTGCGCGACGGCCCGGTTCAGCGCGACCACGGGTGTGGGCCACGCGCGCAGCAGCTCGTCGTAGAGCCGCAGCAGCTGCGGCCAGTCCGTGTCGGCGTAGCTCGGCGCCTCAGCGTGCACCGCCGCGATGGCCGCCTGCAGCAGGAACCGCCCTGGTGGCCCTTGCCGTCCCCGCAACGCGCCGGTCACCAGGTCCGCTCCCTCGGCGATCGCCGCGCGGTCCCACCGGGACCGGTCCTGCTCCTCGAGCAGCAGCAGGCGGCCGTCGGCCGCCGAGCGGGTTGCCCGGCGGGCGTCAGTCAGCAGCAGCAGCGCCAGCAGCCCGCGCGCCTCGCGCTCGTCCGGCATCAGCTCGCGCAGCATCCGGGCCAGGCCGATCGCCCGCTCCACGAGATCGGCGCGGACAAGCTCCGGGCCGGCCGGCGCGGTATGCCCGGTTGTATACAGCAGATGAATCACGGTGAGGACCGCGTCAAGGCGGTCCGGCAGCTCCGCGGGACCCGGTACCCGGTACGGGATCCGGGCTGCGGAGATCTTCTTCTTGGCCCGGGTGACCCTGGCGGCCATGGTGGGCTCGGGTACCAGGAACGCCCGGGCGATCTCGGCCGTTGCCAGGCCGCACACCAGCCGCAGCGTGAGCGCCACCTGGGCCTCGCGCGCCAGTGCCGGGTGGCAGCAGGTGAACACCAGGCGGAGCCGGTCGTCCGGGATCACGTCGTCCTCGCAGCCCGCCGCCGGGCCGGCCAGTGGCGGAGCGCCAGCCGGGGCGCTCGGCGTAGCGGCCCCCGATCCCGGTTCGATCAGCAACGGCAGTTTGCGGCGCAGGGTGCGGGCGCGGCGCTGGACGTCGAGCGCGCGCCGGCGAGCCGCCGTGGTCAGCCAGGCACCCGGGTTGCGCGGCACGCCCTGCCGGGTCCAGGCGTCGAGCGCGGCGACGTACGCATCCTGAACGCACTCCTCGGCCACGTCGATGTCGCGGGCGACGCGCGCCGTCGCGGCGAGCACGAAGGCCCACTCGCGACGGTGCGCGTCCGCGACGGCGGCGCTGACCTCGTGGTCAGCGGCTTCTGGCCCGTCCCCGGTCACCCAGCGATCACCCTGCCGAGCCGGACATGTCCATGATCGGCCGCACCTCGACGCCGCCGAACGGCGCCGGGCAGAGCTTTGCGATCTCGAGGGCGTGATCGAGATCGCGGGCCTCGATCAGGTAGTAGCCGCCGAGCGCCTCCTTGGTCTCGGTGAATGGCCCGTCGGTCACGATGTCGTCGCGGATGGTGGTGGCGGTGCTGGTCGGCTGCAGCGCGTTGCCGCCGAGCATCTGGCCGCCCTTCTCGCCGACCTGCTCCGCGAACCGCCCGTGCGCCTTCCCGGCCGCCTCCCAGACCTCCGGCCCGCCCTCCGCGTAGCCGCTCTCGCGCTCATAGATCAGGATCAGGTACTGGCTCATCGTGGTGTCTCCTTCGCTCGTTCGATTCGGTCCGATATCTCAACGACGAACGACCTGGCTCAGGATCGACAGGCCCCCCAGAGATTCTCTCCGAGATGTGCCGCCGGCCAACCCGGCGCCCCTACTGCGCACCCGGGATGCTCGTGATGGCAGGAAAAGTGGGATTTTCGTCATTGCGGACGCAGCGATCGGGCCGCGACGATGGGGACATGCCCCCGCATAACGTGCTGATCCTCGTGTTCGACGGCGTGCAGAGCCTCGACGTAACCGGTCCGCTCGAGGTGTTCGACGGGGCAAACCGCTACCTGGCCGCCCGTGGCGCAGACGGCCCGGCGTACCGGATCACGGTTGCCAGCCCGGACGGTGCGCCGGTGCGCACGTCGAGCGGACTGACCCTGGTCCCCGACGGCAGCCTGGCCGGCGCCGCTGCCCCGCACACGCTGGTCGTGCCCGGCGGCGCGGGCGCGCTCGCCGACAACGAGCAGGTCACCGCCTGGCTGCGGCGGCTCGCCCCGGCGGCGCAGCGGATCACCTCTGTCTGCACCGGAGCCTTCCTGCTCGCCGCGGCCGGGCTGCTGGCCGGCCGGCACGTGACCACGCACTGGGCCTACGCCGACGCGCTGCAGCGGCAGTTTCCCGACGTCACTGTCGACCCCGAGCCGATCTACGTCAGGGACGGCGTCTTCGTCACGTCTGCCGGGGTGACAGCGGGCATCGACCTGGCCCTGGCGCTGGTCGAGGATGACGTGGGCAGGGACGCGGCGCTGGCCGTTGCCAGGCACCTGGTGGTGTTCCTGCGCCGTCCCGGCAGCCAGGCCCAGTTCAGCGCCCAGCTGCAGGCGCAGCTGGCCCGGCGGCCTGCCGTGCGCGAGGTGCAGCACTGGATCAGCGAGCGACCGGGCACCGACCTGTCGGTGGAAACCCTGGCCGCCCGCGCCGGGCTGTCGCCGCGCCAGTTCGCCCGCTGTTTCACCGCCGAGACCGGCGTGACCCCGGGCCGGTACGTCGACCGGGTCCGGATGGAGGCCGCCCGCCGGGAACTCGAGGACACCGGGTGCGGGGTCGAGCAGGTGGCCAGGAGCTGCGGCTATGGCACGCCCGAGGCGATGCGGCGAGCCTTCATCCGTGCGCTCGGCGTCTCCCCCGCCGGATACCGGCAGCGGTTCCAGCCGCCGGGCCGGTCCGGCCACCACGACCCTCGCCAGCCAGACCGCGGCGCAGCCGCCGACCGACAGGAAGCCCCATGCAAATAGCGATCTTGCTCTACGACCGGTTCACGGCGCTCGACGCGATCGGGCCCTACGAGGTGCTGAGCCGACTTGATCACGCGGAGGTGGTCTTCGCGGCCGAGCGGCCCGGCCCGGTGCCCACCGACACCGGCATGCTCGCGATCACCGCCGACGCCTCGATCGGCGAGCTGGCGCACCCCGACATCGTCCTGGTACCCGGCGGCCCCGGCCAGGAGGCGCAGCTTGACGACGGCCCCACGCATGACTGGCTGCGCCAGGTCGACGCGGCTACCAGCTGGACCACGTCGGTGTGCACCGGGTCGCTGATCCTGGCCGCCGCGGGCCTGCTGCAGGGCCGCCGCGCCACCTCGCACTGGCTCGCGCTGGACCGGCTTGCCGCGTTCGGGGCCCAGCCGACCAGGGAACGCGTGGTCATCGACGGGAAGTACGTCACCGCGGCCGGGGTGTCGGCCGGCATCGACATGGCCCTCGATCTGTCCCGGCGGATCGCGGGCACGCCGACCGCGCAGGCGATCCAGCTGATGCTCGAGTACGACCCGCGGCCGCCGCTGAACGCCGGGTCGCCCAGCCTGGCTCCGCCCGATCTGGTCGCCACGCTGCGCCGCCGCAGCAGGCACGCCATGCCGAGCCGGTAACCCCTCAGGCCTGCGGCGCCGCCGCCGCGGCCCGCGCGGCGATCTTCCTGAGGTCGGTCACGGCCGCAGCCGGGTCGGCCGCCCCGTACACGGACGATCCGGCGACGAAGACATCGGCGCCCGCCTCGGCGCAGCGCCCGATTGTTTCCTCGGTGACTCCGCCATCCACCTGCAGCCACACCGAGCTGTCCCGGCCGCCGACCAGCTCGCGGGCGCGGCGGATCTTCGGCAGCACCAGGTCGAGGAAGTGCTGACCGCCGAAACCTGGCTCCACGGTCATCAGCAGCAGCATGTCGAACTCGCCGACCAGGTGGGCGTAGGGCTCGACCGCGGTGGCCGGGTTGATGGCCAGCCCGGCGCGCGCGCCTGCCGCCCTGATCGCCCGCAGCGTCCGCACCGGCGCCGCAGCCGCCTCGGCGTGGATGGTGACGTTGCCCGCCCCAGCCTCCGCGTAGCCGGGAGCCCAGCGGTCCGGGTCCTCGATCATGAGATGGCAGTCGATCGGCAGGCTCGCGTGTTTGATGAGCGACTCGACCACCGGCAGGCCGACCGTGAGGTTCGGCACGAAGTGCGCGTCCATCACGTCGACATGGAGCCAATCGGCGACATCCGCAACGACCGCAGCCTCGTCAGCTAGCCTGGCGAAGTCCGCGTTCAGCACGCTGGGCGCAAGTTGGACAGTCATGGCGCTACAAAGTCTAGAGCCACGGAACTGTCGTACCCGCTCGCTAGCGTTCGATGCTGTATTCGAATCCGCAACCCGCCGGGGAGGCGTTCGTTGAACACCGAGGCATCGAGCAGGCTGCTTGACCGCGTCCGCAAGCTGCTGGCGAAGGCAGAAGACGAGAGTGTGACACCGCCGGAGGCGCAGGCCCTGACGGCCAAGGCCGCCGAGCTGATGGCCAAGTACGGGATCGACCGCGCGCTGCTCGCGGCCGAACGGCCGGAAACCGACAAGTCGGCCAACCGCATGCTCGACATCGACAATCCCTGGGCGCGGGTCAAGGCACACCTCCTGTGCGGGCTCGGCTCCTCGCTGCGCTGCCAGGCCATCTTGCTCAGCACCAGCACCGGCAGCAAGGTACACGTCTTCGGCTTCCAGTCAGATCTCGAGCGGCTCGACGTCCTTTACACCTCGGTGCTGATCCAGATGTGGCACGGCCTGACCGGCGCCGAGGTGCCGTCCTGGAGCCGCAGCCCCCGGGCCTGGCGGCGCAGCTGGCTGCTCGGCTTCGCCACCGCCGTGATCTCCCGGGTCCGGGCCGCCGAGCAGGCGGCCGCCTCCCGGGCGACCAGCGCGGCGGATGCCGCGGGCTCCAGGACCGCGCTGGTCCTGGCGGACCGGGCGCAGGTTATCCGCGGCGAGGCCGAGCGCGCCTACCCGCTCACCCGCACCGCCCGGATCACCTACAGCGGGACCGGCTACCGGGATGGTTACGCAAAGGGCCAGCAGGCCGACATTGGCGCCGGCCGGGTGAACCGCGGGCGCGGGCGCGCGCTCACCGGGGCACGCGGCTGACCAGGCCAGCGACGAATCCCGAGTCAGGCGCGGCTAGGACGCGAGCAAGTCCACGATCCTGCGCCAGGCGTCCTCCCGGGCATCGCGGCTGAATGGCGGCGTGCCCGGCCAGAAGAACGCGTGCCCGACCCCGGGGTAGCTGACCAGTTCGTGGTCCACGCCCGCGGCAGCCAGTGCGGTGCGGATCTGCTCCCGCTGCCCGGCATCGATCAGCGCGTCGTCCTCGCCTACGAGGTAAAGGATCCGGCCAGTGATTCCCCGGGTCAGGTCCAGCGTGGGCGTGGGCTGGCTCATCGGGATGTCGGTGCTGGGCAGCCAGCCGCCGTACAGCACGGCGGTGAGGCTGACCGGAAGCCGACACGCCGCCAGGTAGCTGAGGTGGCCTCCGGCGCTGAATCCGACCATCGCGACCCGCTCGATCCCCGGCTCCGACCTCAGCCATTGCTGGCTCGCCGCGACGTCGGCCAGCGCCTGGTCGCGCCGCAGCCGGTGCAGGTAGCCAAAGCCCTCCTGCCGCCCAGCGTCATCACGCTCCAGCCATCGGCCCGGCGCCGCGTCCCGGTGGTAGAACTCCGGCGCGATGGTCAGAAACCCGGCCCTGGTCAGGTCGTCGGCTACCCCGCGGATGTCCGGGTTCACCCCGAACAACTCGTGCGCCACGATCACGCCGGTCGGTGCCGCGTCCGTTGCGGGCCGGGCCAGATACGCCGGCAGGCTGGTGCCGTCTTCGACGGGGATCTCGATGGTTGTCATGATCCCC
>Ga0209169_10000475_pt1 | contig 24495 bp, 24 predicted proteins | sample HubBroMetageWRM4_FD_188346 | JGI IMG/M metagenome (GOLD analysis project Ga0209169, IMG submission 188346) | Warmed soil microbial communities from the Hubbard Brook experimental Forest, New Hampshire - Hubbard Brook CCASE Soil Metagenome WRM 4... | ecosystem: Environmental > Terrestrial > Soil...
CCCGATATTCACGCGTTTGATTTTTTCTACGGGATGGCCGGTCTGGAACAGGCGGTTGCGCAATTGGTCGCGGCGGGCTTCGGAAAGCGTGACTTCGTACCACGGAGCGTCTTTGCCCTTGATGCGCGTGATACGGGCGCCCGTCGATTGCACGAGGCTTTCGATTTCTTCGAAGGTGAGGAGAGTTTTCAGTTTTAGATTGTAGGTTTGCGGGAGGTGATGGGCTTTGAGCATCAGGTTCGCCAGTTCGCCGTCGTTGGTGAGAAAGACCAGGCCGAGGGAATGATATTCCAGGCGGCCGACTGGGAAAACGCGCTGCGAGACGCCGTGGAGCAAGTCGGTGAGCGAGCGGCGGCCTTCGGGGTCAATCATGGTGGAGACAACTTCGGGCGGTTTATTCAGCAGCAGATAGACGCGCTCTGTTTCCGGGCGCAGGAGTTTGCCCTGGACTTTGATGTGGTCTTTGGATTCGTCGGCTTTGCTGCCTAGTTCGGTGATGGTCTGGCCGTTTACGGTGACGAGGCCGGATTTGATTAGTTCTTCGGCGTGGCGGCGGGAAGCGATGCCGGCGCGCGCAATAATCTTCTGTAGTCGTTCGAGCATGGGAAGGCTGAGTGGCTCCGTGGTGCATGTATAGCTTAACGGAAAAAGGGCCTCAGCGCGAATAAGGAACGAGCGCCGCAGCTGTGCCAGGTCAACGGCGGGCTAGGTTTCCGAGTCGGAGGAATGGGCGCCGGAACCGGCGCTGGCTGTTGCCGCGCGGGACTTGTCGGCGTCGTCGATGGCGCTGGTTGCGGGAGATTGCGTTGGTTGCGGGGCTTCGGAGAATGGTTCGACGGCGATTCGGGCTGGGGATTCGGCGTACTCAGATTCGGCTTCTTGTTCGGCGGAGGCGTCGGAGACGGAGTCGTTGGCGTTTCCCGGCACAGTTCCGGCTTCCGAGGCCGCGGCGTCGGATAGGTCATCGGCGGCCGCTACTTCGCTCGCTACTGCTTCGGCGACTACTTCTGCTTCGACAATTTCTACGTCGACGACTCCTGCGTCGACTACTTCGGCGGAGATCGCGGCGGATTCTTCTGGCTCGGCTTCGGCTATGCCTTCGTCGGAGCCCAGGGCGGCTTGGGCGAGGGCTTCGAATTCTTTCAAGCTGGGGAGTTCGTCCAGGTCGGAGAGGCCGAAGCGCATCATGAATTGTTTGGAGGTGCGATAAAGGATGGGGCGGCCGATTACTTCTTTGCGGCCGGCGGTGGTGATCAGGCGTTTTTCGAGGAGAGTTTTGATAACGCCGCCTACGTGGACGCCGCGGATTTCGTTAATTTCCGGGACTGTGACTGGCTGCTTGTAGGCGATTACGGCGAGCGTTTCCAACGCGGGCATGGTCAGGCGCAGCGGCGGTTGCAGACTCTTGATGAACTTGCGGACTACGTCGTGATGCTGGGCTTTGGTGTAGAACTTCCAGCCGCCGGCGACTTTGCGGACTTCGATGCCGCGGTCGTCGGTTTGGTAGGCGGCGGCGAGTTGTTCGAGGGCGGCGCGGGCTTCGGGCTTTTCGATGCCGAGGGCTTTGGAGATTTGGTCGAGCGTGGCAGGCTCGTCGGCGGCGTAGATGATGGCTTCGAGAGAGGCTTGGATTTCTTGTGGCGTCATGCGTTTCCCCTTGGGGTGCGCGGTGCGGCGATTACTGCGGACACGATGATCACAGGTATTGCTCCTCGATTTGGGACATGGCGTCTGGGCCAGCGAAGACTGCGTCGAACATTTTGTGTTTGCGCAGGCGGATGTCTTCGAAGAGATCGGATTGGACGAGCATGACGGCTTGCATGCGGACCATTTCGAGGACGGCTAGCAGCGCGACGATCATGGCGTTTCTGGTTTCGCAGGTTTCGAAGAATGCGATGAGCGAGACGGGATCGTCGGTGACTACCAGGCGCTGGCGCAGGCGGTCCATCATTTGCGCGATGGAGACGGTGTCGTGGCGCAGGCCGAATTGCGGGACTTCTTTGCGGCGTTCGAGAACTTGTTGGAACGTTTTGACCAGGTCCACTAGGGAGACGACTAGCTCGCCTTGGACTTCGTCGCCGCCGTAGAGGGATTTATCGGGATGAGACCAGACGTTCGATTCGACTTGCTGCTTCTGGTAGAGGAGCTGGGCGGCATTTTTGAATTTTTCGTGTTCGAGCAGGCGGTGGACGAGTTCGTCGCGCGGGTCTTGCTCTTCGGCGGCTAGCAGCGGATCAACTGGTAACAGCATTTTCGATTTGATGTGGATTAGCGTGGCGGCCATGTAGATGAAATCGGCGGAGACGTCGATGTCGAGTTTTTCGAGCTGGTGGAGGTAATCGAGATATTGCTCGGTGATTTTGGCGATGGGGATGTTGTGGATGTCCATCTCCTGCTTGCGGATTAGGTCAAGCAGCAGATCGAGCGGGCCTTCGTACGCCGGTAGATTGATGCGATAGGGTGATGCCATTATTCGCCTGTTGCCGCCTTTCCTGCACGCGCTGGATTTGAGGACTGGCGCGCTTCGTCCCATTGGAAGATCGCGTTGCGCACGCGCTTCATAGTTTTGCGCGCGACCTTCTGGGCCTGCTTTGAGCCGGTGTCGAGGATATCCCAAACTTGCTGTGGATTGGCCTCAAATTGTTTGCGGCGTGCCTGGATAGGCTCGATCCACTTCACCAAGTTTTCGGCCATTTCTTTTTTGCAGTCTACGCAGCCGATGGCGGCGGTGCGGCACTCGCCGTCAATGCGGGCGACGGTGTCGGGCGGCGAAAATAATTTGTGATAGGCGAAGACTGGGCAGATTTCCGGGCGGCCGGGGTCGGTGCGGCGAACGCGCTGCGGGTCGGTGAGCATGTTGCGGGTTTTGGTGCGGATTTCGTCGGGGGGATCGGTGAGCCAGATGGCGTTGCCGTAGGATTTGGCCATGCGACGGCCGTCTAGGCCGGGGAGGCGGGGAGTTTCAGTAGGGATGTAGGCGGGTTCTTGCAAAATCGAATTCATCTTGAAGTATTTCGCAAGTTCGCCGACCTCGCGCCCGAAGTTGTCCCAGCCAATTTGAGAAGCCCTCCACTTGAATACCCACGGGTTTTTCGCGAGTGTTTCCTCGCCAGGAAGTGCCGCGTCCGTCAGGGAAGGCGGGAGCTCCACCAATTGCTTTAGTTTTTTCAGAGCGTCGCGATACCCCGCTAATTCCCTTTTCACTTCGAATCCGAAATGCGTGTTGAATCTGCGCACAACTTCGCGCGTAAGTTCGACGTGAGGCGCTTGGTCTTCGCCTACTGGGACGAGCAAGTCTTGCTTTGGCTCGCCGTACATTACGATGTCGGCGGATTGGAGCAGAGGGTAGCCCAGGAAGCCATACGTGCCCAGCTCGCGGCCTTTCAGGTTTTCGATTTGTTCTCTGTAGGTGGGGACGCGCTCTAGCCAGCTTAGCGGGGTGATCATGGAGAGGAGAACGTGGAGTTCGGCGTGTTCCAGGACTTGGGACTGGACGAAGAGCGTGGATTTCTGTGGGTCTAGGCCCACGGCGAGCCAGTCCGTGGCCACTTGCAGGGTATTTTCAGCGATGGAGGAGGTGTCTTCGTAGTGCGTGGTGAGGGCGTGCCAGTCGGCTACGAAGAAGTAGCAATCGTATTCTTGCTGGAGTTTTAGCCAGTTGGAGAGGGCGCCGAAAAAATGGCCCAGGTGGAGGCGGCCGGTGGGGCGCATGCCGCTGAGGACTCGTTTCGGTTTAGCCAAGATTCGATCGATCTCCTAGGTTCAGTGCCGCAGAAGGTCGCGGGCTATTACCAGGCGCTGCATTTCGCTGGTGCCTTCGTAAATTGTCAGGACGCGGGCGTCGCGATAGTAGCGCTCGACGTCGGTTTCACGCGAGTAGCCGCTGCTGCCGTGCACCTGGACGGCTTTGTAGGCCACGCGATTGGCCATTTCGCTGGCGTACAGTTTCGCGCGCGGGGCGCTCGAACCGCGGGGACCGGTTTGGGGGGCACCTGCTTCCCTGCCTCGCAGCTGCTTATCACGTTGCCACGCTGCGTAGTGCGTTAGGGCCCGGGCGGCGGAGACTTCTGTTTCCATGTCGGCTAGCATCCATTGGATGGCTTGATATTCGGCGATCGGGTGGCCGAAAGTTTTTCTTTGCTTGGCGTAGCGCGTGGCGGCTTCGAGCGCGCCTTGGCCTACGCCTACGGATTGGGCGGCGATGCCTATGCGGCCGCCGTCGAGCGATTCGAGAGCGATGCGCAAGCCTTGGCCTTCTTCGCCCAGGCGATTTTCCGCGGGCACGCGGCAATCCTGCAGCGAGATTTCCGCCGAGCGCGACAGGCGCAGTCCCATTTTATCTTCGTAGCGGCTGATGCGGAAGCCGGGAAAATCTGACTCGACCAAGAAGGCGGTGACTCCGCGGCTGCCTGCAGCGGGATCGGTCTTAGCGAAAACGATGTAGAGACCGGACACGCCGCCATTGGTGACCCAAGCTTTGGTGCCGTTCAGGATGTAGTGGTTGCCATCGCGGACGGCGCGGGTTTGGATTCCGGCGGCGTCAGAACCGGCTTGCGGTTCGGTGAGGCAGAAGGCGCCGAGAATTTCGCCGCGGGAGAGGCGGGAGAGATATTTTTTCTTTTGCGGCTCGGTGCCGGATTTCCAGAGCGGAACGGCGACCACCGAGTTTGTGACGCTGAGCGCAACGGCGGTGGAGGCGTCCACGCGGGCGACCTCTTCTAGCATCAGGGCGTAGCTGACGGTGTCTGTGCCGGCGCCGCCCCATTCTTCGGGTATTAACATGCCGCAGCAACCTAGTTCGCCGAGTTTCTTTAGTTGTTCGGCGGGAAATTTTTCGGCGCGTTCGAATTCGCGGAGGATGGGGCGCATTTCCGTCTCCATGAATTGGCGGACGGTGTCGCGAATGAGAATTTGGTCGCTACTGAGTGAAAAATCCATCGAGAGGTGTAGGAACGATGCTAGCACAGTGCGGAGTTCAAAGGCACCACTGATGAACGCAGATGAACACTGGTAAAGGCGAGGTGATGGGAAACCCGCGGCGAGAGGACGCGAAGCAAGCCTCGCGTAGCTCGACCTCGGTGAGCCTTCAGTTGTAGCGAAAGCGGCGGCAAGCCGCCGCACTCCAAAATGGGCTCGGCGTGGAGATCGAGCCACTACTCGACGTCGGTTTTCTTTTCTACTTCCGAGGGTTTCAGGCGCTCGCTTACTTTGGATTTTTTGCCGGCTTTTACTTCTATATTTTGGGTTTTGGCTACGAGGCCTTTGGATTCGAAGACGACCGTGTAGTGGCCTGGCTGGAGGCCGTCAAAACTGTAGCTGCCGGTGCCGTCTGTCGAACCGTTGGTGGATTCTTTGGTGCTGAGATTGGTGAGGGTGACTTGGGCGCCGGCTAGCGGGGAACCTTGGTGGTCGTTGACGTTGCCGGAAATGGAGCCGGTGGTGGCTGGGATTTTTGTCTTGCCTTGTGCTTGGGCGTTTGCTTGGGAGTTTACTTGCATGGGCGCGGCCGGCGAGACGAGCGAGATGGAGATTGCGATGATGCAGATCGCTGCTGCGAGACAGAGAAAGCGTTTAGCGCGTGGCATGGTGCCCCCTTGAATGTGCGTTAAGGATTCGTCTCAGCCTTGGCTCGACGCTGCGGCATTAAAGTCTCAGAAGCTCGCGCAGGCGTTTGGTTTGCGCGCGTGAGACGGGAATTTCGCTGGCGCGCTTGTCGTTCATTTTCAGCATGTAGCTGGACTTGAACCAGGGGACGACTTCCTTGATGTGATTGATGTTGACCAGGTAAGAGCGGTGCGCGCGCCAGAAGCGATCGGCGTCGAGGGAGGCGGAAAGCTCCTCGATGGTTCGGTAGTTGGATACGCCTTCGAAGTCGCGCGTGAAAATTGTGATGGTGCCGTCCTGGATCGAGGAGTAAATCATGTCGTCGGCATCTACCAGGAACATGCGTTCTTGGGATTTTACCAAGAGCTTTACGGGTTGCGCGGATTTGGCGGCGGTGGTGGAAGGCAGGGTGAGCTGGCTCATTAGGGTTTCGAGACGTTCTGCGGGCGAGGTGTGGGCGTCCACCATTTTTTTTGCGCGTTGCAGGGCTTTGGCGATGCGGGCTTTGTCGAAGGGCTTCAGGACGTAGTCAACTGCGTTTACATCGAAGGCCTGGATGGCGTAGTTGTCGAAGGCGGTGGCGAAAACTATTTGTGGGACGCGGAGCTTGCGTTCGAGGAGTTTTTTTATTACGCCGAAACCGTCCAGGCCAGGCATTTGCACGTCGAGGAAGACGAGGTCGGGCTCGTGTTCTTTGATTAGGGTGACGGCTTCCAGGCCGTTTTTGCCCAGGGCTACTACGTTTACATCGGGAAAGCCCTTTAGCAGGTAGAGGAGTTCGTCGCGGGCTGGGCGCTCGTCGTCTACGATTACTGTGTTTATAGGCATGGGTTTTGTTTGCTGGAACAGTATATGCAACGGGGGTGGGTGCGGCAAGAAATCAGGCGCGGTGGCGAACGCTGAACTGAATTTACCGCAGAGACGCTGAGGGCGCAGAGAAAGACAAAAGATTTAACACAGAGAAGACAGAGGAAAACCGGAGGGCATAGAGACGGCAACTGCAAGTTCGTGCGGAGCGAAGGTGGGTTAGTATATTTGTCGCGCGTGATGTTACGGGAGCGAATGTGGCGAAGAAAAATGCAATTGCGAAGGTTGTGAGCAGCGAATTGGTTTTGCATACGCGGGTGTTTGATGTGCAGCGGGAGAAAGTGATCGAGCCGAGCGGATTGGAGGCTACCCGGGACATTATTGTGCATCCGGGGTCGGTTGTGGTGCTGCCCGTGCTGCCAGATGCGCGGATTGTGTTGATTCGCCAGTATCGCCATAGCGTCGAGCAGTATTTGTGGGAGTTGGTAGCCGGACGGCGAGATGGGGATGAGAGTTTTGTCGAGGGGGCGCGGCGGGAATTGCGCGAGGAGACTGGTTATACGGCTGGGAAGATGCAGCTGCTGGTGGATCTGTTTCCCAGCCCGGGATTCTTGCGGGAGAACATGGCGATATTTTTGGCTACGGGGTTGAAGAAGGGCGAGGCGAGTCCGGAGCCGGACGAGAGGATTACGCAGAAAGTGGTGACGCTGCGCGAGGCGGAACGGTGGATACGGGGTGGGAAAATACGGGATGGGAAGACTGTGGCGGGGATTCTTTACTACTCGAAATTCTTTGCCAAGAAGAAATGATGCGGCACGGCATGGGCCCGAAAAGCAGGTCCCTCTCTCCGTCCCGCGCCCGCCGAAGTGCGGCGGGAAAGAAAATGCGCGGGACGGCGTTCGGGATGACACGTTGTTTCTTGTCGGTGCCACGGCGCCAATCGGGAGATTGGCGTTCTCAGGTCAGGCTGTACTTCCGTCCAATGGGTGATTGAGCACCGGTAATTAGCGGTAAATCTGTGGTTCTGTTGCTTGCTGCTATGCTGGGATGTCTGCGTTTATTGGCGCGCTTTTGTGGCATAGGAGCTGGTTTATGGCTGATGCGAGATTGCTGGCGAAAATCTATAAGATTTTGAGCTGGAGCAGTTTGGCGGCTTTGATTTTGACGATTGTGCTGGTGCTGCATAAATCGCCGGCGCCGAATATTCCGGTTGATGCGGGGGCAGCGGCCCGGGCAGAGCAGAAGTTTGCGGCGGCGGATCAGGCGAAGGCCGCCGGACAGCCGGGGTCGGTGGCGCTCGATCGCAACGAACTGAATTCTTACTTGGCGCAGAATTTACAGACGGAGGGGGCGGGGCCGGGCGGGGCTTCTTCGACCGGCACGACTGCTGGCGGTCCGGCGGGAACTTCGGACGCTGCGCCTGCTGCTCCCGCGGCGGATGGCGGTGGGAATGCAGCGAATGATCCTAGCGCAGCTTTGACGGCTGGGGATCCGCGTTCGTTGGAGGATGTGCAGTCCACGGTGAAGGATGTGAAAGTGGATATGGTGGGAGATTTGGTGAAGGCTTATGTGATTTTTGATTTTCACGGTAAGGATATTTCGTTGGAGTTGGATGGGCATTTGAGCGCGGAGAATGGGTTCATGAAGTTTGAGCCGGTCAGCGGGAAATTGGGCTCTTTGCCTTTGCCGCAGTCCACTTTGAACGCTGCGGTTGAGAAAATGATGGCTTCGCCGGAGAATCGGGACAAGCTGCGGTTGCCGGCGGATATCAGCGATATCAAGATTGTGGATGGGAAGGCGGTGATTCAGTACAAGCAGTGATGGCGGAGTCGCCGCTAGTGGCTTGCGCGGTCGTGTATTGCTTTGGCTGTGGCTTGGGCTTGTAGGGCTAATTGGGGGGACATGCCGTCGGAGCCGCGGATGAACTGATTCACGTAAGGCAAATCTTCTTGCCGGCCGGTTAGGAACAGGGCGCGGAGGGCTTCCCAGGCCATGCTTTCGCTGGGTGCGAGCGCGAGGATCGGTTGGCCAGCCGAAACCGTTGTGCCGTCTTTCACTATCCAGTGATCTACCGTGCCGGGGACGTTTGCACGGACCTCATTGCTTTTACCCGCTGTTCCACTGTTCCCTGCTGGTTCGATGTGAGCTACCAGTGTGCCGGAGTTCACCGTGTCGCCGGGCTTGAGGCGAGTGGCAAGCGCTCCTGCTTGCGGGGCATTCATCACGTAGGGTTGGAGCATGGAGACGATTTGGGCATGGCCGGAATCGTCTTGAAAGCGGACCAGGGAGAGGGCGGCGTTGCGTTGCACCATGGGATTGGGATCGTTGAGCATGGGCAGCAGGGCTTGATGGAATTCGGGCGCAGTGTTGTCCTGGCCCATTACCCAGGCATCTGTGACGCGGATTTCGTCGATGGGATCTTTCGCGAGGGCGACGATTTGCGGATACCACTTGCGGACGGAAGGGTCGGCGCGTTCGATGCGGGTTTCGAATTGCGAGAGGACGTGCTGGATTTCGCGGGGGTGGGAGCGGTCGGCGAGGGCTTTGGAGATTTGCGCGTCGGTGACGGGGCGCCCGAACCAGGTGGCGTTCCAGAATAGAAATGGCATGACTACGAAGGCCAGCGTGAGGACTACGATGCCGAGCGCCCAGTGTCCGCCAAAAGATTTCTGCGGCTTGGCGGAGTCGGCTGTGGTGTGAGCGGAAGTTGGGGCGGAAGAATTCATTTGCTGGTATCGAGCCGGGCTGCGGCGGGAGTCACTTTGTGGGTGGCTCGCCCGGAGTTCTCGATGGGGTTGCGGATGGCGCGGTATTCGGCGCAGGTGCGGCCGCTGGCAACGACTGCGCGGCTGGAGCGTTTGCGGGCGCGGCTGCTGGAGCGGCGGGCTTCGCGGCGGGCGCAGCGGTTGCTGCGGGAGTAGTGGCAGCGGGCTTAGGAGCCGCTGGCTTGGGAGCTGGAGCGGCGGCTGCGGGCGCGGGCTTCAGGAACGGAATCAGCCCGGCTTGCCAGAGCATGTGAGCGAACATCGCGCTGAAAATTCCGGCGATCATCAGTGCGATCAGCAGCAGCATGATGCCATCGATGCCGCTGGTGATTAGGCCGCTGGTGATGTCCCAGACGATCCCCCAGAGACACATCAGGATTGCCAGGCTACAGAGTGCACCGATTTCGATGCGGTGCGCTTTGGACGTCATGTCCAGACCTCCTGCTGTGGCCGCGGGGGTCATCGGGAGACTTTATCCAGAATCATCCAGCCGAGGAGCAGCGGAATATGCGCGACCGTGGCATGCATGAGCCACTTGGCGCGAACGTTGGTGCGAACACGGTTGGCCCAGTAGGACACGAGAAGCAGAAGCAATCCCAGGATGAGGGCGCCGTAGAAATAATTTATGGTGGCCATGCCGAGTACGGAAGGCAGCACGCTGACCGGAATCAGGATCGCGGAGGTGGCGATGATCAGGCGGAAGGTGCGGTCGCCGGAACGGTCAACTACCGGGAGCATGAGGATACCGGCGCGGCCGTAATCTTCGCGGTACATCCAGGCGATAGCCATGAAATGCGGGAACTGCCAGAAAAATAAAATGGCGAAGAGGATCCAGGCTCCGGCGGAGATTGTGCCGCTGGCTGCGGCCCAGCCAATCAATGGCGGCAGCGCACCAGGGATGGCGCCTACGGCGGTGGCGAGGGTGGTGCGCGTCTTCAGCGGAGTGTAGGCGCCCAGATAGGAGACGCTGGTGGCGAGCGCGATAAAAGCCGCGAGTGCGTTTACGGCGAGAGCTAGCCAGATTGTTCCGGCGATTATGGTGGCGACGCCGAAGAGCAGGACTTCTTTTGGCTGTAGAATCCCGAGGGGCAGCGGGCGCGAGGCGGTGCGGCGCATTACGCTGTCCATGTGGCGTTCGGCGTATTGATTGAGCGCGGCGGTGCCTCCGGCGACGAGTAGAGTGCCGCAAAGGGTGTTCATAAGGCGCGCCCATTCCATGGGACCGGTGCTGCCGAGGTAAAAGCCGGCTACGGTCGTGATGACGACCAGGAAAGTGACGTCGGGCTTGGTGAGGACGACGTAGGCCCAAGGCTTTTCGTACGCGGTGATGGCTTCGGCGCGGCCGTTGCTCATGGCGTCTTGTCCGTGCTGGTTATCGTGCTCATGCTTTGCTCGTCGCTCATGCGCGAGAACCTTCGGCGCGCGAGCCTGCCACTTTGGTTGCGGCGGAGACTGTAGCATTTCCATTAATCGCGCGGAAGGCCGAAAGCGCGAGGACCACGCTGGCTGCCAGAGTGAGCGCGCCTACCAGAACGTGGGCGACCGTGAGGATCACATACGTTGTGGTGGGTTGCTGGGCTTTGATTTCCTGGACGACTGCCCAGTAGGCGGCGATGCCTAGCAAGAATTGCGTGCCGATGAAGGACGTCAGCAAGATGCCCCAGCGGCGGAGGTGTGCGACGGTGCCGAAGCGGACGCGGACGGTGCGGCTGGTCCAGATGGCGAGGAACAGGACGACGAATGCTCCGATGATGTGTGGCAAGATCTGGAATGCGCCGTGGCGGAAGCCTGCGCCTAGAATTAATTGTACGAAGATCGCGGCTGCGGTGACGGCTGAGAGCGTGCGCAGCGGTGGTGACGCTGGATCGTCGAGTTTTGTTGGATTGCTATTCCACCATTGGCTGGTGAACAGGGTGAGGCTGACTACCGTGACGAAGAAAACTTGCGCGAGGATGGCGTGAATGGTGGCGGTTAGCGCTGGATTGTGGAAGAGGACGCGCATGCCGCCCAGGACTGCTTGGGCGATTACCAGGAACAGTGCCGTGAAGCCGAGATTGCGCAGGAAGCGGGAGCCGCTGCGGGCGAGTAGGATGGCTAGGATTAGCGTGAGGATCGCAACCGTGCCGGCCATCAGGCGGTGCGCGTATTCGTAGCGGATGCCGCCTACCAGCGGCGGGATAATTTTTCCGTAGGCTAGAGGCCAGTCTGGGACGGAGTCGGCTGCGTCGTTACTGGTGACTAGGGCGCCGGCCATCAGGAGAAGTACGGTGCAGGCGGAGGTGGCGAAGGCGAAACGGTGGAGGCCTGTGGTGATTGCGGATTCGTGGTTGTTGATTTCCCGCATGTTTTTCAGAAAAACAACCTAACACATTTGCGAACGCAATTCATGCATTCGGACCGTCTAGAAATTGCGGCGGGGCGGGTCTGGGACCCGCCCCTACAATCACATGATCGTTTGATGCTCGGACTAGTCCGCTGGTGGCGCTGCTGGGGCAGCGGCGTTGAATTTAAATTCGACGGTCTTGGATTCTTTCGGGCCGATGGTGACGGTTTGGTCTTGGGTGCCGAACTTTTCCTGCCACGCTTCGATGGTGTAGGTGCCGGGAGGAAGGTTCTTCAGCTCGAAGGAACCGTCTTTTCCGGTGATGGCGTAGTAGGGATTCTTGAACACGAAGATGTAGCTCTTCATCCAGGGGTGAACGTTGCACTTCACCGGGATGGCGAGCTCGGCGCGCGCGAAGGAATCGTCAATCGGCGAGGTGCCGGGAGCTTGCGACTTGTTCCACTCGCGATTGTCTTTCGGCATGGGGTGAATGTTGTGGGTGGTCTGGTCGTCGTTTTTCACTTCGAAGGTTTGACCGGTCATTACGGCGACGATGTGCGGCGAATACATGCACCCTTTTTGCGCCAGTGGCACGGAGTCTGTGGGCGTTTGGAAGACGTAATCGCCCAGGCCGTCTTTCACGAAGATCACTACGTTGCCCAGGTCGCCTTTGTCGTCCGTTACGACCGTGGGCGGCACGACTGGGCCGGAATTTGCCTTTTGGCAATACGGCTCGGCGCTCATGTTGATCGGTTTTTCGGGAGCGGCTTTGCCGTCGAGAGTCACTTTGCCGGAGACGGAACCGGTGGTGGTGGCGTCCACCGTTTTACCGGCAGGCGCGGTGGTAGCGGCGGGCTGCTCGGCGGTGGGTGCGGATTCTTTACTGCCGCATCCGGTGACGGCGAGGGCCACCAGGGCGGCAAGAGCGAGGTGCGAGAATCTGTAATTCATGTTGGAAAATTCCTCCTTAGCGGAACTTCACATTCTAACAAGATCGGATCCGAATGGTGCGCGATTTCTGGTGCGCTACGAAAGGCAATGTCAAAGGCGCCCAGCTGAAGCTGGCCGCTACAGATCCAAAGGCAATGGCAAAGGCTGGCGGTCTGCAGGCTACCGCTACACATTCAAAAGCAACATCGACTGCGAAGAGCCGGCGGGACGCCGGTGCTACTTTATTTTCCGCCGGATTGCTCCCCTGCTGCGCCGCCCAGCCTGGCTGAGGGCGTGCGGCCTGTTAGTGCGGCTTGCTCTTGGGGCGTTAGGGTGAACATGTAACGCACCAGGAGCTCGGCTTGATCGCCGTGATAATTCTGCATGGCGCCGGGCGTGGGGCCGGCGAAGACCCAGTGGTCGCCGTCCTTGCGGAAGAGACCGGAAGGCATGGCGGTGCCGGGAATAATTTTCGCAGGATCGGTGATCCAGCGGGCGGTCCATGCAGGTTGCAGGCGCTCGTGCGCGAGCAGGAAATTGGGAGCGGACGCATTTTTGTCGTGCGCTTCGTTGCCGGTCATGTGGCACTTCAAGCACGGCGCCGCGGGACTGGTGAACAGGCTGCGGGCCATGGCACGCTCGGCGTCATTGAGCGGCTCGACCTTGGGCGGAATGAACGGGTCGGGCTGCGCGGACATGGCTTCGAAAAATAGCGTGAGCTTGCGGATCTCGTCGTTTGAAAGAGAGAACGTGGGCATGCGCACTTGCAGATATTGGCGCACGCCGTTGCGATTCGTGTCCGTGTTGCTGAGCGCGGGATTGGCGAGGAATCCGCGGAGCCATTCGGGATTGACGCGCGCGCCTTCGGTGGTGAGCACCGGAGGCAGATTACCTTTCTGATCGCCTTGGTACATGGGCAGCGTCTGCAGCACGGATTTTTGGCCGACGTCAATCTGGTGGCAGCCGATGCAATTATATTTTGTGACGATCCACCAGCCGTCTTGTATGTACTTGCGGCGATCAGCCGGCTTGTACATATATTCGGGCGGCAGAGTGGGATCAGTGCTGCCGAGCAACATGGTGACGAGCGCCTGGACTTCATCCTGCGATTGCAGGTTGGGCTTGGGCATGCGCAGGGCGTCCATCGGATTCGCGTGATATTTTCCCGCGTCGTACAGCGCTGGATTTTCCAGTTTGTGCTCGAAGAAACCTTTGGGATCGAACCAGGCGATCTTTTCGCCATCGCGCGTGTAAGGTTTCAGGACGTAGGTGCCGTCGGCATTAAAGACCGGCTGCTCGCCGCGCTTGGCGTCTTCGGTCCAGAGCGCGAAATCGAGGCGTTCGATGGGTTTGCTGCCTTCGTTGGTGAGTTCCGTGCCTATCCGGCCTTCGTCTTCGAGACCGCTGATTTCGTGGCATCCGGCGCAGCCGTAATGACGGACTAGGTCTTTGCCTCTGGCGGCCATTTGCGGATCGTCCATGTAATTTGCGGCGGCGTAGGATGCGTCGGCGTGCTTCTGCGTGATCAGGAAGCTGGCGATGTCGCGCGAGTCGGCGTCGGAGAGGCGCAGGCTGGGCATGATCGTGGGTTGCTGAACGAGAAGCTCGTGGCCATCGTTGGGGCAGCGCGAGTGGTCGAGATCGAAAACGTAGGGAAGATTGTGTTTCGCGTAATCTTCCGGGCCGAGATCTTTTTTCTCGTAGGGACAGTAGGGACGCGTGCGCTGGCGCGGATTGTGCACCCAGCGGACGAGGTAATCGTAATTTTCTTTTTCGCCGATGCGGCTGAGGTTCGCGGCGAATGTGCCACCGACGGCGCTTGCACCTTCGCCGATAGCGTGACAGGCTAGACAGCCGCGCTCGTTGAGCAGGTCCTTGCCGTGTGCGGCATCTCCTGGCGCTTGTTTTTCGAGCGTTGGACCGGGGAGCGAATCCTGCCAGATGAATGCGGAGATGGCTTGGATTTCGTCCTGCGACATACGGAACTGCGGCATTTTTGTAGTCGGGCGGAACTCGGTCGTGTGGCCGATCCAGTACGGGATCCATTCCTTACGGAGTTTCTGGCGCGCTTCTTTCAGGTCCGGCCCGACCTTCTTTATTTCTTGCAGTAGGTCGTGACTGCGTTGCTCGAGCGATTCCGTGGTGGCATCCATGCGCGAGATGTCCACGGTAAGGTTGGTGGCCTGCGCGTAGAAAGCTTCGGCGGCGGTGTTGCTGGCTGCGGTGTCACCGAGCTTTTGCAGGCGCGGAATTTCGAGCAGGTCGTCGGATTTGGATTTCGCGAGCGAGAGGATTTGCTGGCGCGCGTTGACGAGCTGTTCGTCCTGATTATCGAAACCCTGGAAGCGGTGGCAGCCGATGCAGCCTTTTTGGCGATAGAGCTGCTTGCCTTCGTTGAGGACGGGCGCGTGCTCGGTGACCATGTCCAAGGAATGGCATTGCTGGCATCCGGCGTTGTAATTTTCGGGATAGTAGAGCGGATAGAGCCAGTGCTCATAGCGACCATGCCCGCGCTCAACGGAATTTACAGCGCGGCCGTTGCCGCCGTGGCACGGCGAGCAGCCAAATTTCTCCAGCGGGTGCGTTTCCAGAAGCAGCAGGTCAGGATGGCTGGTGAAGGGCGCGTCTTTGCTCTTGGCGAAGCCGAGGTCGGCTTTGGTGAGCGTGACTTGCGCTGGAACGTAACGAGTTTCGGTGCCGACGTGGCAGGACTGGCAGCGATCCACGAGGCCTGCGCCGCCGAGATTGTTTAAAGATGCGCCGGGAGGATTGACGTTGATCTGAATGATGCGCGCGTCGAAATCGCGCATGGAGTGCTGCAGAAGTTCGAGCGACGTGGAACTGAGCCCGGGCAGATGCTCGGAAGCGTACTGGCTTAGCGCGTCGCGGGCTTCTTTTGCGGGTTTATCCACATCCCCGCGCTGGCCGACGAGTGCGGCACGTTGGGCGATGATACCGGTGAAAACGTCGTTGAGTTCGTTGCCGGTGAAGGGCTTGTCTTTTTGGATCTTGCCGTCGCCTAGAGGCCAATCCACTTTCCAGGTGATGCTCTTCCCGGTTTCGGCGTCTTCCAGTTCTTTCTTGGCGGAAGCTTTGGCGGACTTGTCCGAAGCAGGAGTGACTTCGTATTGATAGACGAGGGAGCCGATTTTGCCGCGGGCGTCTTTGAAGGCGTCGCCTAGGGCGGCGCGCTGTTCATCGAGGAGCGCGATCTGCTTGGCGATCTGGTCGTCTTGAACTTTGGCTGCTTTTTCGGCGGCGTCAACTTTCGCGAGGAGCGCTTTGTAGTCAGGCGAGGTGTAGACTGCGTCTTCGTTCGTCTTTTGAACTTTGACTTCTTTCGCGAGGTAGGTGGAATAGGCTCTGGCGAAGTGGTTCTGATATTCGCGCCAGGGCTGCAAGCCGTAGAACTCGACATAGAAGGACCAGGCTACCGTGAGCATCAGCAGAAGCGACGCGATCAAAAGCGGAAAGGCGAAGGAACTGCTCTTGATCGGATCGTCGGGACCGACTTCTGGAGAACGATCAGGCACCAAGGGCCTCCTTCAGTTTATTTAGCAGAAGCCTGGAACACGATACGTATCCCGCGATGGTGCCGCGGGATGACGATCCTTGCCGGATCGTCATATGCTGAACCACGGCGTCACCCAGACGTAGTGGATCGTAAACACTAGGCGCAGCAAAATTTTGGCAGGCAAAGAAAACATGAAAATCAGGAACGTGTACATGGTTACCAGTTGCACCAGGCTCATGCGCTGATAAATCCTGCGACTGAATTCGGTACGCATGCAGATCCAGTGGACCAGGATCGCCGCGACGATGAAGAATGCAATCAGCGGGAAGATTCCGAAGACCACGCGAGCCCAGATGGCGCCTTGGTCTTTCGTGACGTGGAACATGGCTGAGGTCCACGAGCCGTCAATGCCGAAAACCTGGTCGAGGTTTCGGTTTACCGCGTAATCCACGCGTTCGGCGTCCCAAGTTCTGCCGGGCCAGAACCACATCCACCCCGGGCCGCGGATGAACGTGCCGATGACAATCATCAGGACCCACAGGCCGACGAAGCCGAACATAAACGTCCAGATGGAGAAGCGTCGCTGCTTGTAGGTGTAGTAGCCGTTGCCGAGCGGGTTCGCATCGATGTACGGAATGACCATGAGGCCGACAATTACGAGGGTAGGCATCACGACGCCGGCGATCCACGGGTCGAAATAGACCAGCATTTCCTGCAGGCCCAGGAAATACCACGGGGCTTTCGCAGGATTCATGGTGACGTTGGGATTGGCGGGTTCTTCTAGCGGCGCGTTCAGGGTGAGCGACCAGACCATCAGCAGGACTGTGATGATGATGGCGACCAGAAATTCCATGCGCATCAGGTAAGGCCAGGTGTGAACTTCGCGATCCCAGTTCGGATCCCATTCTTGCGTTTTGCGATATTTTGTTTTGGCTAGGTTGGCGTCGGATTCCAGTATGGCGATTAGTTTGTCGTTCTCGATGCCTTGCTTCAGTGCGTACCAGAGATAGAACGGGATCAGGAACAACATGGCCACGATGGGCACGTTGTCCGGCGCCGAGGCGATTTCCCAGAGCTGATGCCAGTCCATCTGTTGCGCTCCTACGAGTACGAAAACGAATGCAAGAATGAAAATCGAAACATAAGGCTGCCCGGTGCGATGAAGCTGAGCCGGCCGCTACAAATTCAAGATCAAAACAAAGGCAACAGCAACTGCAAAGAGCCGCTCTCGCTTTGCGGGACCGGCGCTACGAACTTACTTATCGTGCTGACTCATGCCGCTGGGCCTTAGGACTACGGGCCGCGGATTGCGTTCTTCTTTGATTTCGCTTTCTAACATGACCGGGGCTGGGCCGGAGATGCCGCCGTCTTTGCGCACGCGCCAGAAATGCACGCCTAGGAAAATCGAAACGATCAGTGGAATGGCGATGCAGTGCCAGATGTAGGCGCGCAGCAGTGCGTTGGCGTCCACGATGGAGCCGCCTAACAGCGCGAAACGGACGTCGTTATACGGCGTCATGCCGAGAAGGCCGCCGAGCGGGCCTTCGTGTCCCAAGAACGGCGTGGCGCGGGCCATGTTCGTGCCGACCGTGACGGCCCAGAATCCTAGCTGATCGTCCGGGAGCAAATATCCTGTGAAGCTGAGAAGCATCGTCAAGACCATCAGGAGCACGCCGACGCACCAATTGAATTCGCGCGGGCGTTTGTAGGAGCCGGTCATGAAGACGCGGAACATGTGCAGCCAGACGGCAATGATCATCAAGTGCGCGGCCCAGCGGTGCATGTTGCGCAGAAGTTTGCCGAAGGGGACGTCGTTCTCGAGATACAGAATGTCGCGGAAGGCTTGCACTTTCGTCGGGTGGTAATAAAACATCAGCAGGACGCCGGTGAAAGTGAGCACGATGAAAAGGTAGAAAGTGATGCCGCCCATGCCCCAGGTGAAATTGTATTTGGTGGCGTCGCGATTGACTTTGGCGGGATGAAGATGGAAGAAAACGTTAGAGAGGACGCTGAGGGCGCGGTTGCGCGGCTCGTCGTCGTGCTTTACGCGGAACATGGAGCGATAGAGCTGGGTCTTCTCCGGCTCTTTCAGCCCGTCGACCTGCTGCTTGGTCTTTTCTTTCAGCGTCTCGCGCAGCGCGGCAGCGTCGGCCTGCACTTTTTCCAAGACGCCGGTTTTTTCTTTGCTGCCGCCGTTTTCTTCAGGCATTCGGTGCTATCCCTTCCGAACCCAAATCTATGTGGTCTGTGTTGCTGGGAACTCTTGCCGCAGGAAAATTATTTGCGGCGCGTTTGTTCGTGCTAAACGTTCAGAAAAGCTCCTGGATCGTTGAAATGGTTGACGCCGGCGCGCGGATCGTCCACGTAGAGCCGGCTGGTATCCACGGAAATTTTCCCCGTGGGGTCGAGCATGACGTTGGCCCGGTCCATCGGGCGTGGCGCCGGACCTTCGAAATTGACGCCCTCACTGTCGTAGCCGCTGCCGTGGCAGGGGCACTTGAATTTGTTTTCCGCGGGCTTCCATTCGGGCGTGCAGCCAAGGTGCGTGCAGCGGGCGTAGATGACGAACAGGCGGTCGGGTTCGCGCACGACCCAGACGCGGTTGGTCATCAGATAGCGCTGGTCAATACCGAGACCGAAATCCACCGGGAAGCCGATATTGAAGACGGTGTTGGGTTCGTAGAGCGCGCGCGGAAAGAAAAAACGGAGGAACATCAGGAAGTTGACGCCCAAGTACCCCCAAATGAGCGCCCAGACAATTCTGCGGCGGCCAGTGTTTAGGGTTTTAGCCGCAGCTTGCGCTTCCGGCGATTGGGATGCGACCGCTCCCGACGCGACAGGCGACGGTGCGGCTTGACCCGACTTCCCTTCCGGAATTTCTGCCATAGGCCCGTGTGCTGCTGGTACCACTGACGAAAATCTATGAGTCGAGAATTCCCGTATCAAGGTTTGCTGATCAACAGAGGGTTATATGATTTGCGGATGGCTGTGTCAAGACTTTCTCAAGTAAAATTTTTCGCGTGGTTTTTACGGCAAGCGGCTGCGGATTGGGTCGGGCGGCGCGGCTACGAAGCAACAGAGGCGACACCGCTGCGCATGCCGACCGAGCGCAGCACCAGATCGGCGAGCGCACGGATGAGGAGCGGCGAATCATTGAGCGCGGGCATCATGCAAAACTCGGTTACGCCTAGTTTTTCTGCTTCGTCGCGGGCTTCGATATTGATTTCGTGCAGGGTTTCGATGTGTTCGGTCAGGAAGGCGATGGGAATTACTAGCATTCGCTTCATGCCGTTGTGGGCCATCTGTTCGATCGTAGTCGTGAGCGAGGGTTGCAGCCACTTCTGCGGGCCGACTCTGCTTTGGTAGCACAGGACGTGCGGATTGGGCCACGCACCCAGGTCGCGGACCATTTGCACGGTTTCTTCGATTTGTTTTGGGTAGGGATCGCCCTTCTCTACCAGGGCCAGAGGTAACCCGTGAGCGCTGAACACTAGATGGATGTCATCGGGTTGTTTTAGATCTGCCAGAACGCCATTGATGCGGTCGACGATGGCCGCAATGTAATCGGGATGATCGTAGAAGTGGTCAATGATTTTTACGGGCGCGGTTGGCTTGTACTGGCGATTCCATTCCTTGAGGCTGCTTCGGGTGGTCGCGAAAGAATAGTGCGGGTATAGCGGCAGCAAGACGAGTTCGTCGTAGGGCTCGCGGTCCAGTGCAGCGACAGCTTCTGCGGTGTTAGGATGCCAGTAGCGCATCGCGACGATCGCACGAGCGGAAATGTGCGGCTTGAGAGCGGATTCGAGCGCGCGGGCTTGCTGTTCGGTGAGGCGGCGAATGGGCGAGCCGCCGCCGATTTCCATGTAGTGCCGGCCGACTACTTTGGAGCGCGTGGTGGAAATGAGTTTGGCGATGGCTTTGCGCGCGAGAAAGGCGCCGGGAAAATTGATGATGTCCGGATCGCAGAAGAGATTGTAGAGAAAAGGCTCGACCGCAGCCTGGCTATCGGGGCCGCCGAGTTGGAACAGCACCACTGCGATTTTCTTGGGCCCGCTCATCGTTTACCTCGTGCACCTCTTGCCAATTCTGCTAGCGTTGCTGCAATTGTTGCTTGAGCCGTTCGATCTCTTCGCGCACTTGCGTGATGCGGCGCGCGACGCTGACTTCGTAGACGAAAAATACGGCCCAGACGACCATCCACGCCGTAAACAGGAATTCGAAGTTCTTCATTGTCCACCTTTTTGCAGCGCGGGGGTTGCGGCGCCGTCGAATGCGTCGATGCCCTGCGATTCGATTTCAAATTTCAGTTCCGCGCATTCGTTGCGCAACTGCTCCAGCCGGTAGCGATCGATCAGCACCAATATCATTACGCAAAATACGGCGAAGAGGCAAAGCAGCAGGACTTTGCTCATGGTGGGGTCGAGGCCCGAGCCCTGACCGCCAGCGATCACAGGTTGAGGATGCTGCGTGCGCCACAAACGATTCGCGAGATAGACCAGCGGAATATCGAGCGATGCGAAGATTGCGAAAATGGCGGAGAGGGATGCTTTCTTTTCGGGATCTTCGATCAAGCCACGCAGCAGCAGGTAGGCGATGAAGAGCAGCCAGAGGATGAAGGTGGAGGTGAGCTTGGCGTCCCACGTCCACCAGATGCCCCAGACCGGGCGCGCCCAGAGCGGGCCGGTGACCAGGCCGATCGTGCAGCAGATGACTCCCACTTCCACGCCGGAGACGCCGAGCGCATCCCATTTGCGTTTGCCGGTGACGAGATAGGCGACGCTGGCGTAGAAGGCGACAAAGAAGGCGCAGAACATGGCGTTCCAGCAGGCGACGTGAAAATAAAAAATGCGCTGGATGGCGTGCATGGTTGCTTCGTCGGGCGCGATGAATAGGGCGGCGTAGCCTGCGCAGAAAATCAGCAGGGCTACGAGCGCGGTGATTGTGAGGCGTGCCTTCATTTACTGCGGCCTTTTCCTTGTTCGTTGATGCCTGCGCACATTGTCGCTGCGGCGCAGCATTCGCTACGGCTCATTCCGCCAAAAGATGATCGCACAAAAGCCAGGAAGCCGTCAGAAACACAATATCAAATCCAGCGAGGAACGCGAGCCAGGTGCGGTCGAGGGCCGGCTGCTCGGCGAATAGCGCGGAGGTGGATTCTACCGCTGCAATCAGGAGGGGCGTGAGGAGCGGGAGCAGGAGCAGCGGCAGCAGGAGTTCGCGCATGCGGGCGTGCGCGGAGACCGCAGAGAAGACCGTGCCGGTGACCGTGAGGCCCCAAGTGCCGAGGACCAGGACGAGAATCAGGCGCCAGACGATGCCTGCGAGCGACAAATTGTAGAGCACGGCGAAGACCGGGACGAGGACGAGCTCGGCGAGCGACATGAAAATAAAATTGGCGAGAATTTTTCCCAGGAGGATCGCGAAGCTGGAGATGGGAGCCATGCGCAGGGCGTCGAGCGTTTCGTTATTTTGTTCGCGCGCGAAGGATGGATTGAGCATCAGAGAGCCAGCGAAGAGGAAGGCGATCCAGAGGAGGCCGGGACCGTAGCGGCGGGATTCGGCGGCGGTGGGGTCGAAGGCGAAGCTGAACAGGACGACTACGACTAGCGCGAAGATTACTGTGGCAGTGAGGAGTTCGCGCGTGCGGAATTCCAGGCGGAGTTCTTTGGCTAGGATGATTCCGGCGGCTTGGGCGGTGGTCAAAAGCAGATCCCTCTCTGCGTCCCGCGCCCGCCGGAGTGCGGCGGGGATGAAAAAGCGCGGGACTGCGTTCGCGATGACAATGATTTGTTTTGGGCAAGCAAAATCTTGGGGCTCCCGCCCGCCTGATGCGTGAACATCGAACTGACTGCACCGTCCTTCGCCGCGACGCACGTGGCGGTCACCTCACGCCTCCGCTCGCAGCGGCGCGAGCAGTGCGCGCGGATCGCCTGCGGGGCCGCTATCGTTTTCGACCCTTCCGCCCGCGAGCGCGACGGCGCGGGTGGCCAGGTCCAGCGACTCGTTGCGGGCGTGGGTGCTCATCAGCACGGTGCAGCCGTCCGCCTTCAGGCGCGCCAGGCGGGCGCTGAACCAGACCAGGCCGAGACGATCGAGGCCTGCGGCCGGCTCATCGAGCAGAATCACGCTTGGTCGATGCAGTAAGGCGCGGGCAATGGCCAGGCGCTGGCGCATGCCGCGGGAAAACGTGCGTACGAGGCTTCCGGCGCGGGCGGAGAGGCCGCAGTCGTCGAGCGCGGCTGTGACGGTGTCGGCGACTTTGTCTAGAGCGTAGAGACGCGCGAAAAGTGTGAGGTTTTCGACGGCGGTCAATTCGTCGTAGAGCAGCGTGCTGTGTCCTACCAGGCCGATGCAGCGCTTCGGCCGGACCAGAAATGCTTGCGCGCGGACGCATTCAGGGACGACCGCTGCACCATTGGTGAATTGCACGGATCCGCGCGTGGGATTCATGAGCAGGGCGGCCATGCGCAGGAGCGTGGTCTTCCCTGCACCGTTGGGTCCGAGGAGCGCTACGAACTCGCCGGCGCCGATTTCGAGGGAAACGCCGCGGAGTGCGGCTAGCGAGCCGAAACGCTTTTCGACGTTATGGAACGATACGCCGATTGAGGCGGGTGGAGATGACGTTTGCGTCGCCGGCACGGGCAATGCGTTGCGCCTAGCCTCGCACCAGGTCGCGGAGGGCTTTTTCCACGCGGGCGCGTTCGCGGGTGTAATCCTCTTCGCTGATGGTGCCGGCCTGGCGGCGGAGCTCGAGGCGGAAGATATTGTTCTTGAGGTCGTCGAGGCTTCCTTGAACTTGGCTGTCAACATCGGCGATGGTTTCTACCGCGCCGCGCGAGGCTTCGGTTTGCGACGGCGGCGTGCCGGCTGCTGCAGGTGCTGGCGCCGCCGCTGATGCGTACGGTGCGGGCTGCGGCGCTGCACGCGCTGCCGATGTTTTCGCGGGGCGCGGAGTCGGCACGTCAGCTTCGCTGACCCACGCGCCGTCGGCAGTGCCAGCCGGTTGCGGCCGCAGCCAGAGATAGGCAAAGCCGAGGATGAAGATGGAAACGAATCCGCCGGTGAGAATCCACTTCAGGCTGTCGAGGCGCGCGGGAACCGTTGTGGCGCTTGCCGAAGGCGCATCGGCCGAACCTGAATCAGCGCGCGAGTTTACGGAAGGATTTTGCGAATCGTCTGCGCTGGCGGCAGCGCTGGAACCGCCGGCAGGACCGCCGCCTTGGCTCGCCGAAGGCATGGGCGCCGTTCCGGAGACGTTGATTTCGACCGCGGCGTTGGCGGCGACGTTGTCGCGCATGTAGACGTTGAAACCTTGGTCCTGGCCCGCCGCGGTAATTCCGGCGCCGGAGATTTGCACGGTGGGCGGGGCGGCGATGATCAGGCGGTCGCTGGAATACTGCGAGACATTGCGCAACGTCAGATGATTCCCTGCGTACGGAACTTTGTAGGAGAGGCGCACGCCGCTTTCGCCCGGGCGAAATGGAAAGGCGATCGCCATTTTGTTTTTACCCTTGTCGATCGTGCCTTGCACTACCGGCATGCCGGACGCTCCCCACGCGGAGGCTTGATTGAAATCGGCGCCATCGGGAAGCGTGAAATCGAAGGAGCCGTCGGCGCGGTAGAACGCCAGGGGCGGCTGGGTCTTATTCGCGATCATGTATTCTTCGCCGACCATCAGGTCCGCACCGTTTGGCTGGAGAATGATGGCGTGATTGGCCACGTTGAATGATTTGGGATCGTTCGTCGGCTCGAAGACTTCGATTTCCGCGGACATTTTTCCCGGGGTGATGGGTTCGTGGTAGTTCACACCTTTGTAGACGACACGGACGAGCATGGGGCCGCTGCCGAGCTGAGGATTATCGAAGTGGAAGTGGCCCTGCGCGTCGGTTTTGGTGTTGGCAACCGGTTGCATGCCGCCTTGCAGTTGGATGAGGATCACATCGGCGCCGACGGCGAGTTGGCCGGTGGTGCCATTTTTCACTGTGCCGGTGAGCGTGCCGGCTGAAGCGCTCGTCGCGGCCGCGGCAATGGCGAGAAACAGCAGCGCGAGCGCAACGCAACTGCTGCCGCGGACGATTTTGGGTCGAGCTGAACCGTTGGCGAAGCCGTGAATCATGATTGGCGCACCTTTTCTGCGGCTGTGAGCCGAGTGGAGGCTTGGCGCGTGGCGGGCGTAGGCGCGCCGCCGGTCAAGTGGTCCATTTCTGAGAGGACGCGCGCGGCTTCTACCTCCAACGACTGCTTGATTTCCTCGTAATCCTGCTCGGAAAACTTTCCGGCGCGGAATTCGAAGCGCAGGTCGCGCAGATTCTCGTAGATGGCGTCGCGGCGCTCCATCAGCTGGTCGAGCTTGGTGCGATGGGGCGCGTTGTCGGACGCGTCGGACTTGATACCAAAAATGAAATAGACCATCACGGCGGCGAGCAAGGCGCAGGCTACGGCGATGTCCACGCTACTCATCGTGTTCACGTCCCGGTTCCCGGTTGGCTTCGCGTTGCGCGCGGACCAGGAATTCAGGGCTTACTTGCGGGCCACCGGCCGGAGCCAGAGTG
>Ga0209169_10000476_pt1 | contig 24465 bp, 21 predicted proteins | sample HubBroMetageWRM4_FD_188346 | JGI IMG/M metagenome (GOLD analysis project Ga0209169, IMG submission 188346) | Warmed soil microbial communities from the Hubbard Brook experimental Forest, New Hampshire - Hubbard Brook CCASE Soil Metagenome WRM 4... | ecosystem: Environmental > Terrestrial > Soil...
GAAGCGCCATCCGCAGCGAGGCGCAGCCGAGTCGAAGGTTAAGGCGTTTTCTGAACGACGCAGTAGGTTTGGGCGGTGGCCAGTGCGACGTCAGTTGCCTTGTCTTCGTTGATCGCGATAATGTCGCGCTGACCGTTGAAACGCAGATAGCTCTTCACGTTGCGTTCGTCCGCCGGCATCCGCATCTCTTGCGGATCGAACCCGCCTAAGGCGGGGTGCACGCGCGTGATCGGGTAGTCGAGCATCGCTTCGTACATGCCCATCAGGTCGATCGAAAGCTGGCGCTGCTTGTCGTAAGCGGCTTGGAGATCCTGAGCCGCTTGATGCACCTCGGCGGCCGCCTCTTTGTCGGTCGTTAGGCGGTCGGCGTCGCGCAACTCGTTAATCTCCCGCTGGATGGCGGCCAGCGACTCGTTGAGTTGAGTCTCTTGCTTACCGAGCACGTCGCGCACGTGGACGAAGCGCTCGATGTAGTCGGGCTCGCTGAAGAGCGTGTTGATATCGTCCAGCTGGACGCTTACTCCGTCGAGCGTGCGATCGTTGGCGAGCATCGGCACCAGCGCGCCGTTGAAATGCTCAGCCAGCGACTTGCAGTACGGCGAGGAAACGACCGTAATGATCGTCTTGAGCGCGCGCGGCGTCGGCGATGGGGTCGGCATGACGACCGCCAAGATGGCGGGCAGTAGGTTCAGTAAGAACATCGTGGGCTTCGCCGGTTATTCGTTCGTCCAGTAATCCTTGAGCGCCTTGCCGCGCGACGGGTGGCGCAGTTTGCGGAGCGCCTTGGCTTCGATCTGCCGGATGCGCTCGCGGGTAACGCCGAACTCTTGGCCGACTTCCTCGAGCGTCCGTTGATGACCGTCCTCAAGCCCAAAGCGCAAGACGAGCACCTTACGCTCGCGCTCGGTCAGATTTTGCAGCACGTCCTGCATCTTCTCTTTGAGCAGCATGACCGAAGCCGCCTCGGCCGGCGCAACCGCCTCTTGATCTTCAATGAAGTCGCCGAGATGCGAGTCCTCTTCTTCACCGATGGGCGTCTCGAGCGAGATCGGTTCTTGCGAGATCTTCATGACCTCGCGCACCTTTTCGGGCGTCAATGCCATCGCTTCGGCAATCTCTTCGACCGACGGTTCGCGGCCGAGCTCCTGGAGCAGCTGGCGAGAGACTTTGATCAACCGGTTGATCGTTTCGACCATGTGCACGGGAATGCGAATCGTGCGGGCTTGGTCGGCGAGCGCGCGCGTGATCGCCTGGCGAATCCACCACGTTGCATAGGTGGAGAACTTGTAGCCTTTGCGATAATCGAACTTCTCGACCGCGCGAATCAAGCCGAGATTGCCTTCCTGAATCAGATCGAGGAAGAGCATCCCGCGCCCGACGTACTTTTTTGCGATCGAAACGACGAGCCGTAGGTTGGCTTCGGTGAGCTGCCGCTTTGCCTCTTCGCCGTCGTCGACGATCCTGGAATCACCCACGCCGTCCCGGCGCGTTTCGAGTTCACCCGCCTCGATTCGCATCGCCAACGATTTCTCTTGGTCCATCGAAAGCAGCGGAACGCGGCCGATCTCTTTGAGATACATGCGAACGGGATCGTCGAGAGAAAGCCCGTCGGCGATGGTCTCCTCGACTTCTTCCTCTCGCTCGACTTCGGGCTTCTCGTCCTTCTGCTCGTCGACGAGCTCGATGCCCGCCGCGGTTATCTCCTCGAAAAACTCATCGAGCTGTTCGGGGCTGACCTCGTCGAGCACGTCGAAAGCGCTGCTGATCTCTTCATAGGTCAGCGAGCCTTGGCTCTTGCCACGGGCAATTAGTTTTTTCTTAAGCTCTTCCAGCGTGACCGGTGCCGGCTCGGCGACCGCTGTCGCGCCCTTCTTACGTGCCATTGGTTGTTCTTTTCACCTCCTTCCCGTTTTCGCCCTTATCGCTTCAGCTTCGCGACGAGCGTCTCGAACTCTCCGCGAAGTTCCTCAGAAATGGCCTGACCGCTCGTAAGCTGGTCGTCGATCTGATCCGAAACCTCGCGATAACGACGGCGCTCGTCTTCGAGCTGCAGCCGCTCGACCACGCGGTTCAAGTGCGCCCGCCGTTCCTCCGAGTCTCCATAACGTACGGTCGAGCTTCGGTCGCGGCGGCCAATCTCGGCAAGCAAGTCGAGCACGCCTTGATCTTCCGCAAAGAGTCCGAAGACGTCGGCCGTCGTCGTTAACGTTCCATCCGCTTCGACGATTCGTTCGTAGATTCGGCGATAGACCTCATTGCGAAAGCGTGATGCACCAATGCGATTGCCGTACTCGGCGCCGAGTGAAGGCTCTTCGAGCAGTATGCTCAAGACTTCACGTTCGAATGAGAGCGGTTCCACCTGCGCCGTCGCATAACGGCTGTGAGCGGACGCCGCTCGTGCGTGCGGCGCAAAGTTTGCGCGGTCGGCGAGGAACCGGCTATTCCGAAGGTCGTCGGCCTTCACCTGCAGTCGACCCGCCACGTAAACGACCCAGCGATCCCATTCCTCGCGGGGTGCAAGCGCACGGATCAACGCTTCGGCCTTCGGCATGAGCCTGGCCGGAGAATCGAATCCGCTGCGCAATCGCGCGATTTCTGCGTCGATCCTGAACTCAAGCGCCGGCTTGGCTTCTTCCAGCAGCCGGCGAAACGCGTCGGCCCCATGTGTCCGAACGAAGCTGTCAGGATCCTCCTGGGCGGGAAGTAGAACGATGCGCACCGATGAACCGGTGTCCTCGATTGCCTTAGACGCAACATCGATGGCCTTGGTTGCAGCGGCGTTCCCCGCCGCATCGCCATCGAAGCAGAGGAAGACGTACTCCGCATACTTGCGTAGCTCGGCCGCTTGCTCGGCCGTGAACGACGTCCCCAAGGCTGCGACAGCATCCTCGAAGCCGGCTTGATGAAGGGCAATGCAATCGAGGTACCCTTCGACCACAATGATCGTCCGGTCGGTTTGCGCCGCCTTGCGCGCGAGGTTGAGGGCGAAGAGATGGTGGCCCTTCGTATAGACGGGCGTCGTCGAGGTGTTGAGATATTTGGGCTCGGCGTCACCGATGGAACGGCCGCCGAAGGCAATCACTTCGCCGGTCGTCGAGTAAGTCGGCACCATCAGACGATTGCGGTAGAAATCGTAGTAGCCACGCTGCCCGCTCTTGAGCAAGCCGGCCTTGGCTGCGAGCGCGAGATCGACTGCGTTTCGCTCGAGCTCCGCAACGAGTTCGCTCCACGAATCGGGCGCGAACCCGAGACCGAATCGCTCGGCGGTCGTCGCCAAAAGACCGCGCTCCCGGCAGTAGGCGCGTGCCGCCACGCCACGTTCGCTTGCGAACATGCGGACGAAATAGGCGGCCGCGATGCGATTGGCATCGTAGATCGCCTCACGCTCGCTGCGCGCGCGCGCGGCGCGCGGGTTCTCAGGCTCGAGTTCCACCCCCGCTTTGCTCGCTAGGCTGCGAATGGCTTCGGCAAATCCGAGGTTCTCGGACTTTTGCAAAAAGGTGATCACGTCGCCGCCGGTGCCACAACCAAAGCACTTGAAGAAGCCGCGATCGGGATGCACGTGAAACGACGGGGTCTTCTCAGCGTGAAACGGACAGAGCCCGACCAGATCGTTTCCCCGCTTGCGTAACGGCACATACTGGCCGATGAGGCTCGCGATGTCGATTCGAGCCCTGATTTCGCGAAGAACGTCTTGATCGTATCTCACCGGTACTGATCTAGGATTTTCGTCGCGGCATGCGAACTTTCCGTGCGCTCGTGAAGCGCATCTTCGACCCCGTACATCACTTCATCGAGTTGTCCACAGCGGAGGCGAGACTCCTCGATCTGCCGGTCATGCAGCGCCTACGGCGCTTGCGCCAGCTTGGATTGGCGTACCTCGCGTTTCCGTCGGCAGAACATTCGCGCTTTACGCATGCGCTGGGCGCGCTCGCGATGGGCACCCGCGCATTCGACGAATTATCGCGAGGAAGCGCCGATTTTCTGGGCGGCTCGAGCGAAACAGCGTATCAGCGGCGTCTGGTCCGCGCGGCGCTCCTCCTCCACGATGTCGGGCACGGACCTTTCAGCCACTCGTGCGAAAGCGTGCTCGGCGTTCGTCACGAGGCGCGCACGACCGACTTGCTCGCCCTTCCCGAGCTCGGGCAGGGCGTCGCCGCCCTCGACGTGGAGCCTGCCGACGTCCTAGGACTCATCGTCGGTGACCCCGCGAGTTCCTACCCGGCGCTGCGCGAGCTCGTGAGCGGGCCGAATCTCGACGCCGACCGGATGGACTACTTGCTGCGCGACGCGTACTTCACCGGCGTTGCGACGGGGCGCTACGACTCCGAGCAGCTGGTTGCGTCGCTACGCTTCTTCGAGGTCGGTGGGAAACTTGCCGTCGGGATCGACCGGCGCGGTGTCGTCGCTCTGGAATCGTTCGTGATGGCTCGCTACATGATGTTCGCTTCCGTTTACTTCCACCACACGACGCGCATGTTCGAGCACGTGCTGCACGAAGTGCTGCGAGAGCTCTGGCCCGATCCTCGCGCCCTCGACCCGGTCGGCGAGTTCTTACGCTGGGACGACTTTCGCGTGCTCAATGCCCTCGGCGATACGCACAGCGCGGCGGCGCTGGCGTTGCGCGATCGCGTTCGCATCTTCGCGCTCGCCTGGGAGTTCAACGCCGAACGCGACTTACGCGCCTTCGAAGCATGCGAAGCAGCTCTCTGCGACCGCTTCGGGGAGACCAACGTCTGGGCTGATTCGCAATCGCAACTCCTGCACCGTTTGCCGTTCGGAATCGGCGAAGATCGAACGGTCTGGGTTAGCGGACCCAATGGCCCGGTCGACGCCCGCGAAGTCTCCGACCTGATCGCGAAACTCAGCGGCAAAGCCTATTGGCGAAAGCTCTTCGTGCGGCGCCCTTCGACGGCGCAAGGCCGCGACAACGTCGTTCGAGAAGCGCGGCGACTCTGTGCCGACACGATCGCGAGGCTACGTTAGCGTACCGAGCGTCGACTGAGCGGCAGCAAGACGGGCGATCGGCACGCGATACGGCGAACACGAGACGTAGTCGAGCCCGAGTTGCTCGCAGAAGGCGATGCTGGAAGGCTCACCCCCGTGCTCGCCGCAGATCCCGATCTTCAACGCCGCGCGCGCTGCGCGCCCGAGCTTCACCGCTTGGCGCATAAGTTCGCCGACACCGCGGCGATCGAGCACTTGAAAGGGATCGTCCTTAAGAATTCGCTTTTCCAGGTAGACCGGGATGAAAGAGCTCTCGGCGTCGTCGCGGCTATAACCGTAGGTCGTCTGAGTCAAATCGTTGGTGCCGAATGAGAAGAACTCGGCGTAACCCGCGAGCTGGTCGGCGACGGTACAGGCCCGCGGCAGTTCGATCATCGTACCGATGCGGTAGGCAAGCTCGATCCCGCGCTGTGACAATACCTCGTCGGCGACGAGTTTTGCGGCGTCGCGCGTGACCTGCATCTCTTCCTTGGTGCCGACCCCGGGGATCATCACGTCGGGGCGGGGATCGCCACCCTCGCGTTTTAAATCGCAGGCCGCTTCAAAGATCGCTCGCACTTGCATCGCGTAGATCTCGGGAAAGACGATCCCAAGCCGGCAAACGCGTAAACCGAGCATCGGATTCTGTTCGTGCAGTTGCTCGACGCGGTGTAGCATCACCGCCTTTTCGCGATATTCCGGCGAGTCGATGCCCTTGGTCAGGCGCAACTCGGTCGTTTCGACCAGCAGCTGCTCGAGCGACGGCAAGAACTCGTGCAGCGGCGGATCGAGTAGCCGGATCGTGACGGGCAAGCCCTCCATCGCGCTCAGGATGCCGCCGAAATCGTCGCGCTGAAAAGGGAGGAGGCGTTCGAGCGCCTGAGCACGCTCAGCCGGCGTCGAGGCCAGAATCATCTGGTGCACGATCGGGAGACGCTCTTGCTGCATGAACATATGCTCGGTGCGGCAGAGTCCGATGCCTTGCGCACCGAGCTCGCGCGCCTTTACGGTGTCTTCCGGGGTGTCCGCGTTCGCCCAGACCTGCATGCGCCGCAGCTCGTCGGCCCACGACAGAAAGGTCGCCAGCCAATCCGGCAGCTTCGAGGGGGGCAGTATCAAGCGAAGCTCGCCGACGGCGACGTTCCCAGTCGTGCCGTCGATCGTGATCCAATCGCCCTCGCTCAACTCTTTGCCGTCGAGACTCGCGCGCTTGTTGCGGCGATCGACCGCAAGCGCATCGCAGCCGGCGACGCACGGTTTGCCCATGCCACGCGCAACAACGGCCGCGTGCGACGTCGCCCCGCCTTTCGCGGTGAGGATTCCTTCGGCCGCGATCATGCCGTGGACGTCATCGGGCGTCGTTTCGGTCCGCACGAGGATGGTTTTGCGCCCTTGCTCTTTCCATGCGACGGCGTCGTCGGCCGTAAAGACGATCTGGCCGGCCGCGGCGCCGGGCGACGCGTTGAGCCCTGTGCAAGCGACGCCGGCGGACTCGTTTGGATCGATGCGAGCGTGGAAGAGTTGATCGAGCGATTGCGCGTTGACCATGCTGACCGCGCGCCGCTTATCGATCAAGCCTTCGCCGACGAGATCGAGCGCAATTTTGACCGCCGCCTCGGCGGTGCGCTTCGCGCTGCGCGTCTGCAGCATAAAAAGCTTGCCCCGCTCGACTGTGAACTCAAGATCCTGGACGTCGCGATAATGCCGCTCGAGCCGCGTCGCGATCTCTTGAAACTGCTCGTAGATCTTCGGCTGACGGCGCGCCAAATCGGCAATCTTCTCGGGTGTCCGGATGCCGGCGACCACGTCCTCGCCCTGCGCGTTGCTGAGATACTCCCCGAAGAGCACCCGCTCGCCGGTGTTCGGATCCCGCGTAAAGGCGACGCCGGTTCCCGAGTCATCCCCCATATTGCCGAAGACCATCTCCATCACGTTGACGGCCGTGCCCCAATCGTCGGGGATTTTGTTAAACCGTCGGTAATCGACGGCGCGTTTGGAGTTCCAGGAGTCGAAGACCGCCTCGATGGCCCCTCGCAGCTGCTCGTGGACGTCCTGTGGAAACGGTCGTCCGGATTTTTCCAGGGCGATCGTCTTAAAGCGATCGACCAAACCTTGCCAGGCTGCGGCATCGAGTCCGGCATCCTCGCGCACGCCGGACGATTTTTTCGCGGTCTCGATCTGCTCTTCGAAGAGCTCTTTGGAGATGCCGAGCACGACGTTTGAGTACATCATGATGAAGCGACGATATGCGTCCCAAGCGAAGCGGTCGTTGCCGGTCAGCTTGGCGAGACTTGCTACGGTTTCGTCGTTCAGGCCGAGGTTGAGGATTGTGTCCATCATGCCCGGCATCGAAACGCGTGCGCCGCTGCGCACGGAGACGAGCAGTGGGTTCGCGACGTTCCCGAAGCCCTTACCCGTGCGAGTTTCAAGCTCGCGCATTCCCTGGTCGATCTGATCCTGCAGCCCGCTCGGAAAAACACCGCCTGCCTCGTAGAACTGCAGGCAGGCTTGCGTCGTAATCGTGAATCCCGACGGGACGGGCAGCCCCGCGGCGGTCATCTCGGCTAACCCGGCGCCCTTTCCGCCCAGCATGTTTCGCATCGAGTTCGGGTCGGACGAAGCGCGGAGCTCCCGGCCCTCCTCGAAGAAATACACGTACTTCGGCGCTATCTCGACACTCATCGCTTCAGCGCTTCCCGCAGGTAATCGGTCAATCCGTCTGCGGCGACGCGTTCTTGCCGCATCGAGTCGCGGGCGCGAACCGTCAGGCTTCCATCGTCGAGCGTTTCGTAATCGACCGTTGCGCAAAACGGCGTTCCGATTTCGTCCTGTCGCCGGTAAAGCTGGCCGATGTTTCCCTCGTCGTACTGCGTGCGAAAGTTCGCGCGGAGCGCCGCTTCGATCGAGCGCGCTCGCTCCACGAGCTCGGGCTTGTTGCGCGCGAGCGAAAAGACCGCGGCTTGGACCGGGGCAATTTGCGGATGAAAGCGCAGCACGGTGCGCTCGGTTTCCTTGCCGTTGGGGTCGACACTTCGCTCGCGTTCGTACGCATCGATCATGAAGGTGAGGACCGTGCGGTCGACGCCCGCCGAGCTCTCGATCAAGAGCGGCGTATAGTGCGTCTTGCTCGCTTCGTCGAAGAATCGTAGATCTTTGCCGGAGAGGCTAACGTGCGCGTCTAGGTCGTAGGTTCCGCGGTGAGCAATCGATTCGAGCTCGCCCCATCCCCACGGAAAGAGATACTCGACGTCGATTCCGGCCCTTGCGTAGTGTGGGCGTTCCGACTCGCTTAGTTCGTAAAAACGCAGCCGCTCCGACGCGATGCCGTAGGCGGCATACCATGCCTTACGCCGCTCGACCCACTCCTGGAAGGCTTCCATGTCGCGGCCATCGTCGGGAACGAAATACTCCAGCTCCGCCTGTTCGAACTCGCGAAGGCGAAACGTAAAATTACCCGGCGTGATCTCGTTGCGAAAGGATTTTCCGATCTGCGCCACGCCGAACGGCGGACGCTTGCGCGCCGTCTGATAAATGTTCTTGAAGTTGACGAAGATGCCCTGAGCCGTCTCCGGTCGCAGATAGACCATCGCCGACGTATCTTCCATCGGACCGACCCAGGTGCGCATCATTAAGTTGAAGTTGCGCGGTTCCGTAAACGAATCTTTACTCCCGCAATCCGGACACTTGCTGCGGTCGGAAAGGTGATCCGCCCGGAAGCGGTGCTTGCAGACTTTACAGTCGATCATGACGTCGTGAAATGCATCGACGTGACCGGAGGCCTTCCAAACCGAGGGGTGCATGACGATCGCCGAGTCGAAGGCGACGACGTCGTCGCGTAGTTCGACCGTATCGCGCCACCAAGCGTCCTTGACGTTTCGCTTCAGAACGGCGCCCAACGGGCCGTAATCCCAAAAACCGTTGAGTCCACCGTAGATTTCGCTCGATTGAAAGATAAAACCGCGGCGCTTGGCAAGCGCCGTGATCTCTTCCATCGTGACGCGTTGCGTCGAGGCCGCCATCTCCATCGACCGACTAGGTTTTTCGCTCCGGGCCGAAACCCCCGCCGTAGCGCCGCCCGCGCCATTCGACGCCGCGCCCCGCGAACGAGCAAACGGTGGATGTCGAAAAGATCGCAAGCACCAACGCGAACCCCAACGGCAGTGCGAAACCCGACCCGATTCGAAAGCGCATCGCCCGCATTCCGCTCTCGGCGATCGCAATGACGATCGCCATGGCTATCGCCAAGGCGAACCCCGCGAACCACGCACCTTGCGTCAATAAGGCGAGAAGCAGAATCGGCGAGCATGGGGAGACGCTCCCCAGCAGCGTGACCCCCGCTATCGCGGCGAGCGGATTGCCGCGTGCGGCGAGCGCAAAATTCTTGACGAAACCACGCCAAATTTCCCCGAACGAGCGATACATGCGGGTCCGCACCAACCCGTTCCCCCCGATCAGAAGCGTCCGAAAGCGCCCATCACGTTTGAAGAGCCGCGCCAGTTCGAGGTCTTCGGCCACCTCGCCTCGCACGGCCGCGTGACCGCCGATTCCCTCGTACGCCCAACGCGAGACCAGGACGTATTGGCCGTTAAATAGCGCGACCTCCGGCTTACGAGGGTCGTTGATGTCGTCGAGCGGACCGATCCCTAACAAGATCGCGTAAAGGATCGTCGGCAAGAAGAGGCGCTCGGCCACGCCGACGGTCTCCTGATCGGGCAGAAGGCTGACGACATCGTAACCGCCATCGATTGCCCACTGCAGGGCGGAGGCCGCAGCAGGCGGAGCGTGTTCGGTGTCGGCATCGGTGAAGAGCAGCCACTCGCCTCGAGCGATGCGGGCGCCCTGCGTCAGCGCCCAGGGCTTCCCCACCCAGCCGGCCGGCAGCGGTGCGCCTAAGAGCACGGTAAGCCGCGGTTCGCCGGCGGCGATCCCTTCGAGAATGCGGGGCGTCGCGTCGTTCGATTGATCGTCGACGACGATAACTTCGAAACTCGGCATGCGGGTCGCAAGCAGCGAGCGCACGCACCGCTCGATCTGTCGCTCTTCGTTTCGTGCGGGAACGATGATCGACAGATTCGGAAGGACGTCGTCAGGCTCTCGCGTTTCAATGCTCGCGCGCGAGCGCAGGATGACGTCAAGCGAACGCGCCGCGAAGAGCAGGTTGGCAACAATGAGCAGAACCGTTAGGAAGGCCAGCAAATCGCTCGCGCTGGCGTCGAGTTTCAATTGCGACGCTTTTTTCGGGGCGGAGCTTTCTTCGGCTTCTCAAGATAGGCGGCCGCCACACGTTTTGGGGCGCGCGCGAGCCATGCCTCAACGATGATGTCTTTCAACTCGGATGCGGCGATCTTCTCGAGCTGCACCAGGACCGCGGGATAACCGTCGAAATGCGGCGTTGTGAAGTAGACGGCGGGATTGCTCGCAAGCAAAACCTCCTTCAGCTCGAGGTCGGCCGTGTATACTCCTAAGATCGGTCCTTCGGGCGCCCGATTGCCAAGCGCGGCGAGGTCGGAACGCCGCAGCGGTCGCTCCCAAGTAAAAAGCTTACCGTTAACCGTCCAGTGGGGTCTGCCGGTCGACGATGACTCTTCGGCGGCGCCCGGTAAGGTCAACGCGATCCGCCGCACGTCACGCCAGGTCGCCATCTAAGGCACCGCTCCCGCATGTATCGTGACTTCAGCTAACTCAACCGGCGTGCCGGTACGCACGGCCCGGTGAATCTCGGCAATCTGGTCGACGTAGCGAACGAGATTGGCCAGCGCGTCACGCGGTGCGTTCGATGCGATCTCGGTGCGATAGCGGATATTTCGGGCATCGCCGTCGGCATCGAACTCTCCGTTGACGTCAACCTCTACCCGATCGACGACGAGGTCGCGTTTTGCCGCCTCTCGGTATACATCGTTGCAAAAACAGGTAGCCAGCGCCAGGAAGAGTAGTTCGCCGCCATTGACGCTCGAGCCGGCTCCTTGCGCCTTCGCTGGAATCGGAACGTTCCTGACGACGCTGTTTGTCTCGACGCATGCCAAATGCGTGCCGCCGGCGCTCGCGACTCGTGCGGAAATATTCAACGTCAACAATTCCTTTCGGTGAGCGTTGATCGAGCGAGGGATGTCACTAGGGCACGCATGCGCGGCTTCGATTTTCGCTGGCCGCAGATGCGCCGATGACACGAAGCCTGTCTTGCCATTCCCGAGCATTAGCCTCCGAATGATCACCACTTCCTTCTTGTCGGGCAAGCCGAAGGGGGGATTGAGCCAGGCTGGGGCGCTTCGATGGTGTCGACCGTTAAGCTGACACCTTGAACGGCTCGGGGTTCGATCCCCGGGCGCTCCAGCCGCGTCGGCTGATGCCGTTTGCGAAGTCGCGGTAAATGTGGTATCGTCGGGACGTTCAAGGTGTCAGACCGGCGATAGACGTCGAAACGCACGAGGTGCCGCAGTAATGCGGCACTTCGTTTTAGCCCGCCCTTCGACTACGCGCCCTTCGTCCTTCGACTACAGCGCCCAGTTTATCCTGAGCGAGCGTAGCGAGTCGAAGGGCGCCTCCGCTCAGATGACAAGCTGCGCTCGCTCAGGATGACGCGGTGTGGTGCGCTGCCTTTGGTTGTGTCTCCGCTTGTAATTGGCCGCAGGCGGCGGCGATGTCGCGGCCCATGTTTTGACGCACGGTCACCGGCACGCCGGCGGCGTCGAGGATCGCCGCAAACTCCCAAATACGCCGGTCGGAGGTGGCGGCAAACGGCGCATCCGGCGTCGAGTTGTACGGAATGAGGTTGACGTGATAGAGCCTGCCGCGCATGAGCGCGGCCAGCGCGTGAGCCGACGCGACATCGTCATTGACGTCGGCGAGCATCACGTACTCGAAGAATACTTTCCGGTTGGTCTTATCCACGTAGCGCTCGCAGGCCGCCATCAGCTCGGCGAGCGGAAAGCGCCGGTTCACCGGCATCATTTTCGAGCGCAACTCGTCGGTCGCAGCGTGCAGCGAGATCGCAAGGTTCACCTGCAGGCGCTCGTCGGCGAACGCATCGATTTTGTCGACGAGACCGACCGTCGAAATGGTAATGTGCCGGTGGCCCAGGCCAAAACCGTGCGGATCGTTCAGCACCGCCACCGTCTCCATCACGGCTTCATAGTTGTGGAAGGGCTCGCCCATCCCCATGAAGACGACGTTGGTTATCCGTTTCTTGCGCGCACCGAGATGCCGCGCGAAAAACCACGCCTGATCGAAAATTTCGCCGGCCGAAAGATTGCGATTGAACCCGGCCTGTCCGGTCGCGCAAAACGCACAAGCAAAGGCGCATCCTGCCTGCGATGAAATGCAAAGGGTCGTTCGGTCGCCGTAGTGCTCCATGAGGACGGCTTCGACTTCTTTGCCGTCGCGCAGCCGAAAGAGGCCCTTCGTCGTCTGTGCGTCGGACGACTGCTGCAGTGTTACCGGCTCGATCGCCGAAAAGGCGACGCCGCGCTCGACCAACGCGCCGCGTAGCTCCAGCGGCAGCGTCGTCACGTCGTTCACGCTCGCCCGCAGCTCCTTTGTCGCCGCCCGGTAGAGCTGCCGCAACCGGTACGGCTTCAAGTCATAGAATCGTGCGAACTCGTCGATGCCGCGGAATCCCGCGCGCTCGACGACGTCGCGCAGCCAAATCTCAACCGGCGTCAAAGAGTGACCCCTGCTGAATCTCGGTGGTCTCAGATTCAGGTGGCGCGAAAAGGGGCTCGTCGAGTTTCGTGCGGACGGCCTTGAGATCGCTCCAAACCAGACGCTTTACGCCTTCGATCTCGCCGCCGGTTTGGCGCAAGATGTAGGCCGGATGGAAGGTCACCATCAACGGTATATCGCGCGGTCCGACGTACCAGCGCCCACGCATTCGGGTGATCGCGAAATCACGCCCGAGAAACGACCGCGCGGCCGGCGCGCCGAGTGCCAAGATGATTTCCGGCGCGACGATTTCGATTTGTTCGTCCAAAAAAGCGCGGCAGTTCTCCATTTCTTGCTGATCGGGCGCGCGGTTGCGAGGGCCGTTCGGACCGGGAATCGTCGCGCGGCATTTGACCGTGTTGCAGATGTATACGTCTTCACGCGGAAGCCCGATCGCCGCCAGCATGCGATCGAGCAACTGCCCCGCTCGGCCGACGAACGGACGCCCGAGCTCATCTTCGGTCTCGCCCGGTCCTTCGCCCACAACCATCAGGCGCGCGCAAGGGTCGCCCTCACCGTAAACGTTATTGCGCCGCTCGTATCCGATCGCGCACTTCCGGCACTCGGCGGCCACGATCGAGGCTTGAGTAAGCCGCGTTTGCCGGTGCGCGCACTCCTCGTGATGCACTACCTGCGCTCCATCTTGGTTACCGAAACGGCCTCTCCGAAGGCGACTACTTCGCACGATCCATCGTCGCCCTCGGAAACGAAGAACTGCAGCCCAATGACGGCGTTGGCGCCCAACGCGTCGGCCCGCCGGCGGAGCGCTTCGAGTGCTTCACTGCGAAGCTGCTCGGCGTCGCTGAGGAACTCCGCGCTGGCCAGGCCGATCAACATGCCCAAACTACGGAACGTCGATCGCAGCCGGTTGCGCGGCCGGGATGCGGTGCCCGAAACGCAACCGTAGCTGCGCAGCGTGCGGTAGCCCTCGAGCTGGTTAAACGTGACGATGTCGTCGCGGGCGATCACGGCAGCCGCAGGGAACGAACGAGCATGCCGAAGGGTTCACCGTCGGTGCTGATCATCCGCCTGGACGGCATCGGCGACGCGCTCGCGTTGACGCCGTTGCTTGCCGCGCTAAGACGGCGCGATATCGCAGTCGACATCGTCCTACGCGCAGACAACGCCAGCGTTTTCGCCGCCCGTGCCGCACGGCGAATCGTGACCGCCGATTTCGAGCTGCGATCGAGCACGCGGTCGAACCTCGCCGCCATCGAAAGCCTGGGCAGCGAGCTTCGCGCACATGCATATACGCACGTGCTGGTCGCAACGGAGGATCCCGGCGGCTACCGGCTCGCCGGCGTCGTCGCCGCGCCGGTGCGGATCGGCTTTGCCGATTCGCGCGGGAAACCGCTGAAGGCGCTTTGGTCGCGCCGAATGCTCACCGCGACAATCCATCGTAGCGCCGGCCTCGATCCGCGCGCGCCGCACGAAAGCGAAGTCCTCTTCGCCCTTGGCGCGACGCTGGTTGGTGACGAACAGCCGACGCGCAATCTCGCCGAGCTACGCCCGCTGCTGCTCGACCGCGAGCCGGCGGAGGAGGAGTCCGTCGCCGTGCAAGTCACCGATAAATGGCAACGACTGGGCATTCCGCTTGAAAGCGTCGTCGAGCTGGTTCGCCGCATCGCTGCCGGCGGTGCGCTGCGGCTCTTCGCCAGCGCGAACGAAGCTCGCTACGCCCAAGAAGTGGCCAACGCGACCGGAATCGGCTTGACCACGTTCGACGCGATCGAACCGTGGAAACGCGCGATCGGTGCAGCGTCTGCAATCGTCACGCCCGACTCCGGCGCGCTCCACGTCGCGGGCATGCTCGGCACGCCGGTCGTCGCGATCTTTCCACCGTCGCGAAGCTATGAATTGCAAGTTGCGCGATGGGCTCCTTGGGCTGCGCCGCATCGGGTCGTGCGGGCGGCCGACGATTGGCCGGCGCGCGCCGACGATGCGCTCATGCACTTGCTGGCGCTTCGGTAGAGCTCGATGCCGTCACTCGTTGCGACGAGCACGTAGCGGCCTTCACGAACCAAGCGCTGCAACGCCGCGCCGTACTCTTGCAAGCGCGGTGAGTCCGGGAAGCTTCGGTCGATCAAGATGAAACAAGCCCGCGCGGCTTCACTCGAAGACTCCGGCAGCAGCCAGACATAGGGATCGACCAACGCGAGATGCGTGTACGCTTCTTCCTGCGTCGCCACGCCGGCATCGGCCGGCAGCGTCTGCAAGAACCGGTCGAGCGCAGCATCGCGCGGCTGCGCCCACCGCAGATTAAGGCTCGGATGCAGCGGATCGGCCACGGCGAACTCAAGCGCGCAGAGTGCGACGCACGCCGCGAGCACGGTGTAGACACGCCGCGTTTTCAAATCGCGCACGGCAAAGGCAAATGCCGTCAAAACATAGCCGATCCATGCTCCAGCGTAATGCGTGCCGAGCGTGAAGGTTGTCGGCATCCGCGAGAGCAGCACCTCGCCGAGCGGCGCGACCGCAAGCCAGATCATCCCCGAGCGGAACGGTAGAAAGAGCAGCGGTACGAAGATCAGCAGCAGAAAGCCGAGCCGCTCGACGATGCCGCCGCCCAGTGCGAGCACGTCGGACGCGCTCCACGCATAAAAACGCACCGGCTGCCATGCAGTCCTGCCGTGGGCCGCAGCGTGTGGCGCAATGATGGAAAAGAAAACCGCAAGCACGAGAATACTGCAGAAAGCGATTGCCAACGCCACGCGACCGCGCTTCGTGCCGCGATCGCGCCACGCGCCGAGTGTGCCGGCGATTGCAAGGAAAATTGCTTGATCTTCTTTTATCGCAAGCGTGATGAGAGCGGCGATGACGGTCCAGAGCAAAAGTCCGGAATCGTAGAAGTAGAGCGTCCAGGCAACGGCTGCCGGAGCGAAGCCGTTCTCGTGGAAGTCTCCGAAAATCAATCCGGCGAGCGGCGGATAGAGCCATGCGACTACGCCGGCGAGGCGCGCCGTAGCAATATCGCGGCGCGCGCGAACGATCGCGTAGACCGGCGGCGCTACCAGCGCTCCGGCAGCCGCCTGCAAAACGACGAGCGTGAGCGGCGAGTGAACCAGCCAAACGGCAAGCCCGACCGGATAGAGAATCGGCGAGAAATGAAAGGCCCAGTGGCTGCCTTCGATCGGATTGCAGAAGCAGCCGAACGCGCTAGTGACGGTCTGCGCGAAAATGCCGAAATCGACGAAGTTGCGATGGGCCGAGTATTTGAGCGAGCCGAGCCACGAGAAGAGCGCCGCATAGATGAGGCACCCAATCCAGAGGAACTTATCGCGCACGCATCGTTACAAGAGCGTTCACACGAGCGCTCTTTGCTGGAGGTACGGCCAAACGAAGACGTCGATGCTCCCGTCGAGCACCTCCGTGACGTTTCCGGTTTCCGCTCCGGTGCGATGGTCCTTCACGAGCTGATAGGGTTGCAGCACGTAGGAACGGATCTGCGAGCCCCACTCGTTGGCTTGGCGCTCGCCGCGCAGATCGTCAAGCTTGCGTGCACGGTCCTCGGCTGCCCTCGCGACCAGCTTGGCCCGCAAGACGTTCAACGCGACGTCGCGGTTCTGCGCTTGCGAGCGCTCTTGCTGCGACGCGACGACGATCCCGGTGGGCAGATGGACCACGCGCACTGCCGATTCGGTCTTGTTCACGTATTGGCCGCCGGCGCCGCCGGACTTGAACGTCTCTACGCGCAGGTCGTCGGATTTTATCTCGACATCGAAACTCTCACCGGCCTGCACTTCAGGGATCACGTCGACCGCTGCGAAGGAGGTGTGACGGCGGTGCGCCGCGTCGAACGGCGAGAGACGCACGAGGCGATGGACGCCGCGCTCACTCTCCAAAAGCCCGTACGCATTTCGGCCGCGGACGAAGAACGTAATTGACTTTAGGCCGGCTTCTTCGGCCGGCGACTCGTCCACGATCTGCGTTGAAAAGCCTTTTGCTTCGGCCCAGCGCAAGTACATGCGTGCGAGCATCTGCGCCCAGTCGGCGGCATCGACGCCGCCGGCACCGGCGAAGATGCTGACGATGGCGTTGTGGGAGTCGAACTCACCGCTGAAGCTGGCCGCCATCTCGAGCCCCTCGAGCGCTTCGGCGGCCGCCGCGATGCTGCCATCGGCCTCCAGTTCTGCGCCCGCCTCGCCCTCGAAAAGAGCGATCAGCTCGCGAGCCTCCCGCAACGAGCCGGCCACGTTGTCGACCGCCTGGGTCTGATCGCGCAGCTCCGCCGTCTCCTTCATCACCCGCTGCGCCGACTCGGGATCCTTCCAGAAATCCTGCGAGCGCGAGCGTTCGTCGAGTTCGGCTATCCGGCGACGTTTGGCAGAGTCGTCAAAGGCGCTCCTTGAGCGTGTCCAGGCGTTGCTCGAGGCGGGCGAGGGTGGCCAGTTGCGTCTCACTCATGATTGAGAACCGGTTTTTTCCCGCGACTCCGGCTCCCTTGTCGCCGCGCAGCTTCGTCGTGATCGACCCACAACTCGCTCGACGGAGGTCTGCCATGTACGTTCAGCCGCTCGACGGCTCGCTCACACCCAACTCCCTGGCCGCTCCAACCGGCAGCCTTGAAGGCGAGGGCGCCCTACTTCAGGGTGCCGCGCTGCCCTCCGGCGACAACATCTCGCGTTTTCTTCCACCGTGGCTAAACGACAATGCCGCGAGTTCGCCGTACGGCGACGTTTACGGCAGCTCAGGTTCGATGCAAGGACTCTTCGGCTCCCTCATGGGCGTCTTACAGCAGCTCACCCAGATGCTGCAGTCGTTGATGGGGTACGGCGGCAACCAGCGTTACTTCCAAAATGCCACCGGATCGAGCGACGGCGATCCGCACTTGTCGTTCAATGGCGCCAAATGGAACGACATGGCCTCTCAGCCCAACTTAGTGAGCTCCGATTCGTTCGGTGGCGGCTTTCGCGTCTCGACGCAAGTCACGTCCCCGAATGGCAACGGCGTCACATGGAACCAATCGGCGACGGTCTCGTTGAACAACGGCGCAACGGCGATCACGCTGAACAACGACGGCCAAGCATCGATCACAAACTACGGCCGTCAGATCTCGATCGGCCGCGGGCAGACGCTTGCGCTCGGCGATGGTGAATCCGTTACTTGCGAACAGAACGGAACGTTGCGCGTCACCGCGCAAAACGGCACCGGCGGACGCATCGAAACCACGCTCTCACCGGAGGGCAAGGGCGTCAACGTCGATCTCGCAGCGCATGACGTCGATCTCAGCGGTACGCTCGTCAACGGACCGGGCCCGACTCCGCCTACCGGTCCCCTCCCGGTTCCCGATCCCTATGGACCGCCGCAGCCGCTGTAGATCGAGCCTGGAGACACGCGAGCGCGCGGCCTTCCGGCTGCGCGCTCGCACGCGTTCGAAAACTGAGTTGATCTATTCTTTGACGAGCGGTGAGGACGCGATTCCGAGGGGCGAGGATGCGCCGCTAAGTGTTGAGAACGGCGACGTCTGTCCCTTCTTATACCCGACGACGTTATCGTCTTGATTCGACTGGAAGAAGGCGTCGGCGCTCGTGAACCCGTTGAGCGTCGGCCCGGACGATTCGATTCCGTTGGTAATCGTTGCCTTGGGAGAGGTCGTGCCGTAGGTGTAAATGTTGACGTCCGAGGACGAAAAGTTTGAAACGTAGATTTCGTCCTTCTGACCGAACGAAACGCCGACCGGTCCGGCGAGACTCGTGAGCCCCGAGTTCGTGACGGACGACGTACCCTTGTCAATCACAAAAACGCCGTTCGACGAATCGCAGGCGACCCAGATGTTGTCCTTGGCGTCGACGCCGACGCCAACTGCTTGACCATAAGCGCTGAAGCTGATCGTTTCATACGGCGACGTTGCACCCGCCTTATAGGCGGTGATGTCGTTCGTGTTGAGGTTGCTGACGAAGACGTTGCCGCTTGAGTCGACTGCGATTCCGTATGGTGCGCTGATGCCCGTGCTGATCGTCAAGCTCGGCGAACTCTTGCCTTTTGGATAGACGGTCGCCGTGTTATTGCCGTCGTTGACAACATAAAGCGCACCCTTCTTATCGACGGCCACCTGCGACGGTATGTCAACGCCGGTCGTAATCGATCCGATAGGAGACGAGTTCGCCTTTTTGGGATCGTACATCAGGACGCCGCTCGAAGCGTCGGCGACGAAGAGAATCTCGCTCTTCTTCTTTTTCTTCGCCGGCCAACCGTGCGGAGCGCGCACCGCGCGCGGTGTCAATGGCACGACGAGGGGACCGACGACGACGGGTCCAGGCAGGATGCGCATTCCTCCTGCCGCTTGACGCGATGAAGGCATTATCGAAGATGATTGGCCAGGAGCAAGCGAGTTATTGCTTGAGCACCCGGCCGCAAAAGCAAGCGCCGCGGTCGCGATCAGCGTACGGCGCGATAAACGATCGAGCATGATTGATCCTCCGAGGCGATGGGTGAAGAAAAGGCGAGTCCTTTTCAGTCTCGGCGGGCTTCTGCCCTGGAAGGCAACGGTAATCGGTCCGGCAGGGAGGTCCCGCATTAGAGATGAATGAGGCCGCTTTCCCTGCTAGCTTACCCCCTAGCTACTCTTAAAAAGAGGTTCATGCTCTATGTATAGCCACTCGCGACTCGTCGCGGTGCTTGGATGCGCGGCGACGATCGCAATGGCCGGCTGCGCGAATAATTCAGGCCTCGCGCCGTCGACCGGATCGACGTTACAGCAATCGCAGAGCCACGCCCAGTTCGGCGCAGGCTGGAACTACAAAGACGGCGTCCTCTATCACACGCCGCACTATATGGCGACCGCAAACGCGCCGCGCCACGACGTCAGCAAGGCGATTCTCCTGAACTACGGGAACGGCCCGGTGCTCGTTAAACCCAAGGCGTACATCATTTTCTGGGGCTATAAGACGTACGGCGATACCGACGGCGTTGCCAAGCTGCTCCAACACTACTCCAAAGTCATGGGCGGGAGCAGTCACAACAACATCTACACCCAATACTACGAGATCGTAAACAGCAAGACGATCGACATCACGAATCCTAAGAAGCAGTTGGGCGGCGTTTGGTTCGATGACACGAATGCGGTTCCGGCCCATCCGACCGACTCGCAGGTAGCGGCGGAAGCGCTGAACGGCGTCGCAAAATTCGGCTACCACGCCAACGGCTCGTACGTCGTGGCGACCCCGACCGGCCACAGCAGCTCGGGATTCGGCACGCAGTGGTGCGCGTATCACAGCGCGACAAGCTACAACAGCAAGCTCGTTTCGTACACCAACCTGCCCTACATGCCGGATGCCGGCGGCAGCTGCGGTGCGAACTTCACGACCCCGCCCTCGGACGAGAGCGGCGTCGATGAAGGCGTAACGATCGTCGAAGGGCACGAGTATGGCGAGTCCGTTACCGATCCCAATCCGCCTTCGGGCTGGTACAACGGCGCGGAGGGCGAGATCGGTGACATCTGCGCGTGGCAGGACATCGAGAACGATCCGTTCCGGAGCGACTCCTACACGATGCAGCCGATGTTCAGCAATGCAACGCAGTCTTGCGTGCAATCGTACCCATAAGAGAGCGTGACCGAGCGGTTTAAGCCGCCGGCGGGCCCGAAGTGATGAGCCGCTCTTTGAGCGGCTCATTGTTTTTTGCCGGACGGCCGGGCAGGGCGCGCGTGGATGCACGCAAAAACGCCCGGCATCAACGCGTTCGATTACCTAACCGTTCTCGTGTCGATCGTGCTCGGGCTGGCGATCGCAACCGTTCTCGCTCGTATCGCGACGGTGATCACGGCTCGCGAGCGCGTCGATTTCTATTGGCCGCCGATCGCGTGGGCAATCTGGATCTTCTTTATCGCGGTTCAGCACTGGTGGGCGCAGTGGAGCGTACGCCACGCACTCGAGACGAGCTTCGTCACGTTTTGGCTTCAGCTGCTCGTACCGGTCGATCTCTTCGTGCTCGCTGCGCTCGTGCTGCCCGAACGCGAGGAGCACGGGAAGCTCGATCTCGGCGAGTGGTATTTTCGCAATCGCGCGTGGTTCTTTGGACTTATGTTCTTTCTCCCCGCAATCAGCATTGCCGAAGAGATCTCGCGAACGGGCCACATGTCCTCGGCACTCAACCTCGCGTTTTTGCTCGCCTTTGAGGTCGTCATTGCGGTGGCATACCTCCTAAAGTCGCGGCGAGCGCAAGAGTGGATCACGGCGCAAGCCATGATCCTGACACTCGTCTATGTTGGATTGCTCTTTTGGAGGTTGCCCAGCTAGCGTCGGGCCCGCGCCGGCGCCATCAGCGCTTGTGCCAAAGGCCAGCCTACCGGCGAGCCGAGTCCCGTAACGAGATCGTAGCCGGGAAGAGCCCGATAGCCGCCGTTATTCCCGCGATGGACGTCGTGAAAAACGCTCGGATATAGCGGCCCTCTTTCGATCGCGTAGAGTTCGGGGTTAGCGAAGCCCATGCGGCCTCCGAGGTACTCGTCGATCTGCCCTTCGAGCCCGACCCAGAGCGGACTCCCGAGCGACGTTCCGCCGGCTCCGACCCAAATATGATGCCAGCGTTCCGCGAAGCCGAAATGCGGATTAGCGTCGAGCGCAACGTCGGGAATGTTGCGCCCGGCTCCGACGACGTGATGGGTGCGGCGCTGATACCCGGGCAGGCCGAAGAGAACCGAGATACCGCCGGCGCTGCCGCGCCACGCCGACTCCCGGATCCAGTTTCCGCCGGCATCGACTCTCAGAGTGGTTCCTCCCACGGCCAACGCGTAGGGGTCGGAGTCGGCGGTGGTTTCGTCAACGGTGCCGTGATGCCGGCAGGTCTCCCAACCCTCGTCGCCCGTGGCGATCGGAAACGTGATGCCCTTTGCGGCGCCTTGCTCGAAAATTGCATTCGAGGCAAGCGCGAAAGCATGTCCGAGCTTTCCGTCTCGAAATGACTCGCAGCCTCCCCAGCTCGAGTTTGCCGCATCGACGGCGTCATCGTCGACGATCGCGTTATAGGCGTCCTCGGCGTAGACGTCAGTAAACTCGGGGAAGCTGTAGAGATAGACCTGCGCGCCTGGCGCCGTGCCCATGATGACTTCGACGTCGAGGGTTGTCTCGATGTCGCCAAAACCAAAACGCCCGCCATCGACGGCGATGCGCCGTAGGCCGTGGTTGGGCGCGATCTTGAAATAACGGAGGAAATGCTTCAGATCGTCGCCGTCGATATCGCCGGCGATGACGTTGCCGATGACGCGTCCCGATCCGTTGTATCCGTGGAGCACGGGCTCGTCGTACGCACGCTGGAACCCCAGCGGCCCAAGCTCGCCGTTTGGTCCGCGCAAACGGCCCAAAAGCTGGATGCGCGGTGCGAAGGCAACCAAGTTGTCGAGACCACTCACGGCCAGGACGGCATCGCGCAGCGAGGCCGGGATCACTGCATCGCGCACGTTCATGTAGCGGCGTCCGTGGCCGGTCTGGATTCCGTAGTCGATTTGGGTCTTGAAAAAGCGCTCCGCCATCCCGGTCGTGCCGACGGCCTCGACGAGGGTGCGGTTCGCAAACGTTTTTACGACCGTAAAGCCGGTACCGGCTAGCGTGTCCCTAACGCGCTGGTAGGTTTGCTGAGATGGCGAAAACTCCGACGTAAACTCCGCGTTCGTCAGGTAGTGACGAAAGGACGGCGAGCTGGGATCGGACTGCGCCGTCACCAGCGAGTCCAGCTCGTCCTGGTGTCGGTATCGCAGCGTCACGGTCAGTCGAACCGGAAGCGAATCGGCCGCGCGGCCGAGATCGTGAAAGTCGGGCGCGATTTTCGTGCCCGCCGCGTAGTAGCTGGCTGGCGCCGGAGCCGTAGCCGGCGCCACGTTCGGCGGCGCGAAGCCATTTTGAGCGCCGCATGCGGCGAGGAAGACCGCACAGACGCTCGCCAGAGCGGCGCCGAAGCAATACCGCACGATGCGCATAGGCATGAGGGCGGTGAGGTTCTTCGTAGCGCCGCGGCATACTGCTTGGTGGGCGCGGGTGCGCCGGGCATTCCGTGCACCCGCGCCGGTTTACGCTCGCAACCTAACGCTCGAGCACTTGTAGATTGTTGTCGTTATCGTCGTTAAAGTAGAGCTTTGTGTTCGCGGCGTTCGTGCCGGTCGCGACCATCCCGAAAAGCGAGCCGCCCGGCCCAGTATCGACGTTACGTACGTCGAGCACCTTGCCGTTGGCGCTGACCTCGATCATCAGATTCTCGCCGGTCGCGTCGAGCGTGTTGCCAATGACAACACTGCCGTTAAAGAGCAGCGCCGAGCTGATCGGCCCGTTCAGCGGAGGCCCCGAGAACAGGACCTTCGCGTGCGATTTGCACGGTCCGTCGAACCGCGTCCCGTTCGACCGGACCTTCAGGCAGCCTCCGTGCATGCCCGAAACCTTGCTGAGTTCCGTCACCGAATTGTTTTGGCCGTCAACTACGAAAAGCGTGTCGTGCTTCGCTTCGTATTGCAATCCCGAGGGGCCGAGAATGCTCCCCGGCGGCCCGCCGTTGATCGGGAATCCGGTGGCAACCACTTCGGATTGTAGTGACTTCGGATCGATGCGCACGATCGACCCATCGCCGGCGTTGCTTTCGTATAAGGCCGCACTGGCGTGCTTATTGCCGTTGCCCTGACCATTCTGATTGCCCTGGCCGTTCTGGCCATCCTGGCCGTTCTGACCCTGGCCATTCTGGCCGTGCTGTGGTTGGGCATATATCTGTCCAAATGGATGGTTAAAGGGCGGTCCGGAGAGGTTCGTTTCGAGCATGCCGCTCGATGAGAAGACCGGGTTGTCGTTGGAAGAGAACGCGGCTGCGTACATCGTATCGTCCGGCCCCAAGGCGAGCGCGTCGCAACCCGTAAGCGTCGTCGGATCGGCTGCAACGAGCGCGGGCGACGAACCCGGTGTCGGATGCAGCGCAACGATCGTGTAGCCAGTTCCTTGAGTGTTCGTGTTGTCGTTGAAATTACAGACCGCTAGATCGCCCTTCGTGAAGGCGCCATTGGTCGACTTGGCAACATCAAGCCCATATGGATTGAGCTGACCGTAGACCGAATCGATCGTCGAGCCAATAACCACCTGGTTCTTAAGTTGCCCCAAGATGCTTTTATCGCTCTTGGCCGGGGACGCGCCGGGCGCGTGAACGGTTTGCATCGTCGTCGAATCCGGCCCGGCCGGAACCGGCCCTTGGCTGGCACAGCCGCTCGCCGCTAGTGCGACGATAGCCGCGCCCGTAAGAAATTTTACGTACGTGCGTAAACTCATCAAACACCTCGTTGTTAGCACGGCAAGAAAACGCGAACAGTATTTACACGAAGTATGAAGAAAGTCTGAAGGCGAAGGAGCAAGCACTTGAAAGCATTTCGTTTTGCCACCTCTGCGGCGGCCATCTGCGCCGTCGTCGTCGCGGCCGGCTGCGAAAGCCCGCATGCCGGGATCGGCGCGCCCGCCAGTGCGCTGCCGCCCACCGGCGCACATGGGCAGGCCGCGACCAGCGAGCGGGTGCTCTACAGTTTTACGGGCGGAAACGACGGCGGGAACGCCGCGACCGGAGTCGTCCTCGATGCGCAGGGCAACCTTTACGGCTCGACCGTCGTCGGGGGAGCCGATGGCTGCGGCACGGTCTTCAAGCTGATGCCGCAGGCGAGCCCGCCTTGGCCAGAGACGGTGCTCCAGAGCTTCAATTGCTACTTCAATGGAAAGAGTCCGCACGGTGGCGTCGCGTTCGACTCGCACGGCAACCTCGACGGCACGACCGTTGCGGGCGGCTCGGGCGGATCATGCGCCAGCGACGGTTGCGGCTTGGTTA
>Ga0209169_10000477_pt1 | contig 24449 bp, 24 predicted proteins | sample HubBroMetageWRM4_FD_188346 | JGI IMG/M metagenome (GOLD analysis project Ga0209169, IMG submission 188346) | Warmed soil microbial communities from the Hubbard Brook experimental Forest, New Hampshire - Hubbard Brook CCASE Soil Metagenome WRM 4... | ecosystem: Environmental > Terrestrial > Soil...
ATGACGCCGGCGTCGCATCCCTCCTCAATCATGTGTAGCGGGCGGTTCGAATACGCGAGCTCCGTCGTGACCGCAGGATGCGCTTGCATAAAGCTGGCGATCATGCGGCTGACGACGCTTTGACCGAAATCGATGGTCGCGAAGATGCGTATGTTGCCGGCAACGGCAGTTTGCTCATTGCGTAGCCGCTGTTCGGACTCCTCGGCCAAGGCGAGGAGCGCCCGCGCATCGGCAAGAAGCCGGTGACCGGTGTCGGTCAAGCGCATGCGGTGGGTATCCCGGCGCAGCAACACGGCCCCACACTGATGCTCCAGGCTCTGTAACTGGCGACTCAACGTCGATTGCGTGAGATGAAGGTGACGCGCCGCGGCCGAGATGCTCCCGCTGTCGATGATCGAGATGAATCCTCTCAGCAAAGTGAGATCTGTGAACATGCTCATGCGCCGATAGCATAACCAATATGCGAGCCATGCGGCTACCGCGGAATGGGGTGTGGAGGCAACATGACCCCATCGAGCACCCTCACGGACCCCAAGGAGACAGAAATGACAACCCAAACCCCCAGAGTCGCCATCATCACCGGCTCATCGCGCGGAATCGGCGCATCGATCGCGAAGCGCCTTGCCGCGAATGGCATCACCGTGATTGTCAACTACGCCGGCCGAGCGGCCGACGCCGATCAGGTGGTCGCGGATATCACCGCACAGGGCGGAAAAGCCGTTGCCATCCAAGCGGACGTTTCGGTGCCCGCACAGGTCGCCGCGCTATTCGATCAGGCAACCGCTCTTTTCGGCGGAGTCGATATTCTCGTCAACAACGCCGGGATCATCCAGCCGGGCCTCACCCTGCTCGCTGACACGGACGACGGTCTCTTCGATCGTCTGGTGTCGATCAATCTGAAGGGCACTTTCAACACGATGCGCGTGGCCGCCAAGAAACTGCGCCGGGGCGGACGAATCGTCAACTTCTCGAGCACCGTCAAGACGCTCGCTCTGCCCGGCTACTCGGTATACGCAGCGACCAAGGCAGGGGTTGAAACCCTGACCAACATCTTTGCCAAGGAACTGCGCGGCCGCGACATTGCGGTCAATGCCATCGCACCGGGACCGACCGCGACGGATCTCTTCTTGAAGGACAAGACCCCGGAACAGATTGAGCATCTGGCAAAGCTGCCGCCGATGGAGCGTCTGGCTCAGCCCGAGGACATTGCCAATGTCGTGGCGTTTCTCGTCGGTCCAGATGCCGGTTGGGTTGACGGCCAGACGTTGCGTGTCAATGGCGGCATGGTTTGAGCAACCCCCGAATACAAGGAGAACCGACATGAACAAAATTATCATCGTCACCGGTGCCTCGAGCGGCTTCGGACTCATGGCCGCACAAAGTCTCGCGAGGGCGGGCCATACGGTCTTCGCCGGAGTGCGTGCGACCACAGGCCGCAATGCGGCTCAGGTGCAGGCGATCAAGGCCTTTGCGGCCGACAACCAGGCCGATCTTCGTGCGATCGAAATGGATGTCGTCTCGCAGAGCTCCGTCGACGCCGCGATTGATAGCGTGATACGCACGCATGGGCGCATCGATGTGATCGTGCACAACGCCGGTCACATGACGTTTGGCCCGAGCGAAGCGTTCACGCCCGAGCAGCTCGCCGAACTCTATGATGTAAACGTCTTGAGCACCCAGCGAGTGAATCGAACCGCGCTGCCGCACATGCGCAAGCGGGGAGAGGGCCTCCTGCTGTGGATCTCTTCCAGCAGCACACGGGGCGGCACGCCGCCTTATTTGGGACCGTACTTCGCCGCGAAAGCGGCGATGGACGCACTCGCGGTGACCTATGCAGGGGAGGTGGCCCGCTGGGGCATCGAAACCTCGATCATTGTGCCCGGCGCCTTCACCAAAGGCACCAACCACTTCCTGCACGCCGGCGTGCCCGCCGATGAATTGCGCGCCGAGGAGTACGCCCAGGGTCCCACGGCATCCATTCCCGCCCTTGCGCTGAAAGGGTTGACTGCCCTCGAACCGGAGGACGCAGACCCTGCGGAGGTCGCTCGCGCAATCGTGAACGTCATTGAGATGCCCCATGGCAAGCGACCGTTCCGCGTCCACGTCGATCCCTCTCAGGATGGTGCCGAGATCGTCAACGGCGTGGCGGATCGCGTCCGTCGGGAACTCTTACGCCGCATGGGCCTAGAAGACCTCTTGAGTCCGTCGCATCACTTGCCGGTAGGCCGTATATGAACCACCTCAATCCTTGGCTCATTACCAGCCGGATTCTTGCAGCCTGCCTACTGGTCTGCGGGCTCGCGAGTGCGGGCGCACAGCCCTCCCGTCCCGTAGATCACCTACTGGAGTACAACGTCATGTCAATGAAAGACGATCTAACCCACCGCTCCCCGGACATCCATTGGCCTACTGGTTTCGAGCCGCAGAACGCCGACCTATTCGCCCACAATGAGCTCATCATCAATGCGTCTTGTGAGCGGATCTGGACGCATATCGTCGAAGCGAGCCGGTGGCCGACCTGGTACCCCAACTCGAAGGATCTTGAAATCCAGGGCGGGGATCCGGTGCTCCGGGACGGCACGGTATTCCGCTGGACGACGTTCGGCTTGGCGATCGAAAGCAAGGTGCACGAGTACGTATCGAATCAGCGCCTGGGATGGTACGGCTACGCACCGGGAGCTAAGCCGAGCTTCTATCACTCCTGGTTTCTCGAGTCTCGTGGCGGCATGTGCCACGTTGTGATGGATGAGGCCGGCGTTGGAAAGGATGCGGCGGGCCTGCGCCAGAGTGATGAGACGCTCATGCACCGCGGACACGATTTGTGGCTGGCGACGTTGAAGTGGGTGGCCGAGGCGAAGTGAGGTGCCCAGGATGCGAGCTTGACCGCCAGAAACAATCGGACCAAGGACCAATGCAGGTCGGGTTGCTGCGTGAGGTACCGTCAATGGCCTTCTGCAACATTGAGAGCTGCGGTATCGGAAAATGCAAATCTTGGGGAAAATACGCTCGTTTGCGTTTGCCGTTTGCGGTGCTGTCACGCTGGCATTCGCCGCTCCGGCGTTTGCGCAGCATGGTGGCGTAGTTGTCGTTCACGGTGGCGGTTATTACGGGGGATATCGAGTTGGCTATTATGGCGGATACCGCGGCTACTACGGTTACCCTGGCTACTACGGTTACCCCGGTTGGTATGGGGGTTACTACTGGGGTGCATCCGGACTGGCGCTCGCAACACTGCCCTACTATTACTCGAACTATTGGTACGGCGGCGTTCCCTACTACACTAACACTGCGTACTTCCTGCCGGCTCCCGCGGTGGGCCAATATCGGACCGTGTCTGCGCCGCTCGGTGGGCAGGCACCGTCCGAACTATACGTCTATCCGATAAATGATCAGAGCCAGTATCAACAGAGCGTTGACAAATACGAATGCTATCGCTGGGCGGTCTCGCAGCTCGGATATGATCCGACTTCGGCGGGGGGCGGGACGGTGCGCCGCGACCTCACCGATTACAATCGTGCCCAAATAGCGTGTCTTGCCGCCCGCGGTTATAGCGTCAAGTAGGGTCCCTGGGCAGCCGCCCCGACCAGCATTCCTGAAGCCGTCGTTCTCGACTTGCGGTAGGCTGTGCGAGCGCTAAACGCATACATTTCCAAGAGACGCCATGACTAGCCCAATGTATATCAACTCGGTTCCCCTGTTTAAGCAATTGCTGACGGCGCTGAAAGCCGTTCTGGCGCAAGCCAATGCACACGTTGTCGCCAACTCGATAGAGCCGGACGCATTTTTACAGGCACGCCTGTATCCGAACATGTTTCCTCTGGTCAAACAGGTGCAAATTGCCGGCGATTTTGCGCGCGGGATCTCGGCACGCCTTGCAGGCGTTGCTGTTCCCAGCTACGAGGGCAAGGAAAAGAGCTTTGCCGATCTTGACGGACTGTTGGCCCAGACACTGGAATTTCTCGACAGCGTGGACTCTTCCAAATTTGTCGGAAGCGAAACAAACGAAATCGTGCTACGTCCGGGTACGCCTAAAGAAAAGAAACTGAACGGTCAGGCCTATCTGACCCACTACGGCCTGCCGCAATTTCTCTTTCATGTCACCACGAGCTACGCGATCTTGCGCCACAACGGGCTACCCATCGGCAAGCGTGATTTCATGGGAGTGTATTAATCCCGCCCGACGCACCACCGCCTTTTCGCATTCGGGGTCGTGATGGCTGATCAAACTAGAACAGCCCCACGATGCGGCCGTTTTCGTCGATATCGATGTGGTCCGACGAAGGTACTTTCGGCAGGCCGGGCATGGTCATGATGTCGCCGCACACCATGACGATAAACTCGGCGCCCGCCGCGAGCCGAACCTCGCGGATGTTGACGGTGTGCCCGGATGGCGCACCCCGCAATTGCGCGTCGGTCGAGAACGAGTACTGGGTCTTGGCGACGCACACCGGGTAGTGCCCGTAACCACCCTCCTGCAGCTGCTGGATCTCTTTGCGCACCTTGTTGTCGGCGGTAATCTCGGCGGCGCCATAGATTTTGGTCGCGATCGCCTTCATCTTCTCCCACAGCGGCAGTGCGTCGTCGTAGACAAAACGAAACTCCGCCTGCCGCCGCTCGGCGAGTTCGACCACCGCGCGCGCAACCGACTCGGCTCCGGCGCCGCCCTCGGCCCAGTGCCGTGCCGAGATCACCGGCACCTGCAGGTGCGAAAGCTTGGACTGCAGCAGCTTGAACTCGGCCTCGGTGTCGAAGGTGAAATGATTGACCGCCACGACGCAGGGGAGGCCGTAGTGCTCATGCACATTGTTCACGTGCCGCTCCAGGTTGGCGATGCCCTTCTCGAGCGCCGCCAAGTTCTCCTTGTTGAGCTCCTTGAGATCGCTGCCGCCGTGGTACTTGAGCGCGCGGATGGTCGCGACTAGAACCACCGCCGCCGGTTTCAGTCCCGCCTTGCGGCATTTGATGTCGATGAATTTTTCCGCGCCCAAGTCGGCGCCGAATCCAGCCTCGGTCACGACGTAGTCGGCCATCTTGAGTGCCGCCTGCGTCGCCAGCACCGAATTGCAGCCGTGCGCAATGTTGGCGAACGGGCCGCCGTGGATCAAAGCCGGGTTGTTCTCGAGCGTCTGCACCAGATTCGGTTTGAGCGCCTCCCGCAACAGAACCGTCATCGCTCCCGCGGCCTTCAAATCGCGCGCTCGCACCTGCTTGTGATCGCGCGTGTAGCCGACGACGATGTTGCCGAGCCGGTGCTTGAGGTCCTGGAGACTGGTGGCGAGGCAGAAGATGGCCATGACCTCGGAGGCCACGACGATGTCGAAGCCGTCTTGCCGCGGGTAGCCGTTGCCAGGACCGCCGAGAGCGGCCGTGATGTCGCGCAACGCGCGATCGTTCATGTCGATCACGCGCTTCCAGGTGATGCGCCGCACGTCAATCCCAAGCTCGTTGCCGTGGTGGATGTGGTTGTCGAGTAACGCGGCCAGCAGGTTGTTGGCAAGCGCAATGGCATTGAAGTCGCCGGTGAAGTGCAGGTTGATGTCTTCCATCGGCACGACCTGCGCCATGCCGCCGCCGGCGGCTCCTCCCTTCATGCCAAATACGGGTCCCAAGCTCGGCTCGCGCAGGCAGATCACCGCCTTCTTGCCGATGCGATTGAGCGCATCGCCGAGGCCCACCGTGGTCGTCGTCTTGCCCTCGCCGGCCGGCGTCGGGCTGATCGCCGAGACAAGAATCAGCTTGCCGTTCTTGCGCTCCTTCAAGCTGTCGATGAAGTCGAGCGAAATCTTCGCCTTATGACGGCCGTACGGGTCAAGCGCGTCCTCGGGGATGCCGAGCCGAGCTGCGATCTCGCTGATGGGTTTGAGAGTTGCTGCCTGCGCAATTTCGATATCTGAACGCACTGTCCACCTGTCGTTGTTCCCGCTGGGGCGGCAAATATATTGTATCTAATTGGCCGGCGCAGGCCGTTCTGGCTTCCTTACGCTATTTCAGCTCGACTCTCTGCGCGGCAGCCCACGCTCCGCGGCGAGCGCGGCGACGCGCGCCCGGCAGTCTTCGACGCTGAGTTTCACGAGGCCCCCCGCCACCGCGGCCTCGATCCCGGCCTCGGTGACGATGAAATCCATGAACACATCGTGGGGTCGCGGCTCGATGGTCGCGATTCGCGACAACTCGAAGGCAAGTCCCACTGCCAGTGGTTTGGGGTGGAGCGCGGCGAGCGTGCGATCGAAATAGCCGCCGCCGTAGCCGAGCCGATCACCCTGCGAGCCGACGCCGAGCGCCGGGATCAGCAGGGCATCGGGAGTGAGTGAGGAGGTGCCATCGGGAACGGGCAGGTCGTACACGCCCTTGGCCATGGCGACCCCCGGCCACCACTCGCGGAACTCAAGCGGTTGGCCCTTGGCCACCACCGCAGGCAGCACTGCGCGAACGCCGCGCGCCCGCAGATGAGTAACGAATGGCCGTGCATCGAACTCACCCTGGAAAGGCCAATAGAAGCCCACAATCATTCCCCCGAGCTCACTGAAGCCTGCGCGCAGCGACGTCTCGATCAGCGCACTCCAGCGCGCGTGGTCGGCGGCGGGGGCTGCGAGACGACGCGCGAGCAGCGTTGCGCGCTCGGCATTGCGGCGCTTCTTAAGATCGGTGGGCAGAGAAGTCATTCGATGGCGCGCCTTCCGGGAATAATCGTGTTTCGCCGAAGTTAACCATAAAGCAGGGTAATCGACGAGACATCCGTGCTTACAGGATACCGCGCCGGCTGACCGAAATTGCGACTGCCGCTGGGCACCACCTAGTTGGGCCGGCTGAGTATCCGAAACGGTGAAACGCACGGCGCTCAGCCGCTTAGCGCTTCCGCCGCGATTTCAAACGAGCGCAGGCGCGCCGCGTGATCGAAGATCTGCGAGGTGATCATCAACTCATCCGCGCGGGTCTGCCGGATGAAATTGCGCAGATCCGCGCGCACCATCTCCAGGGTGCCGATCGAAGCGCACGACAAGACCTGATCGAGGAGTGCTCGTTCCTGCGGCCCAAGACCCTCGAGGTAACCTTCGGCGGGCGGCTGCAGTTGCGAAGGACGACCACTGCGAAGATTCACGAATGCCTGTTGCATCGACGTTGCCAGGAATTTCGCTTGGGCCAGAGAATCGGCCCCGAATACGTTAAAGCCCAGCATCACGTACGGCTCGGCGAGACTCTGCGAGGGCCGAAACCCGCGGCGATACATGTCGATCGCCGCCATCATCTGCGCCGGCGCAAAATGCGAGGCGAATGCAAAGGGCAGCCCGAACGCTGCGGCCACCTGCGCACCGAACAGGCTCGAACCCAAGATCCATAGCGGGACGTTAAGGCCCGTTCCCGGCACCGCGCGCACCGCCTGTTGGGGCGATTTCGAGAAGTAATCGGCGAGCTCCTGGACGTCGCGCGGAAACTCATCAGGGTCTGAGGACAAATTACGGCGCAAGGCCTGCGCAGTACGCTGATCCGAACCTGGCGCTCGACCCAATCCTAAATCGATGCGCCCGGGGTACAGCGATTCGAGCGTGCCGAACTGCTCGGCAATAACGAGCGGCGAATGATTGGGCAGCATGATACCGCCGGCGCCGACGCGAATCGTGGAGGTGCCGCCGGCGACGTGGCCAATCAACACGGCGGTTGCCGCGCTCGCGATTCCCGGCATCCCGTGATGCTCCGCCAGCCAAAATCGCCGGTATCCCCAACGCTCCGCATGGCGCGCCAGGTCGAGCGTGTTCTTAAAGGAGTGAGCCGCACTGCTTCCCTGCGTGATGGGCGAAAGATCAAGGACGGAAAAAGGCGTCATGCAGCGTAGGTGGGGGCACCCTCAAGCATTCTCAAGCGTCGTCCCGGTAGTCCCACCGGATACCAGATATCCGTTGGATTGAGTTACTATCTATGAGAGTGGATGGAATCTGGCTGACCTCGGATGCTGGAGACACGAATGAAGCCCACCGCATTTCAAGTTCATAAGCCCTGGCTGCTGCCGGCTGTGCTGATACTGCTTTTCACATGCTTGATCTACGGGGTTGTCGGGTCCTTTGCTGCAAAACCGTTTCCGTGGATTCTGCTGATCCCGGGCTCCCTGCCGCTGTCGATGTACTTCTTTGTCGGCAGGCCGCTACTCAGAAAAGAGAAGCAAGACCCGAAACCCAAGGGCTAGTCTCCCGGAACGCGCTGGCGCTCACCTGCTCCGGTAGAGCAGTCATTTACGTTAAGCTGTCGCTTAGAGGGGACGCTTGGGACGCCTCGATCCGCAGGCAGATCAAGACCTGCGCGCTGTTCATCCCCGTCATTTCACGCACGACGCATGATCGCGTCGAGGGGTATTTTCGGCTCGAGTGGAAGCTCGCGGTCGATCGCTCTCACTTGATCGCTGCCGACCAACCCTTCCTCAACGCCAAGAGCCGCGCTTTCAGGCGGTAATGCAGGAATTAAAGTTTCCGGAGTGAATCGCTACGCCGATGTAAAATCCCGCTGACGCGAATGATTGAATTACTTCTCACGGGCACGATCAAAATGCGACTCATATTTTTGACAGCGATGGGATCGGCGCTCTTGGGGTGCGCGGCAACGCGACTCTCACATGAAGTGAAACCCTATGTTGGCCGGGACATTCACGAGCTATACGCGCGTTTGGGAAATCCCACCGGAAAGCTGGAGACTACGGGAGATCGTGTGTACGTCTGGTCAATTAGCAGCGAAGGGGTGATGCCTAGAGACACAGGCGGCGAAGGTACCATGACGGTCCAACACGAATGCACGTTGGAGGTGACAGTCAACGCCGAGAATATCATCCGGACCTATCAGGTCGAGGGCAGCGACGCCGGATGCGCTGCTTTCCGTCGTCACCTGGGCCGCTGAAAGCCGGGCGGACGAGTTTAAAGCCGCGCCGAAGTCGTGGACTCCGGCGCGGCTCGTACCTTGAGTTTTACTCGGTGACTTTCAGCAGGTTCGCCTGGCTTTCACCCGACAGGTTGTCCTCCGTCACGACCATGAAGCCCAAGGCTGGGGTCTTCTTGAACTCCGCCTTGTTGATGCTCACCGGGACATCCACCGTCAAGTTCGGCCCGACCGGGACGAACAGGGCGTTGGAAAGCGCCGAGGTGAAGGCATTGAAAGACGCAGTACCCGTGAGGTCCACTTCGCCGCCGATGTTGTCGAACGCATTGAGCGTGTAGGTGAAGCGCGGATTCGTCGGCGAAATGCCTAGATCCGAGGCCAACACCGGCATCTCAATGGTCGAGCCGTCATAGGGCGCATCGCCCAAGAACTCCACGATCTCCGTCCCGGCCTTTAGATTAACCAGGAAGGTGGCGAGTTGGCCGGTTGCTTCGCCGAGACCCTCAACGATGCCGGTATCTCCCGAGAACAATACGTAGTCATACACGCCATCGCCATCGACATCGATATAGATGTCGAATTCCCCTTGAGCTGCATTCGAAAACCGCCCGTAGGTGTTGATAGCGAATACCAGGATGCTGTCGGTCGCAGAAATGGGATTCGACTGCACACCCACCGCGCGCGGATCGAACCCGGCCGAGATTGCCTTGGTCTCCTTGTTCGACAATCCCCAGGCGTAGAAATCACCATTGCCGGCGATGACACCTTGCTTGTTGGTGAGTCGCACACTCGGGTTTTTGCCGTCGCGCAGCGTCGCATCGACTGTCGATCGCGCGTGAGTCACGAGGTAGTAGGGCAAACTCAACGCGACACCGCTGTTCGCCCCCGCCTCAGGCGTCAGCGAGATCACACCGGATGCGTCGTTGAACAGCATATTGCCGGAGGCATCATGGGTCGCACCCGCACTACCGGCCGGCACCGCCAAGTTCATATGCAGGATGTTCTCGTCGTTGCCGCGCACTGAAACGGTCGACCGGGAGAGGTCAACCGTATGCGGCACGCCGGCCGACGAAGTCGCGGTCGCCGTAAAAGTCGCCGGGAGCTTATCGTGGTTGCGCACGACGATGTCGCGTTCATCCTTGAAGTTCTTGGTGAGCTCCGCGATGCCGAAGGACAGCAGGCCGAGTTTGGCGTCTTGATCGGCCTGCGCCGTGACTTGCGTCGCGACGGCACCGATCGGTTGCACCAAACCAGAACCCTCGATGCGCGGCGCATAATCCGGCAACGCCGCGGGCGAGGCAGTCTCCACGATCGCAGCCCGCAAGCCGGCTTCGTGCCAATTCTTGTGTGCCTGTACCGTCAGTGCCGCAACGCCGGCGACGTGCGGGGTCGCCATCGAGGTGCCGGAGTCGTAGGTGCCGCCGGTGCCGGTGCCGATGTCGGTCGAGAAGACATTCACGCCGGGAGCGGTGACGTTGGGTTTCAACGCGCCGTCGTCGGTGCGCGGCCCAGCCGACGTAAATGCCGCTGCGAGCCGGAACGTCGCGTCCGGCACATTTGCCGCCGCGACCCCAGCGGTCGTCGGTTGCGGCTGCGCCAAGAAAGTCGGCGTGTCGCTCAATTGTAGCTCGATGAAAGGAATCGTCGGATTGGTGAGCAATGGGTTGAAAAAGCCCGCGGCGTTATTCACCACGCCGATCGCGGATGCCCCGGCCGCGGTGGCATTCGAGGTCTTCGTATCAAAAGTGCAGGTGCCGCGCGACACGATGACCACCGCGCCGGCGACTCCGCCGGCAGGATAGTCGGTTTTGTTGCAGCCCAAGCTCAAGGCACCGCCGGTCGTCAGGATCACGGCCGGCACACTCCCTTTGGGCAGCGGCAGGTCAATCGCTTCGACACCATTGACGCTGGCGCCCGAGGCGAACGCGATTTTCAGTCCGTTGACCAAGAAGGCGCGCGCATTGTTCGCGGCGACGCTGATGACTCGCGTACCGGTCGAGGGATCGCCCGTCACGTACGGTGCCGGGCCGGCGTTACCCGCTGCGGCAACCACGACGATGCCGGCTTTGGCCGCGTTGTCGGAGGCGATCGCATCGGAACTCAGGCGCGACCCATAGACACCGCCCAAGGACATGCTGATGACGTCCATGTTGTTGTGCACGGCCCATTCGATCGCATCGGTGACCACGTCGGTAGAACCGGTGCAACCAAAGACGCGAACCATATAGAGGTCCGCTTTCGGTGCGACGCCGGGGCCGATGCCGAAGCCGGCAGAGTAGGCCGCCTCGTCGTACGGGCCTTGATAGGTCTTGCCGTCGTTCGTGACACCAAACCCTGCCGCCGTTCCCGAGACATGACTACCATGGCCGTTGCAATCCAGAGGATTCGGGTCTGGAACTGGCACGCTGGTCGGGTCGTCGGCGTCGTAATCGTCGCCGACCAAGTCCGTGCCGCCTTTTACCTTCGGCGCTTTTGGCCCGAACATGGTCGGATCTGCCGGTTGAGTGCTAGTCGCGGCGGCCTGCGTGAACGCAGCCACGGTACCGGGACCGCCGAAGTTGGCGTGCGTGTAGTCGATGCCGGTGTCGATGATGGCAATCTTGACTTTTTCACCTCGATAGCCGGGTACGCCCTGCCACACTTCCGGCGCGCCGATGTAAGGCACGCTGACCACATTCTTTATTTTGTACTTCGGCACATCCACCACTTGCACCACGCCCGGCATGTTTGCGAGGTTCGCGATCTCGCTGCGGGCGATCTCGACCTTCATGCCGTTCAACGCATCGTGATAATGGGCGAGCACTTTGCCGCCAAGCGAGACGATGCTCGGCTCGAGCGTTGCGTGCTGCTGGAGAATTTGCGTCTGAATCGCATCGTGATCAGCCTGGCTGATGGTGTGATCCGCCGTCGTTGCGCGCACTTCCGCCACGGAAGCCGTGCTCATGGTGACGACGACTTTGACGCGCTCTTGCGAGCGCAGCGACAAGGGCATCTTGCCGTTGATCGGTCCGCTGCGAGGCAGCGCCTTGAAGCGGCTCGCATTGGTTTGCTGTGAGAAGGCGTCTGTGGGAGCCGCGATGAGCGCGATGATCAGCGCCGCGCCGGTCAATACATGAAGATGACGCATCCAATTGCGCAACGTCGCCGCACGGACGACACTTCCTTTGAGAATTTGCATGTCCGAACACCCCTAGTAATTTTTAGAAGCTTTTTTTGAGCTAGGAGCGATATCCGTGAACCGGCAGATACCGCAGCTCAAGTCCGGAGAATACTGCAGCCGCAGCGTGCGCGGGAATATGTTTGGCCGGTGAGGGCGGCTCTAACGTGTAGTCCAGTTAACATATGTAAACGAAGCGATCTGACCGGAGATATATGAGGTTGTTGTAACCGCCGCGTCGGGCTCGGAGTTAAGGCGATCTGTTGAGGGCCAAGCGTAAGACTCAAGCCTGCGCCGTGGAGCGCACGATAATTTCCGCCACATCCACCTCCCCCGGTTGCTCAATTGCGTAGGCCACGGCCCGGGCAATCGCATCCGGGGACATTGCAAACCGGTCTCGCGAAGCGGCGAGCTGGGCTTTCACTTCGTTGTTGGTCACATGGTCCGCGAAGTTTGTCCGCGTGAACCCGGGGGATATGAGCGTTACACGCAACTTTTCTTCCGCTACCTCCTGCCGTAACCCTTCGGAGATGGCCCGTACGGCACACTTCGTGCCGGAATACACCGATTGATTCGGAACAGTTTTATAGGCTGCGGTCGATGCAGTGGTGACGAAGTGCCCAAATCCCTGGGCGCGAAACACCGGCAGCGCAGCTGCGATGCCGTACAAGACGCCTTTAATGTTGACGTCGATCATTTCGTCCCAGTCGTCCACGCGCAAATCCTTGAGAGGCGATACCGGCATCACGCCTGCGTTATTGAAGATGACGTCAAGTTTGCCGAACTTCTGAGATGCAAGGCCAACCAGCGTCGACAGATCGGCGCGTTTTCGGACATCGGTAACGGCATAGGCAACTTCACCGCCGGACTGTCTAATGCGCTCCGCCAGTGTCTTAAGTCGGTCTTCTCCCCGAGCCCCCAATACGAGCTTTGCACCCTTCTCTGCCAGGAGCACCGCCGCCGCCTCACCAATGCCGCTGCTCGCGCCGGTGACGACCACCACTTTGTCTTTGATACCTGCCATTGATTTCTCCTCTGGGACGCGCAAATCGCGGTTTTGCGGTTTTGCGTCCAGCCTAAACCTTGAGTTTAAGAATTCGCCGGGGCAGGGGGTAGCACGATCCTCGCTGTTTTTTGCCCAATCGTGTCGATGGATGCGGTTCCGAACCGGCAACTACGGGCTGAAGGGACTGAGGCTTTCCGTCATCTTGACGAGAGATGCAAACGAGTCGGCGCTCATCTTGCGCATGATGTGTCCGCGATGAATTTGAACAGTGTACTCGGTGATCCCCAGTTGTACGGCAACCTGTTTGTTCAGTAGACCATTGGTCAGCAGTGGCAGCACTTCTTGCTCTCGTGGCGTGAGGCGACGGTAGCGCGTGAGAAGATCGGCTAGTTCGAGGTCTTTCAATCTGGTGATTCTGCTTTTTTCCAATGCGTGTTCGACGGCTGCCATGAATGCAGCCCCTTCAAACGGCTTGGCAAAAAAATCGCTTGCGCCTGCCTTCATCGCAGTTACTGCCAACGGAATGTCGCCGCGTGCGGTGATAAAAATGATCGGTATTCCACATTGTTCGCCCTTAAGCCGTGCTTGGAGCTCAATGCCCGATATGCCGGGCATGGAAATGTCGGAAATCAGGCATGACGCCTGGTGCCGCGCTGTCGAATCCAGAAACTGCTCCGCGGAGTCGAAACAGAGCGTGGACAAACCCTCCGACTCAATTAGATCTTGCAGCGCCCTTTGAACCGCCCTGTCATCATCAAGAATTGCCAGAAGGCTCGGAGCATGCTCGATCTTCATGAGCCAACGCTAACCGCTCGAGCAGGGCGCCGCAATCGGACCGTGGGTAGAAAACTACTACTCAGGTGGTAGTGGACTAGACCGAAAGGAGAGGCGAACAGCAAGTGTTATGTGCGAGGATCGGTCCACGCCATCAAGGAAGAGCAGGTTTGAGTTTGTCGGCCATACGAACCAATTCAATTAGCGAACCCGCCTGCATCTTTTGCATCACATTGCCCCGATGGATCTTGACAGTGGCTTCGCTGACTCCGATCTCTGAGGCGATCTGCTTGTTGAGCATTCCGCCCACTACCAGCCCCATGACCTCTCGCTCACGCACCGTCAAGACCGAGTACCGACCTTGTAGATCGTGAAGTTCGTCCCGTTGTTCTCGCGCCGCACGATCGCGCTGAAGAGCATGCTGAATCGCGTCCAGCAGATCCTGGTCCCGAAATGGCTTTGTGAGAAATTCCACGGCGCCCGATTTCAAGGCCCTGACAGACATGGGTATGTCGCCATGTGCCGTAATAAAAATGATCGGAATCTGCATACCGACGTCAGCCAACATATGCTGCAAATCGAGTCCGCTCGTCTGGGGCAGCCGGACATCCAGAACCAAGCAGCTTGAATCAGCATTCCGCTTCTTGTTCAGAAACTCTTGGGCAGTCGCAAAGGACTCTGCGCGCAGACCAACGGACTCGACCAGATCCTGGACAGCCCGGCGCACGCCGCCATCATCGTCGACGATATACACAGTAGGAAAGGCTGCCGGCTTCATACAGGAGCCTCGCCCTCGCGGGGGAGAGTGAAATGGAAAGTTGCGCCCGTGCCCTGATTGGCGGTGGCCCACACGTGCCCTCCGTAAGACTCCACAATCGAGCGGGTAATCGTCAGACCCATACCAGTCCCCTGTGGTTTGGTCGTATGAAAGGGCTCGAAAACCCGTTCAGTCGATTCGGTCGGCAACCCGATCCCGGTGTCGCTGATGGAAACAAATAGACGATTTTCGGGATTGAGCCGCGATCGGATCGTCAGGGTACCTCCGACATCCTTCATGGCTTCGATTGCATTGAGCATCAGGTTCATGAAGATTTGCTGAATTTGTACCGGGTTTGCCAGGATTTTGGGAGTATCGGTCTTTACTTCGGAATAGATCGTTATCGTATGCCGATCCGCTTCGCGTCTTAGCAGACCAGACATCTGCTCAATTATTTCCTTCACGTCGATGAGTTGACGATCTGTGGGGGTTCCGGTCCTGTAGAAGGCCCGCAAGCTGTCAATGACGTTGGCCGCACGATTGGCGTCCTCCTCAATTCGACGCGCCGCCGCCCGCGCTCTGTCCAGATCAGGTGGATCATGTGCCAACCATCGCAAAAGAGCGTTCGCGCTGGTGACGGAGGCCGTAATAGGTTGCTTGATTTCGTGAGCTAGCGCCGCGGCCAGCTCTCCCATCATGTTAACGCGATTTACACGCGCAAGATCACCTTCTAATTGGCGCAGCCTTTCCCGCTCCACTTCGGCACGCTTTCGTTCCGTTATATCCATCGTAATACCGATGTACTCACCCATTTCTCCAGAGGGACTGTGATGTCCTATGGCGCGAAGAAATCGAATGGTTCCATCGGGACGGCAAATTCGATACTCGGGGACTTCGAAATCAGTTCGTGCGTGATTCGCCTTCGTTATGATTCCCCACACGACCGGTTCATCGTCGGGATGAATCGTCTTATAAAAACTATCCGCGCCTAGGGGGCCCTTGCTGGGGTCGAAACCATGCAGGCGATAAATTTCGTCCGAGACGTGATCTTGTTGTCCGGTATGAAAATTCGCGGCCCAGCTGCCCGTATGCGTGAGGCTTTGTGCTTCCGCAAGGTATGCCTGCTCGCGGCGCAATTCCCGCGTTAGCAGTTCCTGCTCAGTAACGTCCATCGTGGTGCCGATGAATCCTTTGAAGACGCCTTTCTCAACGATGGGAACCGCTACCGCGCGAAGGTAGCGCAGCTGTCCGTCGGACCGCACAACTCGTTCGATGTGGTCGAAGCCACGGTGTTCATCTTGCATGAGCTTGATGGACTGAGCGATGAAAGCCCGGTCTTGCGGATGTACGAGAGCCAGGTACTGTTCGACCGTTGGCGCGCCGTTCTTCGGATCCAAACCATAGATCTTGTACAGCTCCTCAGACCAGTAGTGAACCGAATCGTTGAAGGCCCAGCTTCCCATATGGGCGAGCCGCTCTCCTTCGCTGAGATAAAACTGACTGCGCTGCAAGGCCTCCTCTGCGCGCTTGCGATCGGTGATGTCTTGAACAGTACCAAACATTTCACAAGCCAGTCCCGCCGCATCTCTCTTCACAGTGCCAAGGCCATGAACAGTGCGCACCTCACCGTCGGGACGAATAACTCGATGCTCAGCCGCCGCGGGCACGCCGCTGCGAATGGCTGCGTCCGATTCTCGAAAAACACGCTCGCGATCGTCAGGGTGGATCATTTCGCTGACCAACGCCATGTCAATGGGGCCATCCTGCGGAGACAATCCATATATGCGATAGAGTTCGGCGGACCAAACCACCCGGCCGGTGATGAGGTTCCATTCGTAGTACCCCATGTGAACCAGGCGTTGCGCCTGTTCAAGTCTGGCATTGCTTTCTTGCAGGTCGCGAGATAGCGCCTGCCGTTCTTCCTCCACACGTTTATTTTCAGTGATATCCTGCACCGTACCAAATAATTTGCGTGGTCGTTCCGACACCGCGCCAGTCGGATCTGCCGGCGGCGCGCTCCGGCGCTTGGAAGTAATGGCGTGCACCGTACGGACTTCGCCGCTGGGACGAATGATCCGAAACTCGGCAATGGGATTCGCTCCGGCAGAAAGGTCCACATCCACTCTGCTGTACAAGGACTCCCGGTCATCAGGGTGGACCATTCCGCGCACGCCGGCCAAGTCCATTGGGCGCTCTTGCGGCTTCAGACCAAAGATGCGATAGGTCTCGTCCGACCAGACGACTTCACTTGTCTCAAGGTCCCATTCCCAATGACCCACATGAGCGACGCGTTGGGCTTCTTCAAGTCTGGCATTACTTTCTTCCACCTTGCGAGCCAGCGCCTGGCGTTCTTCGTCATCGAGATGATTGGCGGCTTCGGTTGGGGCGATGGTGATTTTGTTACTCACGTGCGGCCTCATTGTCCGACTTGTTTGAGTATCGAAAGGATAGCACTCGCCGAATGGCCGGCGGTTGCTACCCGACGACCGGCGCGCCGTTCCGCCAGGGTATCGCAAAGCCCTCAACAGGCGCCCTCGTGTTCTCGTCAGGTTGCAGTCTATGCTCACGTCTCCAAGCCGCCGGGGTCTGATCCAAGGCTTGCCGGAAGCGCTTGCACAAGTGCGCATGGTCGGCGAATCCACACCGCGACGCGATGTCACTCAAGGACGCATCAGTCGTAAGCATGTATTGGGCGGCCAGTTCCACGCGACGTCGCACGATGAAAGAGTGGGGTGACTCTCCGAATGTGCGCTTGAAGGATCGTGAAAAGTGCGCTTTGCTGCACTGAACGAGCGCGCAAAGGTCTGCGACGAGTACCGGCCCTGTGATGTGACTATCGATATAGTCATGCACCTTGCGTGCCTGCCATGCGAGCAGGCGCTCCTGTCCGTCGGGATACTTTTTCGCCTGTGGTGGAGCAATGTGCTGCCTTAGCAACGAGGCTGCTTCAAGCAATGTAGCCTGCGCCGGGTGCTTCAAATCGTGAAGCTGACCAACAGATGTCTCAAGGAGCCTCACGACCCGGTGCATCCATTCACGCGATCGCATCGCGCCCAGGCTCGACACTAGCGTGTCTTCAAGGTGAGCTTCGGTTGTGGAATGACTCAGCGGGTGCACGGCGTGACGGTAGCAATGCAGAGGGGTTCGATGAAGTACATATTCCTCGTAGCCCAGACAGAGTATTGGCGTTGCTCTTTGAACTCGTCCAATCGGCTACTGAGAACATGTAATAGCGAGCCGATACAGCGCCTCATACCGTAGAGCCAAGCTGCTCTACTTACCTGAAGGAGGCGCGATGAAAGTCATCACGAAACACTATATCGACGGAGCCTTGGTCGAATCCCACGGCCGCGAGGTCATGGACAGTATCAATCCGACCAACGGTCAAGTGATCGCCCGCGTTATGTTGGGTGACGAGGAGGATGCGCGACGCGCCATTGCTGCCGCCACGCGAGCGTTCGCAACTTTCGGGCGGACAACCAAAGAAGAGCGCATGGAGATTCTGGGCAGACTGCACCAGGCGGTCTCGGCACGCACCGATGATCTCACGAAGACGATGGTCGAGGAGTATGGGGGTGTTGTGCAGTTCGCGACGCTCATCGTGCGGGCGGGTGCCGAGGTGTTCCTCTCGGCCGAGAAGGCCCTGCGCGAGCTGCCGCTGACTCGGAGTTGGGGCAAAACAACGGTCACCTTGGAGCCGGTCGGCGTTGCCGGTCTGATTTCGCCCTGGAACGCTAATGCGTTTTTCCTTTGCATGAAACTTGCCTCGGCCGTCGCCGCCGGTTGTACGGTGGTCATGAAGCCGAGTGAGTTGAGCGCCTTGCAAACAGGCGTTTGGCTGGAATGCGTACACGAGGCGAAGCTTCCGAAAGGGCTTTGCAACGTTGTCTCCGGGCGAGGAGATGTCGTCGGAGCGGAACTCGTGCGCAATCCCGACGTGGCCAAAATTTCCTTTACGGGCTCGGCCGCTGTCGGCAGATCGATCATGCGCGAAGGGGCTGCGACGATGAAGCGCATCACGCTTGAGCTGGGCGGCAAGTCGCCTAACATTTTGCTCGATGATGCCGACCTCAAGAAGGCGATTCCCGATGCGTTCATCATTGGGTTTCTGAATAGCGGCCAAGCTTGCGTCGCCGGGACCAGGCTCCTCGTGCCGAAGAGTCGCTTCGAGGAAGTCAAACGGGTGATTTTGGATACGTCGCCCAGCTTTCCAGTCGGCGATCCGGCCGACCCGAAAACTGCCGTCGGACCAATGGTGAACCAGAAGCAATATGAGCGTGTGCAGTCCTACATTCGCAGGGGTATTGAAGAAGGCGCAGAGGTGCTAATCGGAGGCGAAGGACACCCGCCGGGCCTGGAGTCGGGCTATTTCGTCAAACCGACGGTATTTGTCAATGTGAAGAATGAAATGACAATCGCCCGGGAGGAGATCTTCGGGCCCGTCCTTTCGGTCATCACCTACGAGGACGAAGAGGATGCGATTCGGATCGCCAACGATACGCCGTACGGTCTCCACGCGTACGTAAGCGGCAGCGACATTCAGCGCGTGCGCCGCATCGCATCTCAGATCCACGCCGGCCGCGTGGCAATCAATGGGATGCTAGACGATCAGCAGGCGCCGTTCGGCGGTTTCAAGCATTCCGGTGTCGGCCGTGAGTTCGGAGTGTTCGGCATTGAGGCGTTTCTTGAGCCCAGGGCCATTCTTGAGTGAGGGGCTTAAGTGATTCTGCACCTTCCATAGGGGCCTACTGATTCGCATGAGCTTTTGCGGCGTTATTTTTCGCGGCCGCGACCGCTTCTTCCGCACGCGCGCCGGCGAGAATGCCTCCCAACGCGTAGTTGCCCTCGTGACAGGCGTATTCGTAGATTCGACCCTTCGACGAGGTGAACTCATACTCGCCGCCCCAAGGCTGGTCCCACACGGTCGGATCCTCGACGGTGAACTGATAGAGCAGGCGCCGCGGACCTTTGCGTGTGAACCGCTCGGTGACTTTCAGCTCCCTCCAAGCCCCGCGGAAAGCCTGGGCCTGGGGAAAGTTGGTGGTTTCCACCACCAACGTATCGCCTTCATAGTGGCCAATCGAATCGCCGAACCAGGGGCGCAGGCCATCGGTGCGATGCGCGGCTCCGATGTGGATCATGCGCACGTCGTGCACCATCTCGACCAGGATCGCGACGGCGTCCTTCGACTGCGCGAAAGCGTAATTGTTGTTGTACAGCAGGGGCAGCATGATGGGGCCGGCGCTGTAGCCGAATGAGGTGATACAGCGTTCGCCGAGGGCGCGATCCTCGGGGTTGTCGGTTGGATTGCGGATCGGTGTCGCCGAGCCTTCGCCTTCATCGCGCGCCTGCATGCTTGCGTTCTTGTAGCCGGCTTTATAGGCCGGAATTCGGCCGTTCGGCGTGCTGGTGATGAACGAGCTGCGCGGCTGACCATCGACGCGGGCCACCATAGTGGCGGCATCTTTCCACGCGCTGTTGTAGCCGCAATCGAGGCCCCCGGGACCTTGGCAATGTTTGCGGGTAGTGTCGGTCGCCGGCGCGTTCGGGTCGGTCGGTGCGTTGCCCTCGATATAGTGCTCAATGGCGGCGTATTCGAGTTGAGACGCCTGATCCGGCGTCAGGGCGATACTGTCCCCAAATTGGCTGGGACGCTCCAAGGGTGTGATGCTGACGTTGGTCCAGACTCCCTCCAGGTCGGGCTGACCATACGCGGTGCGCGGAGCCTTGTAGTGCTTGTCCGCGGCCGCCTCCTCTGCCTTAGTCTTGGCAACCATCGCCGCTTCCTTGACCGCACTAGGATCCGGTACCTCTGCGGCGTGAACAGAAGCGAGCGACAAGACGGGCAAGAGCGCGAAGGGCAGCAAACGTGGGTGCGGTTTCATCCTCGTAGTTTGAACTCAACTCTTGCGCGCGCCAAGCGACCCCACTACTCACCGAATTTGCGCCGATTCCTCCGAAGTTTCCGACGAGTGAGGCAGCGAGGAATCGAAGTGAAGCACGGTGGCCGGCCGTGTAAGAAGATACTCGTCGTCCGCCGGATAGTATCGAGCCTGATCTGGAGGGTCGCCTGCGAATGCCCGAATGGCGTCCAACGACGTCCACCAACTCAATGTCACAATTTCACTGCGATCCGCGTCGAGATCCCGCACGGCGATGACGGCACCAAGATTTCCGGGCGTGGCCCTATAGCCTGCCATACCGGTCGTGCGGACGTACTCTACATAGGCGGCTTTCTTTGGCCGCCGAATCTCAGCGCGCCATTCTCGAAGTATCGCCATTGGTGCTCTCCGCTAAAAAGTTCATCGCCGATGCTGCATTGACCTCAACATTACTTACGGCATCCCCAGATACAAGTAGAAGTTGTTACGCCGGCATTAGGAACTCTAATGAGTGCTCGCGGATCCTGCCCAAATTGGGGATCGCCGAATACTTAAGGTGCTGAGTTGAATCCTCCGGTGCGCTTCACTATCGTTTAGTCTGCCCAGAAAACCTTGGGAGGCACGATATGCTGGAAATTCGCCCCACCTGCGAAAACTGCGGCGCTCAATTGTTGCCCAATTCCCTCGAGGCGATGATTTGCTCTTTTGAGTGCACGTTCTGTCGAACATGCGTTCAAGAAGTACTCGATAACGTCTGTCCCAATTGTGGCGGCGGATTTACCGCACGCCCCATTCGTCCGGCCCGCCGATGGCGGGACGAGAATTATTTAACCGCGGTTCCCGCCTCGGCGAAGGTCGTCTCAAAACCGGTTGATTACGCGTCGCATAAAGCGTTTGCCGCTTCCATCAGGGCTATTCCGCCTGATCAGCGCTAGCGGCAAGATCCAGCTCTGAGCGATGGCTCAGATCATGCCGTGAACCGCGAGCGATAATCCTGTGGAGTTACCGCCAGCAGCCGCAAGAAGCTGCGGCGCATTGTTTCCTCCGAACCGAAACCGCAACGCTGCGATATCCGCTTCACGGGCAAGCCGGATTCCGATAACAATCGCCGCGCTGCTTCGACTCGCAGGCGCTCAATCGCGCGGGCGGGGGTCAGGCCTGTTGCTTCCGCATAGTGGCGGCTAAAACTGCGCTCACTCATTCCTGCGCGATCGGCCAATACGGGAAGCGGTAGATCATCAGCCAGGTGATTGTTGATCCATTCGTGCAGCGCGCCAAACTCATCGTTTGCCGCCTGCAGCGATAGCACAGTGCTGAACTGCGCCTGCCCACCCGGACGCTTCATGAACACAACCAGGTATCGCGCCACGGCCAGCGCTAATGTAGGTCCTAAATCCTCTTCCACGAGCGCAAGAGCAAGGTCGATGCCGGCCGTGACGCCTGCCGAACTCCAGACCGGTCCGTCGTGCACGAAGATTGGATCGGATTCGACGCGCACCTTGGGAAAGCGTCGGGCAAGTTCGGCGCAATACGACCAATGGGTGGTGGCGCGGCGCCCATCGAGCAGACCGCACGCGGCCAGCAGAAATGCCCCGGTGCATACCGAGGCGAGGCGGCGTGCCCGCTTTGCTCGCGCCTGCACCCACTCGGTGATCGCTGGATCGGCCGCCGCCGCGTCGACACCCTGGCCGCCGGCCACCATCAATGTGTCCACTGCCGCACCGGGGGGTGGAAGCGCAGCGGTCGAAAGTTTGAGTCCAGATGAGGCCATCACCTGCGAGCCGCTTCTCGCCACAACCTGAAGATCATAGGGCGGCCGGCCTCCCGCTTCGAGCACCAGATCGTTGGCGGAGGCGAATACCTGAAACGGCCCCGTGACATCCAGCAACTGTACCAATGGAAAGGCGAGCAATTCGACTACGCGAACCGCACTTGGCGCGAACCGAGGGGACTTTGGCATTACCGCCAAAGTGTGCTCGGGTAGTTTGACGTTGTCTACCCCCAAGTCCTCGACCCGGAGATTCACATGATCCGTGACAACACCCCTCTACTGATTGGCGCGCTGATGTACGAAGGGATGGATCAGATCGATTTAACGGGGCCGTTCGAAGCGTTATCGCGCGTTCCGGACTCAACCTACCAAATTTATGCGAAGACAGCCGCACCCGTTCGCGATCTGAACGGCCTGCGGTTGATCCCAGATGCGGTCCTCACTGCGGCGCCGCAGCTCGATGTGCTCCATGTACCGGGTGGTCTCGGACAGGAAACATTGATGGAGGACCAAGAAGTACTCGCGTGGATTCAGAAACAGGCCGCAGGTTCGCGCTACATTCTCTCTGTGTGTACGGGAGCCCTGCTCTGCGGTGCAGCAGGCCTGCTTAAGGGACGCCGCGCGACAACGCACTGGTCAGCGCTTCACTTGCTGCCGTTTTTTGGTGCGATCCCCGTGAATGAGAGAGTGGTGGTGGACACGAACTACGTATTCGCCGCCGGCGTTACGGCCGGAATCGACGGTGCGCTGCGTCTCGCCGCGGAGCTTCGTGGCGATGAGGTCGCGCAAGCGATTCAACTCGACCTGGTGTATGCGCCGGAGCCGCCCTTCAACAGCGGAACACCAGAGCGCGCGCCGCCGGCGGTTCTGGCGCGCGCCAGGCAATCGTATCGGGAGATCACCGCTCAGCGCGAGGAAACGGCGCGCCGGGTCGCGGCTCGTCTGGGCATTTTCGCCGCCGGATAGCAGCTGGCGAAAAGCGTGGGGTTATTGGCAATTCTGCCAAGACAATCGCCTCTACATTGCCCCTAGGTTGAGCAGTCGGTGCTCAGCGCGCAGAAGAGCCAGGAGAATTGCATGGACTCAGCGAACTTGGATCGTCGACATCTACTCGCCGGCATGGCCGCCACGGCGGCGGTGATTTCCTTGCCACGCGCCGCCATCGCCCTGCCTGAAGCCCAAACACAAACATCAAAGGAGAACATCATGACTACGGTGACATTCACGAAGAAAGAGCCGCCTGAGTGGCTGTTGGCTTTCTGGAAGGAAATTGACGACAAGACATTCGGCAAAGGATTCGACTGCTTCACCCAGGACGCCATCGGTAACCTCGGTGTTGCCGATTGGCATGGACGCGAGGCCATCCGCGAAAATCTACGCGCCTTCATCGATACCGGCTTCACGGCGCATCATGAGGTTCTCGAATACTGGGACGGCGGTTCGCTCAAGATCTTCCACGGCATCGTCACCATGAAGCCGGATGACAGCAGCAAGCCGACCGTGAGACCTGTCATGTCCCATTTCTTTTATATGGACGAAAAGGATCCCACCAAGGTGCGGCGCTGGATTGGGGCGGTCGGTCCCACTCAGTTCTCATGAGAATGAGTTGTCCCATGGCCTGACCGACGTGGCATCCAGGCTCGTCCCGGACGCCGTAGCGGGTAAATACCCCGGTTACACAATTCTTGCACTCCTCAAGAGAGACCATCCATGAATTCCATCGGTAAAACTGCGCCAATTCTGTTCGCGGCCTTTTTCGCCCAGAGCGCATTAACTGGACCTACGGGAGACGCCGCGAGCACGAACGCCAGCGTTAAAACGCAAGATTCCATCGACATTCAACGCGTCATGGATTCCTACCACGAGGCGGTCGTTACACACGATGGCGCCCGGCTTGCGAAGCTGTTCATCCCTGAGGGCAGTGCCTGGCTCAATGTATTGTCGGACGATGCATACGCGCGTGCCAAGGCCAAATCGCCAGAGGCGAAGAAAATTCGAGTCGGGAGTTTCAAAGACTTTGCCGAACGGGTCTCTCACACAAAAGCCAACTTCGATCCCAGACATACTCATGTACAGATTAATAGCGATGGGACGATTGCCTCCGTGTATTTCGATTTCATTTTCTTGAGTGATGGGAAAGAGACGAATCACGGCAGCGAGGCCTGGCAGTTGGTCAAGGGCATCGATGGCTGGAATATTGCGGCGATCACATACTCATCCAACCCAACAACCTAGCGCGAGCG
>Ga0209169_10000478_pt1 | contig 24436 bp, 19 predicted proteins | sample HubBroMetageWRM4_FD_188346 | JGI IMG/M metagenome (GOLD analysis project Ga0209169, IMG submission 188346) | Warmed soil microbial communities from the Hubbard Brook experimental Forest, New Hampshire - Hubbard Brook CCASE Soil Metagenome WRM 4... | ecosystem: Environmental > Terrestrial > Soil...
CGGACGCCCCGGCGAATTCAGCCCCGCGCGAAATACTTGATACAGGTCCACCACCGCCTGTACCGCTTCATCCTGCCCCACAATCTTGCGTCGCAGCCCCGCTTCAAAATCCCGGCTGTCTGCGCTGCGGAGCTCAGGATCCAGTTGCCGACCGGTCGAAGCACTCATTAGGTCCCCCATTTGGGCCGTTCAGCCGAAACAGCAATTAACGTATCGGCCATCGAGGCGAAGACAGCAGGCTCGTGGCCAAAGCGGGTGAGATCCGGGAACCGCAAGCCTTTCTGATTCAATCGGCTGAGAGACGCGGATTTAGCGAGGTCAAAACCCAAAACGGAATTAGCGTTTCCTGCGGGACGCAGCGTGCCAATGTGACACGGTATTAATGTCAGGTTAAAAAACGGAGAACAGAACGCCTTCGTCTTGCTTCCCGTGGCCGCTTCTCGTATCGTGGGTCACGAATCCACGAAAACTCCGACCGAAAAGGTGCAATGAAACGCGTTCTCGTAATCGAAGACGACAAAGACATCGTCGAATTAGTGCGTTATAACCTCGAGAAGGATGGCTATCAGGTGACGGCAAGCGCCGACGGGGCGACCGGGCTGGCACAGATTCGTAAGGCGCCGCCCGATCTGTTGGTGTTGGATTTGATGTTGCCGAAACTGTCGGGCCTGGAAATTTGCAAAGAAGTCCGCAAGGACATTGGGCTGAACCGATTGCCGGTGCTGATACTTACGGCGAAGGGCGAAGAAGCAGATCGGGTGGTCGGCCTGGAATTGGGTGCGGACGATTACGTCACCAAGCCGTTTAGCCCGCGGGAATTGACCGCGCGAGTGAAAGCACTACTGCGTCGAGCCGAACCCGGAACACCCTCCGAAAAGCCGATTGAGATCGGAACGCTACGCATCGATCCGGCGGCCTACCGGGTGACGCGAGCCGCCAAACCGGTGCCGATGAGCACGCTCGAATTTCGATTGCTGTACTTTCTGGCGGCGCGGCCGAATCGGGTATTCACTCGCGATCAGCTGCTGGACGCGGTGTGGGGCACGGAACGATTCGTGACACCGCGCAGCGTGGATGTGTATGTGCGGCGGCTGCGCGAGAAAATAGAGCTCGATCCGCAACACCCGATTCACATGAAAACGGTTCGGGGCGCAGGATACTTGTTCGAAACCCGTGCGAGCTAGACTCTTCTGGAGACTAGGGCTCACCTATGTGGCCCTGCTAATCGCAGTTCTCATTGCCGTCTATTTGTATTCCGCGCGGGTGATCCGCAGCCAAGCAATACGTTCGGCAAATTCCGAGCTGACTTCCCTACTGAATGTGGCCCAAACACGTCCGCCGCAGGCGAGCGATGCCGAGGAGCTGCGGCAGTGGACGGAATGGATGGCGAAGAGCGGCGCACGCGTGACCATTGTCGGCAGCAATGGCCAGGTTTTGGCGGATTCGGCAGCGGACGCGGCCAACATGGAAAGTCACGGGGATCGCCCGGAAATCGAGCAAGCACTGGCGAATGGCCGCGGAGCGTCGGTGCACCGCAGCGTGACCCTGGATCGCGAACTGGTGTATCAGGCGGTGCGTTATCAAGAAGCAAACGGCCAATCGCTCGTGATTCGCCTGGCGGTTCCGTTGTCGGAGATCGATCTCTCGGTGAAAGAACTGCGGGGGCGTTTGTTGATTGCCTCCTTCGTAATGCTGCTGATCGGCGCGTTGGCCTCGCTGGGATTTGCGCGGATGTTTTCGGCGCGGATCGAAAGGCTGAAGGATTTTTCGCAGCGGATTGCAGAGGGGAATTTTCGTCCGCTATTGGGTGAAGGGCCGCGCGACGAGTTGTCGGAGCTGGGTGATTCCATGAATCAAACCGCGGCGCGGCTGGATCTGGAAATCCGGATGTTGAGCGGCGAACGGAACCGGTCCAGCGCGATTCTGCGGAGCATGGTGGAGGGCGTGGCGGTTATCGATGCGCAGGAGCGGCTGGTATTTCACAACCGGGCGTTCTCGGAAATTTTTGGAGTGGAAGCGGCAACGGCAGATGGGCGGGCGTTGATTGAAGTGGTGCGCAACGCCGAACTGGTTGGTTTGATTCGTAAGGTACTTAAAGGTGGCGAGGGTCTGCAGAGCGATATTTCGATGGGAATCGTGCAGATGCAAAGTTTCTCGGTGACGGCCGCGCCGGTAAAAGCATTGGAGATGACGAACGGCGGCGACGCTGCGGGAGTGGCCAAGCCTTCCGGCGCGGTGGTGGTGCTGCACGACGTGACCGAGCTGCGCCGGCTGGAGCGGGTACGGCAGGATTTCGTGGCCAACGTCTCGCACGAATTCAAAACTCCGCTCACCGCCATTCAGGGATTTGCGGAGACGTTGCTGGGCGGAGCGCTGGACGACCCGACAAACAACCGGCGATTCCTGGAAATCATCCGCAACCACGCGATACGGCTGGCGCGGCTGACCAACGATTTGTTGAAGCTGGCGCGAATCGAGGCCGGGAAGATGGAGGTCGAACTCTTCCCGGTGGGGTTGATAGAACTGATCGAGGGCTGCGCCGAAACCACGCTGCTGAAGGCGAGCCGGAAGCAAATCACGCTGGAAATCGAAGTGCCGCCGGGTTTGCCGGCGGTACGCGGCGATGCGGGGCTGCTGCGGGATGTGCTGCAGAACCTGCTGGATAACGCAATCCAATACACTCCGGAGTGCGGGCATATCCGGGTGACGGCCGAGGCCAAAGGGCGCGAGGCGGTGATTAGCGTCAGCGATACCGGCATCGGAATTCCGACGGCGGATCAGGAGCGAATCTTCGAGCGGTTCTACAGGGTGGATGCGGCGCGTTCGCGGGAAGCAGGTGGCACGGGCCTGGGTCTATCGATCGCGAAGCATATCGTAGAAGCGCACGGCGGCCGGTTGTGGGTCGAGAGCAACATGGGCGAAGGGTCCAAGTTCTCATTTTCCGTGCCGGTGGCGAGTTAAGCCCAACCCTGGCGTGGTCTTTTAACATTCACCTGCCGTTCAAGCCGTTGCAACCTGCCCGGACAATTATGTAGACGACATGATTTATTTATTGGGCGACTACACCAGGGAGACAACGGGCATGGCTGCACCTAAAACAAACGGCGACGGCATCCTGCAGAGCGTGCTGGTGAACTACCTGGTATCGCAGGCGCGCACGGTTGAGGCGTCGGTGAATCGGGCGCTGTGGGCGTTGCTGGAACGCAACGAACGGCTGGCGAGCGAAGTGTTCCTGACCGAACCCCGAATCAACGAGATGGAAATCGTTATCGACGAACATGCGATCCGGATGTTGCGCCAGGGGAATCTGCTCGATTCGGATGTGCAGCTGATTGTGGCGACGTTGAAAATCAACAATGACCTGGAGCGCATGGGCGATTTGGCGGTAAATCTGAGCGAGCGAGCCATTTCGCTGGCGGCCATGGGCGAGGTGAAGACTCCCGCCGAACTGGAACCGATGACGACGGCGGTGCGCGCGATGGTGTCGAAATGCCTAGGTTCATTGATTTACAAGAATGTCGAGCTGGCGACACAGGTTCTGGAAAGCGACGATGTGGTGGACCAGTACCGGGACCGGGTGTTCGAGACCTTGCTGGCGGACATGAGCAAAGACCCGACGGTGGCGGCGCCGAATCTGCACTATGTGCTGGCTTCGCGGCATCTGGAGAGGATTGCGGATCACGCGACAAACATTGCCGAGGACATTCTGTTCTGGGTGCGCGGATTGGAAGTACGGCACGGGCGCGCCAAGCAAATGGAGCGAGCGACGGAAAGCAAGGAAGCCGCGGCGGGAATGTAACCGTGTTTTCACAAAGCGCTCATCCGGCGCTCATCTGGTGCTTTTAACTTAAACCATCGGCGGTCGCGGACCGTTTGGTATTCGACGATTCGCGGAGCCTACAAGTTCCTGCGCAATCAGCTGTTGCGCTGGAAGCAACGCAGCAAGAACTTCCCCGATTGCGAGGCGCAGCCTGACCACACCCCCGGGGCTGCGCCTCGACTCCTCCGCTGAAAGCCCGGTTATTTCACCCCGAATTCGTGCCGATGTAACACAGCAGTAACAATAGAGACAAAAAATGGTGGGAAAGGAGACTCCCACTTACCATGAACATGAAAAAGACTTTTGTTGTAGTGTCGCTGCTGCTCGGCATGGCAGCGCTGGCTGCGGCGCAGGGCGGCCAGGTGCTGTTGAATGCCGCGGGCGCGACATTTCCATATCCGATCTATTCGAAGTGGTTTGATGTGTACCATACGGCCCACCCCAACGTGCAGATCAACTATCAATCGATCGGGTCGGGTGGCGGCATCCGGCAACTCCAGGCCGGGACAGTGGATTTCGGCGCTTCCGATGGACCGATGAGCGACGAACAACTGGCGGCATCAAAATTCAAAATTCTTCATTTCCCCACGGTTTTGGGCGCGGACGTGCCGAGCTACAACATTTCAGGAGTTTCCGGCGAATTGAATTTCACGGAAAAGGCGCTGGCGGGAATTTTCCTGGGAACGATCACGAAGTGGAATGACCCGGAAATTACGAAGGCGAATCCTGGGGTGAATCTCCCTAGCGCGGACATCGTGGTGATTCATCGCTCCGACGGCAGCGGGACCACTTACATCTGGACTGATTTCTTGTCCAAGGCGAGTGACGACTGGAAGAACAAAGTGGGCAAAGGAACCTCCGTCAACTGGCCGGTGGGACTCGGCGGTAAGGGCAACGAGGGAGTCGCTGGACTGGTGAAGCAGACGCCGAATTCCATCGGGTACGTTGAATTGGTATATGCAGCCCAGAATGGGATTGCATTCGGCAAAGTTCAAAATGCGGCTGGAAAGTTCATCAAGGCGGATCTGGCAAGTGTAACGGCCGCGGCGGCGGGTGCAGCCAAGGACATGCCGGCCGACTTCCGCGTTTCGATCACGAATGCACCGGGAGCGACTGCGTATCCAGTTTCGAGCTTTACGTGGCTCTTAATTCCAGCGCAAATTCAGGACCCCGCGAAGCGCGACGCCATCAAGGATTTCCTGAAATGGATGCTGACGGAAGGCCAGAAGTATAACGAGGGCCTGACGTATGCTCAGCTTCCAAAACCGGTCATCGAAAAGGAACTGAAAGCAATTTCGCTCGTTCAATAAATATGTCTGCCGCTTCCACGACAATAACGCACGAGGTCCCGCCAAAATCGGGGCTTCGTGCGTTTGTCGATCGGCTGAGAGGCGGCGACGAAATAGCGCACCTGATTACGTTGATCGCCTCCGCCGGGATCATCCTGATTACTTCGTTATTGGTCTTGGAGCTGTGGCGCACTTCCTATTTGTCCCGCACGAAATTTGGGTGGATGTTTTTCTGGACGAAAGTTTGGGACGCGAACTTTGACAAGTTCGGGGCGGCGACGTTCATTTATGGAACTTTGGTAACTTCCGCCGTTGCGCTGGTGATCGCGGTGCCGCTGGGACTGGCCAGCGCCATTTTTCTTTCAGAGCTGGCTCCGCGGTGGCTGAGCGATATCGTTTCGTTTTTGATCGACTTGCTCGCAGCTGTGCCGAGCGTTATTTACGGACTGCTGGGAATTTTTATCGTGGTTCCGCTGATGCGGACCACGCTGGGTCCGGCGTTGAAAAAAGTGCTGGGTTTTACGCCGCTGTTCGCGGGGCCTAATTACGGCGTGGGCTTTCTGACGGCCGGCATCGTGCTGGCGATCATGGTGGTGCCGTTCATCATTTCGGTGTCGCGCGAAGTGTTGCTGAGCGTGCCGCGCGAGCAGCGCGAGGCCGCGCTGGCGATGGGGGCGACGCGCTGGGAAGCGACTTGGCAGGTGGTGGTGCCGTGGGCGCGGACGGGCATCATGGGCTCGGTGTTCCTGGCTTTGGCGCGGGCGCTGGGTGAAACCATGGCGGTGACCATGGTCATCGGAAATAATCCGCAAATCAGCGCGTCGTTGTTTGCGCCGGGGTACACGATCGCGTCGGTGATCGCCAACGAATTCACCGAAGCGACCGGGGACCTGTATTTGAGCGCGCTGATTGAACTGGGCCTGGTTTTGTTTTTGATGACGTTCATCCTGAACGGGCTGGCGCGGATTCTGATCTTGGCCACCGAGCGTGGAGGCGGACGCCCGGCATGAGCGAACCGCGGATCATGTGGCGGAAAGCGGTGAACGCGGTGATGCTGACGCTGACCGGCGTGGCGGCGTTCGGCGTGGTCTGCGTGCTGTTTTTGATTTTGGGATATTTGATTTTCAACGGCGGCCATTCGCTTAATCTGAATTTCTTCACGCAGCTGCCTAAGCCGGTGGGAGAAACTGGCGGAGGAATGGCCAACGCGATCGTGGGCAGCTTGAAGCTGCTGCTGTTGGCGGCGCTGATGGGATTGCCGGTGGGATTGCTGGCCGGGATTTACCTGGCGGAATTTGGCGGGAAGACATTTTCGTTTATCGTGCGGTACACGACGGATTTATTGAATGGCGTGCCGTCGATCGTGATCGGAATTTTCGCTTACGCGCTGGTGGTGCTGCCGGTGAAACATTTTTCGGCGCTGGCGGGCGGAGTGGCGCTGGGAATCATGGTGATTCCGATCACGGTGCGGAGCACGGAGGAATTCCTGCGTGCCGTGCCCAACAGCATGCGGGAAGCGGCGATGGCTCTCGGAGCCAGTAAATGGAAAACTATCGTTACAGTGGTGCTGCCAGCGGCGAGCGGCGGTATCCTGACAGGGATGTTGCTGGCGCTGGCCCGAGTGGCGGGCGAGACGGCTCCGTTGCTCTTTACGGCTTTTGGAAACCGCTACTGGGGTCAAGGCTGGGGGCAGCCGATCGCGTCGTTGCCCGTTATGATTTATACCTACGCGATTTCGCCGTATGACGATTGGCACCGGCAAGCGTGGGCGGCGGGGCTGGTGCTGTTGATGCTGGTGCTGCTATCGAATTTGGGGGCGCGATTCATTCTGGCGCGCAGCAAGGCCGTTTAACGAGGTAAAGGTGGACAGCGTGAGTGGAGTTCCACAACCCGCATTGTCAGTGAAACCGTTTCGGGATCCGGTGCACATGGAAAAGACAACGACCCAACCGACGGAGCAGTCGATCCGATTGGAAATTGCCGACCTGAATTTTTTCTATGGGCCGAAGCAGGCGGTCTTCGGGCTCAACTTGAAGATTCCAACGCACAAAGTGACAGCGTTGATTGGCCCATCCGGCTGCGGAAAGTCGACTTTCCTGCGCACATTGAACCGGATGAACGAAACAATTCGTAACACCCGGGTGGAAGGCAAAGTGTTGCTGGACGGGCAGGAAATTCACGAGATGGATGTGGTGGGATTGCGGCGGCGCGTAGGGATGGTATTTCAAAGACCGAACCCGTTTCCGAAATCGATCTACGAAAATGTGGCGTACGGATTGCGGGTGAACGGTTTCAAAGGACGGCTGGACGAACTGGTGGAGAAGAGTCTGCGGCGCGCGGCCTTGTGGGAAGAAGTGAAAGACGTGCTAAAACGGTCGGCATTTGCGCTTTCCGGCGGGCAGCAACAGCGGCTGTGCATTGCGCGGGCGCTGGCGGTGGATCCGGAGGTGCTGCTGCTGGATGAACCTTGCTCAGCGCTGGATCCGGTGACTACCGCGAAGATTGAAGAGTTAATGTTTCAGCTAAAGGACAGCTGCACGATGGCGATCGTGACGCATAATATGCAGCAAGCAGCGCGCGCCAGCGACTTCACCGCCTTCATGCTCGACGGCAAGCTGATCGAGCACAGCGTGACTTCCAAGCTGTTTACGACGCCCACTGATCCGCGCACAGAAGCGTACATTACCGGCCGTTTCGGCTAGAACGCCGGATTGGGCGGCGGCCGGGGCTGGAGCATTGCATTGAAAGCTGAGGGACCATGGAAAGACATTTCGAACACGACCTGGATGAATTGAAACAGCGGCTGCTGTGGATGGGAAGCCTGGCGGAACGCGCGGTGCATCAGGCGGTGCACGCCGTGCTGGACGCGGAAGAACATTTGTCGGAGACCGTGCTGGCGGAAGAAGATGCGATCAACGAGATGCAGATTGAGATCGACGAGCGGGTGCAGCGGCTGCTGGCTCTGAACCAGCCGATGGCGGCAGACTTGCGGTTGCTGCTGGCGGTGTCCCGCATTAACGGCGACTTGGAGCGCATTGGGGATCAGGCGGTGAATATCGCGCAGTCGGCGATGCGGATTCTGAGGCATCCGCAGGTGAAGCCGTATGTAGATTTGCCCCGGATGAGCGAACTGGCGGAAGCCATGGTGCGAGACAGTTTGAATGCGCTGGTGCGCGGGGATCAGGATCTGGCGCAGAGTGTTTTGCGCCGCGACGATCAGGTGGATAAGTTGCGGGATCAACTGTTCCGCGAGCTGCTGACCTACATGATGGAAGATTCGGCGCAGGTGTTCGCGGCGTTCGAACTGATTCTGGTGGCGAAGAACCTGGAACGAATCGGCGACCACGCCACGAATATTGCGGAAGACGTGATTTATTTCGTGGCGGGACGCGACGTCCGCCATCCTGCATTAGACCGGCGCTAGCAGCCCCAACCCACCACAACTACTAAATACGAGATAGAGCCGTGCCTTCGTCGTCGGCTAGATCGAGGATGGTATCGAGGCGGACCATCTTCAAAAGCATAATCACGCGTTTGGTCGGCGCGAAATAGGTCGCTTTGCCGCCGGCGCGCTTGAGGGTGGTGAAGGCGCGGACCAGGGCGCCAATGCCGGAGCTGTCCAGTTCGGTGACGCCGGCAAGATTCACCGCAATGCGGGTGGAGCCGCCGTCAACGAGTTCCTGGATTTTATTGCGGAACGCCTCTTCGGAATCGCCCAGTTTCAATGCGCCATCGAGATCCAGGATGGTGGCGTGGCCAGCTTTACGAATACCGATGTTCACATGTCCCTCACGGCGATGACAAAGCTAACCGAATTGTGGCGTGCAATCAAGGCTGCAATATGAAGAACCGGAGGTCAAAGTCGGAACAGCGCCCGCGTTTGATTTGCAGTGACGCGGATGCTAATGTCACGGCTTCTAACTCAGCACAAACTTCGGCAATGGCTGGCGAAAGTGCGATTGGAAATTGCACTGCGCCGTGAAGAGCACGGCTAAGGCATCGATTCGGGGAGCGCGCGAATTGAAATAGGGGGAGAGTGACCATGGAAGGATTTTTTCTGATTCTGCTGGCGATCGTTTGCTTCCTGGCTCTGAGCATCTTTTTGGGTTCGTTCTTCACAGTGCAGACCGCGCAGGTGGCGATCGTGCAGCGGCTGGGAAAGTTCGCGCGCATCGCGGGGCCCGGGTTGAACTGGAAGACGCCGTACCTGGAAACGGTGGTGCAGCGCATGAGCATGAAGGTGCAGCAATTCGAAGTGCAGGTCGAGACGAAAACGCAGGATAACGTTTTCGTGCAGATTCCGGTTTCGATTCAATACAAAGTGATTCCGGAAGGAGTAGAGTCCGCGTTCTATAAATTGTCGGACCCAGTAAAGCAGATCGAATCGATGGTCTACAACGTGGTGCTGGGGCACGTGCCGAAAATGAAGCTGGACGACACGTTCTTGAATCAGGCGGACATCGCGAGCGACCTGCGCGACAACCTGGATGCGTCGATGAAGGAGTATGGCTATTCGATCGTCAAGGTGCTGATTTCGGACATCGTGCCGGACCAGAAGGTGAAGGCGGCGATGAATGACATTAACGCCGCGCAGCGCGAACGGGAAGCGACGGTATCGCGGGCGGAGACGAATAAACTGCTGCTGGTAAAACAAGCGGAGGCCGAGGCGGAATCGAAGCGGCTGCAGGGGGAAGGCATCGCGAACCAGCGGAAAGCAATTATCGCCGGGCTGAAAGATTCGGTGGAGGATTTTGCAAAATCGGTGCCAGGTTCGACACCGCAAGATGTAATGCAACTGGTGCTGATGACTCAGTATTTCGACACGCTGAAGGAAGTCGCCGCGAACGACCACACCAATACGATTCTAATTCCACATACCCCGAACACGCTGACCGACATCTTCAGCCAGATTCGCACCGCGATCATTACGGGCTCGGAAATGACCAAGCACACTCCGGTGCCGCCGGACGCGACGCCCGGTGGACCTAAGTAATCAATATTTTTCGATTCGAGATCGGATTGTAAGAGGAAACGAACGGCCCGATTGACCGATAGTGTCTCCGTTTGAATTTCCGCCGGCGATTCGCGCAATTAAGCAGGAACGTACGACAACCGAATCACGTCGTTGACGATTGGCTCGTTGGCCACCAGGCGGAACGGTGGCCGAGGGCCGGCGAAGAACGGCGTGCCGCTCCCGAGCACGATCGGGTGAAGGTAGATTTGATACTCATCCATTAAACCAAGATCGCCCAGTACACGCGCCAACCCTGGTCCGGCAACCAGGATGTCGCCACCGTGCTGGGCCTTCAGCCGACGGACCGCCGCCTCGAGGTCATCCTTGATAAGTGTGGCGTTCGGACCGACGGATTTCAGGGTGCGCGACACGACCCACTTCGGTTTGCTCCGCCACACCTCGGCGTACTCTCGTTCGTGCTCGTCCCATTCTGGCTGATCTTCGTCCCAATAACGCATAATTCCGTACATGCGGCCGCCGTAGATACTGCCGGTCGCGCCACGCACCAGCTCGATGAAGTGACGAAAGAGCGGAGGACTTGGCGCGAACTTCTGGTGGTCGACGTAGCCGTCCAAGGACATGTTCATAGCAAAAACGAGTTTCGCCATGCGTCAAATCTCCTTCCCGCGTTTTTCAAACTAGCATAGGCCGTAGTTGCGCGCGACCGATTCCTTGACGGGGCCGCGCCGCATTTGTTAGGCTGCGCCCCTGTTCCCGTTGCCGCGACCGGGGAGCCACGGCGAGGGAGCGGCGTTGTCCCTTCCTCCGGAGAATCATGGAAACATCGTCGGCGCTCTATGAATTAGCGAGCGTTTCATTAGCCTGTCGGGCCCAAGACACTCTGCTAAAAGCGTTCGCAGCGCGCGTGGGAGCGACGCTGGGAGCGCGAGCCGTGTTCGTCTGGACGAACGCGGGATTGAACGACAAATCCGGCGACGATGGAAACCTGATTTGCAGGATGCGCTGGGCGGAAGTGGGCGAGCGTTTCACGCTGAGCGGCGAAACCGGCGAAGGCATTCTGGGCGAAGTATACGAGTCGTCGGAATCGCGTCGGGTGGGTGCCGGCGAGATCGATGCCGATGCCTTCGAGCATCTGGACGAAGCGACGCGCGCACGGGTGAAATCGGTTCTTTTCGCTGCACTACCCGGAGAAGCTGGGCCGGCCGGAGTCGTCGAGGTTCTCAACAAACGCAGCGGAGATTTCAACGTTGAGGACACGCATTTCCTGGAAGAGGCGTGCCGGCTGGCGGGCTACGCCCTGACCAATCTCGGCGCGATTGAAACTGAACGGCACACGCAACTTTCCACGCTCGAACGTCTGACCGCGCTGTACGACCTGGGCCGTACCTTTACATCCACGCTCGAATTAAGCGAACTGCTTCCTATTGTGGCCGTGAAGATTCGCGACCTGCTGGGCGGAAGCGTATGCAATTTGTGGCTTACGGATAGCGGAACCGAGGAACTTTATCTGGTGAAGCAGGTGGGCAGCGACCCCACGGTGGAAGAGGGCGCGCGGGTTCCGCTGACGCAAGGATTGCTGGGAGGGATTGCGCAGCAAGCGAACGCGAAACTGGTGGAGGAGCCGGCCAGCGAAGAGGGACTGGCCGAACGGATTCAGGCCGGCGGAGATTTCGAGATTCAGTCGTGGATGGGAGCGCCGCTGCGCAAGGATGACGCAGTGCTGGGCGTGGTGGAATTGGTCAACCGCACCGACGGCGCAGCGTTTACCGAAGACGATCTGTTTATGTTGTCCAGCGTGAGCGAACAGGCCGCGGTAGCGCTACACAACGCGAACCTGCTGGAGTCCGAGAGAAAAGTACACGCGTTGGACGCGCTGCTGAAAATTTCGCAGGAAATAACTTCAACTTTAGATCTGGATCACGTGCTTTCGACGGTGGTGCAACAGGCTTCGGCAGTGGTGCCGTTTGACCGCTGCGTGATTGGGTTCTTCGATCGCGGAAAATTCGTACTCGGCGCGGTGTCCGGTGAGACCGAGGTACCCAAATCGCGCGAGATGGACGATTTGAAGAGCCGCCTGGAATGGGTGGCGCAGCAGGATGGCCCGGTTTCGGCGGACCTTTACGATGACGGCTGGCACACGACGCCGGAAGACGCGCGGGCGCAGATCAGTCCGTTTTTAGAAGCGCACGAAGAAAACGGTTTTTACGCTTTACCCTTGCGCGACGATCAGGGGAGGCTGGGGGTGCTGGCGTTGCTGAGCGGCGACGCGGATTTTCTCACCGACAACAATCGCGAGACCGTGGCGATCCTGGCAAACCAGACGACGGTGGCGATCCGCAATGCGCAACTGTACCAGCAGGTGCCGCTGGCCAATTTACTGCAGCCGTTTTCGCAAAGAAAAAAGAAATTTATCGCAGCGATGCCGCAGAGCCGCTGGATCCAATACGCGCGGCGCGCGGCCGTTGTGCTGGCGTGCCTGATTCTGGTCCCCTGGCCGATGAGAGTGAGCACCGACGCGACGGTGGTTCCGGCCCAGCGACGGGTGGTGAGTTCGATCGATGGGGGCGTGGTACAGCGGGTGCTGGTGCATGAAGGAGACCTGGTGCAGGCGGGGCAGGTGCTGGCGCAGCTGGATGCGTCGGACGATCAACTGAAGTTGGCGGAAGCGGACGCGGCGTTGGCGCAATCGCGGCGGGAAGTGGCCGAGGCTGAATTTCACAACGACCCATCGGCGGCGGGCCAGGCGAAAATTCGCAGCGAGATGCATCAAGCGCAAGTGGAGCTCGAGCAGCAACGCCTGGGCGAATCACAGTTGCGCTCGCCGATCGCCGGCATGGTCATCACCGCGAAAGTTCAAGATAAAGCCGGCTCGATGCTGAAGCCGGGAGATCCGTTCTGCGAGATTGTCGAAGCGGACCGCATGGCGGTGGAAATGAGCGTGCCGGAAAATGATCTGGCGCTGGTGCAACCCGGCAAAAAAGTGGTTATCAAGCTGAATGCATATCCCACGACGACGTTTGACGGCGAAGTGGATCGCATCGGAGCACAGACCCAAGTCGAGGCGGGAGATCAATATTTTCTGGTGCGCGCGGTTTTCGCCAACCGCAACCAATTGGCGCGATCGGGGATGGTCGGGCGGGCGCGAATCCGCGCGGGCGGAGGCTGGTTTCAGAGTGGCTGGTATCCGGTGGGATACACGCTGCTGCGTTCGCCGTTTCAATGGGCCTGGCAGAAAGCGTGGGCCCTGATGCCATGAAAAATGCGATGCGATGTGAAGGAAGAAAAATGATTCGAGGCGGACTATTGATCGTCTTTTTGTCGGGGGCGATGATTGCGGCGGGTTGCGGAGGTTCGTCGGGAGAATCAACGGGCGGCAATATTTCACGGCCGGTGCCGAACACTTCGGCTCCGGTGACGGCAAATCCGCCGGCGAGTTCCCTGCCGGAACGCGGAAAAACCGGAGACATTCTCAGCGTGCTGACGGTGGAGCATCAGGTGGACGTGGTCGCGCAGCGCGACGGAGTGGTGACGGCGATTTCGAAAGACGAAGGCGGGGCGGTGAAGACGGGCGAGGTGCTGGCGCAACTTGACGACCGCAGCCTGCAGATGGAATTGATCAAGGCGAATGCCGACCTGCAAGTGGAAGACAACAACCGGAAGTATAAGGAAGCCGAACTGAAGGCCAAGACCGCCGCGTTTCACCGGCAGCAACAACTGCGCGCGCTGGGACTATCGAGTGACGCGGACTTGGAGGCTGCAGAATTTCAAGAGAAGGCGGCCGAGTATGACCTGCGCGGCTACGAGGCGCTGGTGGAGAGCGGCCACGCGGAAATAAACCGGCTCGAATTGGAAGTGGATCAAACGCGAATCCATGCGCCGTTTTCGGGAGTGGTGGTGAGGCGTTATGTGCGCGAAGGGCAGGCCATTTCGAAGGGCGACAAATGTTTCCGGGTCAGCCAGCTGGCGCCGCTGCAGGTGCAGTTTCAGGTGCCGGAGTCGTCTGGCGGGAAGCGGCCGACGAGCGGCGCAGTGGTGGAATTGTCGCTCGTCGAGGAACCGGCGCGCACATTGAGCGCGCATATCATGAAGGTGAGTCCGACCATTGACGCCGCCAGCGATAGTTATGACGTGGTGGCGCAATTGAGCGGGGCGAACATTGCAGATTTGCGGCCAGGGATGGCCGTAAAAGTTATCTGGCCCGGAAGTTCAGCCGCGAACAGCAGTCCGAAACCGTAACGCCGCCGCTATGCGATTCGGCCCTACCAGCCTGCAAGTCTCCAGCGTCCTGGCTAAAGGATTGCGGCGTCCCAAGCTGCGCGACGATCTGCGGATCAGCGAGCAGACAGTGGCGGGCGAGACCAGCTACGTCATCAAGAACCAGGAAACAAATTCCTACAATCGATATGGCAGCACGGAATACGAGTTGCTGCAGCTGTGCGATGGCACCCGCACCTACACCGAAATCGCCGAGGAGATGACCGCGCGCCATCCGGAATCGCCGCTGGATGAGACCGAGGCGCTGGAATTCATCGACAGCATCGAGCCGGCGATGTGGGAAAGATCGATCGGCGAAAAAAATCTGGCGGTGCTGGAACGGATCCGCGACGAGCGTAAAGGGCGCGTGGACCAATCGAGCATGCTTTATATCAGCTTCAAAGCCTGGGATCCGAATAAGACATTGGAGAAAATCGATCCGTATCTGAGCTGGATGTTCACCTGGGGATTCGTTTATTTCTCGTTATTCATTTTTGCGGTTTCTTTCTACTTGCTGGCTGGAGATTGGACGCGAGTGCAGCAGGACACGAGTGAGCTTTACAATTTCGCAAATAAGAGCGCGTACGACATCTGGATTTTCTGGATTCTGCTGTTGGTCCTGGGGGCCATCCACGAATTTGGTCATGGGCTGACCTGCAAACATTTCGGCGGCGACGTGCACCAGATGGGGTTTCTGCTGATTTACTTCACGCCGGCTTTTTACACCGATACCACCGACATTTTGCTGTTCACCAAGGGGTCCGAGCGGCAATGGGTGATCTTCGCGGGAATCTGGATCGAGATGGTGCTGTGCGGAATTTCGGCGCTGGTCTGGCACTTCAGTCCGCCGGGTTCGGTGACGAACGACATCGCTTACAAAATGATGCTACTGAGCGGGATTCAAGGGGCGGTGCTGAATCTGAACCCGCTGATCAAGGCCGACGGTTATTACGCGCTGTCGCAATTCCTGGATATCGATAATCTGCGGGAGGATTCTTTCGAATTTTTGCGGGCCTGGACGCGAAAGTATCTGTTGTTTCAAGATGTGGAACTGCCCCAGGCGACCAAGCGGCAGCGGCGAATTTTCTTCTTGTTCGGGGTGGCCGCGGTGATTTACAGCACGTCGCTGCTGATCCTGGTGCTGGTTTTCGTGAAGAACATTCTGGTGGCGCGGCTGGGTGATTGGGGATACCTGGCGACGTTGGGAGTGATTTATTTTTTCGCGCGCAAAGGCATTCGCGAGTCGATTCCGCTGGTGCGCGGATGGTTCCGGCAGAAGAAGGAGGATTATATGGCGTGGAAAGTGACGCGGTGGCAGCAGGCCGGGGCGGCGGGGCTCGCGCTGCTGCTGCTGGTGCCGCCGATGGCGACGCGAGTCTCGACGGCATTGGTGCTGGAGCCAGGAAAGAGCGCGCCGATCCGCGCGCAGGTTTCCGGCCAGGTGCAGGCGGTGTATGCGCGTGCTGGAGAAACGGTGAAAGCGGGGCAGGTGCTCGCCGTGCTGCGCAATCCTGAACTTGAAAGTGAATCACGCGGGCTCCGCGACGAAATGTCGCTGGCAAATAGCGAGCTGCGGAATGGGCAAGAGCGGTCGGACTACGACAAAGCGGCTATCGGCGTGAGAGAACGCAGCCGGTTGAGTCAGGAGCTGGCGGTGACCGAAAGGAACGTCGATTTACTGCAAGTGCGGGCTCCGATTGACGGAGTTATTGTCGCTGACGATCTGGATCAGAAGGCCGGATCGTTCATTCAAGCGGGCGATAGCCTGGGAAAAGTGGTGGATCGCAGCAACATGAAGGCCCGCATCCTGGTGCGGGACTGGGAACTGGAGGACGTCAAGGATGGAGCGGCCGTGAGAATCAAGGTGGCGCCGTTGCCCTTCCGCACCTACACCGGCAGCGTAGAGAAAATCCTGCCGGCGGCGGCGCTGGACCATCCAGTCGCTCAGACCCAGGACCTGGAGCGGCTGGGACAGAAGCTGACTAACTATTTTGCGGTGGAGATGGAATTTCCGAATGCCGACGGTTCGCTTCGCGAAGGAATGACCGGGACGGCGAGAATCGCGGGCAAGAGTTCGCCGCTGGCGTGGCAGTTCTGCCGGGGTGCATGGCGATGGGCCAAGTCTCAGATTTGGTGAAGTGAATTCGAAGCGCTAGAAAAAAAGAAGGCCGCCGTTCCTGGGACGGCGGCCTTCGAGGTACTACTTCGATCGCAGTCAGGTTTTGGGGCCTGGTGCGACGAACTTTGGTACGGAAGCGAGCGCGATTAGTTAAGGCGCGTCAGCGGGTTGATCTTCATCAACGCGTTTACTTTCATCAACGGCTTTACGGCTCCGAGCTTCTTGCCCTTCTTAACCGGTTTCGCCTTCGTCATGATCTTGATCTCCGTGTCTCAGTTTTTTTAGGATCTCGTTCTTGCGGACGCACTGCTACTAGTGCAATCCGTGCGCCAAACGCAGGCTGGCAAAATAGAATTGCTATCTACCCTAAAATCAATGCTTAGGTGGCTAGGGCTTTTACGCCGACAGGGTCGCAGGTGTTGAAATTTAGAGTGCCATGTTGAAATTTTCAACGAAGGTCTTTGCCCGGGATCGCTACAGATTATATTTCCGGCAAAGGTAGTTCATGCGGTTGCGGTCGACTCCCAACAGGTGGGACGCTTCGGTCTTGTTTTGCTTGGCGTGCTCCAAAGCCTCCTGGAGCCAACGCTTTTCGAACGCCTCGATTTCCTTATCCAGATGAATACCGGAGGCCGGAAGGCGAAAGCCGTTGCGGGAGTGCCTGGGGCTGGATTGCGACATATCGGCGGGCAAGTCTTTTAGGGTAATGACGTCGCCGTCGGTCATGATGACCAGGCGCTGCAGAGCGTTCTCGAGTTCACGGACGTTGCCGGGCCAGGCGTAGCGTTTCAGCGCCGACATCGCTTCGTCATCGATTTGTTTCAAAGGGAAGCCGTTCGCCGCGCAATAAACGCTGGCGAAGTATTGGGCGAGTACCGGTATATCTTCGACGCGTTCACGTAAGCTGGGGACGAAAATGGGGACCACGTGAATGCGATAGTAGAGGTCTTCCCGGAACGTGCCCTGGCGCACCATTTCTTCCAGGTCTTCATTGGTAGCGCTGACCAGCCGGAAGTCCACCTTCATCGATTTCTTGCCGCCGAGGCGGGTCAGCGACCGGTCTTCCAGTACGCGTAGCAATTTGCTCTGCAGGGGCGGGGTGAGGGTGGCGATTTCATCCAGGAACAAAGTGCCCTGATGGGCGAGCTCGATGCGGCCTTCCTTGGTGGCAACAGCGCCAGTGAAGGCGCCGCGCTCGTAGCCGAATAGTTCGGCTTCGATCAAGCCTTCCGGCAAGGCCGCGCAGTTGACGCTGATGAAGGAACGGTTGCGGCGCGGGCTTTCTTCATGCAGGGCGCGAGCGACCAATTCCTTTCCGACGCCACTCTCACCGCGGATGATGACGTTGGTGCTGGCGCGGGCCATGCGCTTGATGGAGTCGAATACGTGGCGCATGGCGTCGGTGGCGCCGATGAGGTCGCCTAGAGAATTCTTACGGGTAATCTCTTCGCGCAGGATGCGGTTTTCGCGTTGGATGTGGAGTTTTTCGACGGCACGCTCGAGCAGGTGGCGGAGCACGTCGGTGTCGATGGGCTTGATGAAATAATCGTAGGAGCCGGCGTCGATCACTTTAAGGGCGGTGGATTTGGTTTCGTCGGAACTGAGAACAATAACGAGGGTGTCGATATTGCCGCTGGTCAGTCGATCGAGCAGATGGACGCATTCTTTGACGCCGCCCGAATCGATGGGCATGGCCAGCAGGAGTACGTCGAGTTCCGATTCCTGCAGCAGCTTGTAGGCGTCTTCGTAGTTTTTACCTTCGAGCACTTCAAAATGCGAACGAAGGGCTGAGGCGATTTTCGAGCGCAGACTGACGTCATCGTCGACGATGGCGATCTTCGGTTTAGAGGAAACAGCGGAGATAGGAGCCCCCCGGGAAGAGCAACTGGACCCAGGACCAGGGGCCGGCAATGGCTTTCCCGCGTGCCGAGATTCTAGGGGGCGCAGCCAATTGTGTCAACGCTAAGGACGCGGGAAAGCTGGTGGACGGCTAGCTGGCGTCGGTATTGGAGAGCGACGAAATGAGATTGTCAGCTTCCTGGATGGAGCTATCGATGCTTTTGATCAGGGCGGTCACATCGGTATTGATGCTGGCGGAGGTGCCCTTCAGCGAGCCGATGGCCCGGGCATTGAGGTTGTGCTTCAGAAATAAAACCTGGTCATGAAAGGAAGTGAGGACGGGCGTCATCTGGGCCTCGGTGCGGTTCATGGCCTTCATGTAGGTGGCCTGGCGCGCCTTGGCATCCTGCAACAGGGCGGCACTCCTCGATTTCAGCTTAGCGTTCTGCATGCCGTTGATTTCGGTCTGCCACTCGGCGAAGAGGTCATTGCTGACCTGGTCGATGGATTTGATGCGGTCATGGAGTTTGCTGGCCTGGTCCGCGGAACGCTCGTATTCGGTATTTAGTTTTTTATAAGCTTTCTCGAGCGAGCCGCCCTGAAAACCGGTCAATTCCTGGAAAGATTCCATGGTGGTTTTCAGCTGCTCTTTGGTTTGTTCCTGATCCTTCTTGGAGTCCTTGACGCGCTGGACCAGGATGTCGCGCTTTTCCTTGCCGAGTTTGGCCATCAATTGATAGTAGGTGGAGGAGCACCCGCTCGATAACAGGGCGACGACGAGTAAAATTCCCCAAGATCTGCGCGACATATGCCCTCTCAATAACACAAATGATGATGGAAAATTGTACGTCGGAAATGGCCTTTCCAGGTAGATGCGGCGCTACGGACAGTCTTCGATTTCGATTGCAGCCCGGCCGCGCGCCTACCAGGGTTTTGCCCTATACTCGCGGAGCAATTCAGCCCGGAGGATCATTCGAACGTGAAGGCACATTCCCATCGACGCCAACGAACGCCAGCCCGGCGACAGACGGCGCGAAACCTGGTGCTGGCAGTCGATATTGGCGGAACCAAGGTCGAGGCCGCTCTGGTGAGCGCGGGAGGTAGAATAATTTTCAGCGAACGAACGGCCATGGTGGCCGATGGCCGCGCGAGCGACGGACTGGCAGCGGTACGACAGGCCATCGATGCGGTGCTTCGCCACCCCCACTCACGGGACGTTCGGTCGATGGGAGTAGCGGTGCCAGGCTGGCTGGATGTACCGGCTGGAAAAATTCTAAAGGCGGCGAATTTGCCTTGTTGGAGCAACTATCCGCTGGCGCAGAAACTTCACGAGGCGTATGGTCTGCCCGTTCGAATGGAAAACGATGCCAGTGCGGCAGCCGCCGCGGAAGGAAGGTGGGGCAGCGCGGGCAGATTCCATAATTTCTTTTATGTGAGCCTCGGTACCGGGATCGGAACTGGAATCGTCCATCGAGACGAACGCGGGAAGCTGCAGATCATCTCGAGCGAAGGCGGGCACATGAGCATTGATTATCGCGGCCCGCTTTGCCCCTGCGGGAAGCGAGGGTGCGTGGAGATGTACGCGTCGGGCAAGGCATTGGCGCGAGGCGCGAAATCGTTGCTGGCACAGCGGCGGCTGAAAAATTCGCCGCTGGCCAAGCTGGCGAGAAGGACATCCGGCGGATTAAATGCAGAGCTGATCGGTAGAGCGGCGGCAGGAGGAGAGCGCGTCGCAGTTCAGGTCGTGGACGAAGCGGTGGAGCGGCTCACGGTGTGGCTGGGCAACGTCATCGATCTGTTGGAACCCGAAGCGATTGTATTTGGCGGCGGCCTGGGACGGCTGATGTTTTCGTATGCGCCACAGATGCGACGGAGATTGCAGACGCTGGCGAGCCATCCCGGCGGAAGCCAGGTTCGGATCATTCAGGCCCGGTTTGGGTCGCAGTCGGCGCTGCTGGGCGCGGCGGCACTTTGGTGACGAAACGGGTCACAGCATGGATCATGAAACGGTTCACAGGATGGGCAAAAATGAGCGAGAGCCGCACCACGAGTTGAATGCAATTGAAACCAAATCTGCTCGGGGCTCGTCGGAATATAAGGGTGATAATTCATCCGCGAGGAATGCCTACAGATCCGAAGCAGCCGAATTACGTCCATTCGACGACCTGCCGTTGCCGGATTGAGCCCAAGAAGAGTTGCTAGCCAATTCGCAGTAAAACGCCCGATAATTCAACCAGGCCATCGGCCGCGCTCAGCGGCATGGCCGATTTATCGGAACATTACCTAAGGTGACCGCTGCGCAAGCGGTTCTTATAAAAGAGGACTATACGTGGCCGAGAATTTTCCCAACCCAGCAAAACAAGACAGCGCAACTACGACTACGAGCGGTGTGCCGAACACCCCGCATTCGGCTTCGAAAAAGCCAGCCGAACGGCTGCCCCACAAGCGAAGCTTCTGGTGGGTCTGGATCATCCTTTTATTGCTGATTGGCTTGGTCGGCTTCCGCATGTACCAGAACAAGCAGTCTGCCGCACAAGCGGCCAAGCAGAAGGCGGCGCTGGCCCAACGCGGGGTTCCGATCACGACCACCACGGCAACAAAAGGGCCGATCGGGATCTACATCAACGCGTTGGGTACGGTTACGCCGGTTTATACCGCAACGATTACCAGCCGCGTAGATGGCCAGATTAACAGCGTGAACTATCGCGAAGGGCAGATGGTGCACAAGGGCGATCTATTACTGCAAATCGACCCGCGCCCTTATCAAGCGGCGCTGACGCAAGCGGAAGGCACGCTGGCCCATGACGAAGCATTGTTGGCAGAAGGCCGCATCGATTTGAATCGGTACCAGGAAGCCTTCAATCGGAATGCGATCGCGAAGCAGCAGCTGGACGATCAGGTGCAGACGGTGAAGCAGGTCGAGGGATCGGTAAAAAACGATCAAGGTACGGTGGCGGCGGCGACAACCAACGTGGACTACACGACGATTCGCGCGCCGATTGAAGGCCGAGTTGGTCTGCGTTTGCTCGACCCCGGGAACATTGTTACGTCGGGAGGGACGACTCCGCTGGTCGTTGTCACGCAATTGCAGCCGATTACCGTGATCTTCAGCGTGGCGGAAGACTATTTGCCGCAAATTCAGAAACAGATGAAAGCAGGGCACAAGATGTCGGTGGACGCGCTGGATCGCGACCAATTGACCAAGCTGGCGTCGGGGTCGTTGTTGACGCTGGACAATCAAATCGACACGTCGACTGGGACGGTGAAGCTGAAGGCCATTTTTCAGAACGGCGACCTGACGCTATTTCCGAATCAGTTTGTGAACGCGCGGCTGCTGGTGGATACGCAGCAGGACGCCACGCTGGTTCCGGCGGCGGCGATTCAGCGAAATGCGCAGAATGCGTACGTCTACCTTATTAAGCCGGATCAGACGGCGGCGGTGCAGAACGTAACGGTGGGAACCACCGACGGCAACACTGCCGCGGTGCAAGGAATTCAGCCGGGCGATGTGATTGCGATGACTGGGTTCGACAAGCTGTCGGATGGCGTGAAGGTCACCGTACGAAACGGGAATGGCTCGGGACCGGGTGCAGGTTCGGGGTCTGGATCAGGTTCGGGGCAGGGTTCGCCGGGCGCTTCGCGAACGGGAGGCTTGGGCAGCGGTACCGGATCCGGTTCGAATCCTAGCGGGAATTCAGGGGGAGCGAGTAAACAGTGAATCCGTCTCGCGCATTTATCCTGCGGCCGGTCGCCACCTCGCTGTTGATGGCGGCGATTCTGCTCGCAGGGTTCGTGGGCTTCACGCAGTTGCCGATTTCGGCGCTGCCCGAGGTGGATTACCCGACGATTCAGGTCGTGACGTTTTACCCCGGCGCTAATCCCGATGTAATGGCCTCGGCAGTAACCGCTCCCCTGGAAAGACAGTTTGGCCAGGTGCCGGGCCTGAACCAGATGACGTCCACCAGTTCGGACGGGAGTTCGATTATCGTTTTGCAATTTTCGTTGCAATTGAACATCGACGTAGCGGAACAGGAAGTGCAGGCTGCGATTAACGCTTCGCAGTCCTATCTGCCGGTCGACTTACCGACGCCTCCGATTTACAGCAAGACCAATCCCGCGGACACGCCGATTTTGACGCTGGCGCTTACTTCCAAAACCATTCCGTTGTCGCAAGTGGAAGACTTGGCGGATACCAGGCTCGCCCAGAAAATTTCACAGTTGCCGGGCATCGGATTGGTCAGCATCAGCGGCGGACAGAAGCCGGCGATCCGAGTGCAGGTGAATCCCACCGCGCTTTCGTCTTACGGAATCAACCTGGAAGATGTGCGGACGGCCCTGCAGCAAACCAGCCTGAATTTGGCGAAGGGAAATTTCGACGGGGCGCAGCAGGACTACCAGATTGACGCGAACGATCAGTTGCTGACCAGCAAAGATTTTCAGAAGGTGGTGGTCGCCTATCACAACGGTTCACCGGTGGTACTTTCCGAAGTGGCGAATGTAATTGACGACGTGGAGAACGTCAAGCAGGCCGCCTGGATGAATTTAACGCCAGCGGTGATCGTCAACATTCAGCGGCAACCTGGCGCGAACATTATTCAGGTGGTCGACCGGATCAAGACTTTGCTGCCGCTGCTGCAAACGAGTCTGCCGGCAGCGGTGGACGTCACGGTTCTTACGGACCGCACCACGACCATTCGAGCTTCGGTGAAAGACGTCGAATTCGAATTAATGCTGACCGTGGCCCTGGTGGTGATGGTCATTTTCCTTTTCTTGCGGAATATTCGGGCCACGATTATTCCCAGCGTCGCCGTTCCCCTGTCGCTCGTGGGCACGTTTGGGGTGATGTACCTGGCGGGTTACAGCCTGAACAATCTGACGCTGATGGCGCTGACGATTTCCACAGGTTTTGTGGTGGACGACGCCATCGTGATGATCGAAAACATCGTCCGCTACATTGAGGAAGGTGAGCGGCCGCTGGAAGCGGCGTTGAATGGCTCGCAGCAGATCGGATTCACCATCGTTTCGCTGACGATCTCGCTAATTGCGGTTTTGATTCCGTTGCTGTTTATGGGCGACATCGTCGGCAGGCTCTTCCGCGAATTTGCGATCACCTTGAGCGTGACCATTCTGGTTTCGGCGGTGGTCTCACTGACGCTGACGCCGATGATGTGCGCCAAGTTATTGAAACACGACCCGGAGGCGCAGAACGGGCGGTTCTATAAATTGTCCGAGCGCGGCTTCGAAGCGGTTATCGGATTTTATGGCCGGACTTTGAAATGGGTGCTGCAACACCAGACGATGACGCTGATTGTGGCGGTGGCCACGCTGCTGTTGACCATTTTTCTTTACGTAATCGTGCCCAAAGGCTTTTTCCCGGTACAAGACACCGGCATCATTCAAGGAATATCCCAAGCTTCTGAAGATATTTCTTTCGATGCCATGGCTCAGCGCCAACAGCAGCTCAGCGCCGTGATTTTAAAAGATCCGGCCGTCGAGAGCCTGTCGTCCTTCATCGGAATCGACGGAACGAATACCACGCTGAATAGCGGCCGAATCCTAATCAATCTAAAACCATTGGGAGATCGAGGGATGAGCGCGACGGCGGTGATCCAGCGCCTGCAATCCGAACTATCCAAACTGGAAGGGATCACGCTGTACATGCAGCCGGTGCAGGACCTGACGGTAGAAGACCGGGTGAGCCGTACGCAATATCAATACACGCTGGAAGATCCGGATGGGAATGAACTGAATGTGTGGACTTCGCGGTTGATGGATAAGCTGAGGCAGCTGCCGCAGATTCAGGATGTGGCTACGGATCAGCAGACCAGCGGGCTCTCCGCGGCGCTCGTGATCGACCGAGTGACCGCTTCGCGCATGGGCATTACGCCGACGAGTATCGATCAGACGCTGTACGACGGCTTTGGCCAGCGGCAAATTTCGACGCTGTACACGCAGCTGAATCAATACCACGTGATTCTGGAGACGATGCCGGAGTTCCAGCAGCACCCATCGAAATTGAACGATATTTATGTGCGGTCGGCGCTGGCCTCGACGGCTTTGACGACCTCTTCGACCGGGGGGAATAACGTAATCACGTCGTCCACGGCGTCAGGCGGTCCCGGGGGAAACTCGCCAAATCC